>Ga0255781_10000118_pt1 | contig 58183 bp, 77 predicted proteins | sample 101ome_21_FD_179979 | JGI IMG/M metagenome (GOLD analysis project Ga0255781, IMG submission 179979) | Coastal salt marsh microbial communities from the Groves Creek Marsh, Skidaway Island, Georgia - 101413BT metaG (version 2) | ecosystem: Environmental > Aquatic > Marine > Intertidal zone >... | reverse complement strand
ACGTTTTCATTCATTGCTCGCTCAGCTTCAGCTACCATATTTGGAAACTTCTGCCGTTGCTCAACTAACTTTTCTAAGTGCTTGGCACCCAGTCTACTATATAATGTTGCTCGTTCTTCCATGCTTATATTATCGTTTAGTGTCCGTGTTTAGTTTGTAAATTAGCTCGTAGTATAGTACAGATAATAGTAAACTATACTTGTCATCGGTCTCTTCAACTATACCGTCTTCAAACATTTCTTCGGTAATTGTTTCAAGTATTTGGTCTCGTACTACCGTTTCGATACGATCGAGGAGGTGTATAGCATCGGAGTTGCCGTGTAAGACAATGCCGTACTTATTTTTAAGTTCTGCTACCCGTTTAGCTTGATTGCTCTGCTTTTCTGTCATAGTTATATACTTCTACTAGTTCGTCCCAATCTACATTATTTAAGAACAGGTTGGCATAGTCTACTATTAAACCAACTGCTCCGGTGTTTTCAAATACACAGTTCTCAACTATTGCTTTTAGTAAGTCTACGTATATGTCTTCGTCTTCATCCCACTGATATCCGTTAAGTATATCGTGGTGAACACGAAAGGTTGCGTAATTATTCCACCCGTTATAGGGTCTGTCCCACTGGCTATAAGGTCTAATATCTATTTTACCTTTACTCACGTGGTTTATAGGTAATCCATTGTCTTCACTCATAATTTATAATTTTAGTGGACGTGGCAGGAATCGAACCTGCGTTTTGCGTAATACACTTCCGTAATGCCTAAAAAGGACACACATACGCTCCTAACCATTTCACGCCCAGTTGAGAGGCCGCGCGTCATTTACCGGTGTGTACCCCGACTTATACCTCTCATTTACGTCGCCAAGATCGGTGCACTGCGGCACTAGTTGCTTGGCTGACGATTTGAATAGTGTTACCGGTCTTATGTGCGATAATGGGTACGTAGCTATACTGTTCAACGTCTGAACAAGTTGTGCATGTGTTGTACCCGAGGTTTACTCGCCCCGCCGGTATTATATTGTTACATTTACATTTTTTCATACAAATATATTATCGTATGTGCTTCGTGTTTAGCTTGTAATTAGCTATGTATCTCTATTATTTTCTGCTCTATATAGTCTAACATATCTGCACTTAATAGTTCATAAATATCAACATCACCTGCATATACTGCATTTATTTCAGCTGACGGTGGCTCACCGGGATGACCTGACCCGTCTGAATAGTACATAACCATTCTTTCACCGGGGTCGTAATCGTAGTCCACACTTACATTTACGTCATGTATTTGCAGTTCTGTATTTAACCAACCACTACTCATAGCTCTTCTTGGTTATCAAGTATGTTATCTATTTTGTCTTCCATACCTACTATTTCTTTAGCTAGTTCTAGTATGGTTCTTAAGCCACGTTGCTCGTAATCACTTAAGTCTTCATCGACATCACTGTCGTATAATGTATCTACTACATCTTGCATATCTAGCGCGGTATTTTCATACCTGCAATAACTCATATTTGGCATAACTTTTATTTTTATATTTATATTATCGTTTAGTGTTCGTATTTAGTTTGTAAATAATTTTCATAAGGTTTAATACTTGCCACTACTGCATTGCGGAATTTTTGCTCACGCTCTCTGTACTTAGGATCGGTACACCACTTTCGCCAAGCTTGGGTCTCTAGATTAGGTCCGAAGCGTGCTTCAAACTCTTCCACCTGAGCTAACTTATCCGCTATTTGTTTATCACTGTACTTCATCACTCGTTTATTAAATCTTCTTTAGTTTGTAATTTTTTTCACGTCCCAACTTAATGCCACTAACTCTAGTGTGTCTTTTATACTTTCTAACTCTTCACGTGAGTACACGTCGGTTAGGTTAAGTATTTCTTTTATAGCTCTTTCTCTCATAACTTTACTTTTGAATTTGTGTATGACCACCGTTCGCGGTGAGAAAAGTCTTTACCTTTGCGGAATACCGATTTACCGCTCACTCTGTACCGCATATATTCGCGGTGATTCAGCCCTCTACAATACCCGTGTTGTAACCGTTCTTGGTTCCACTCTTCAGCACGTTCGGCTTTCTTTGCCGCACTGTAAGCTAGTAGCTCCCTCATATTACTCACTGACATAGGTAAAGCCTTTAAAATTAAACCACTCGCTTATACCTTCGACTACATAGTCGTTACCGTCGTTGTCTGTTTTCCATTCCTCTTTGAATGCAAAGCTCGGTGGTAGGTTACCGATCAGGTAAGGTTTGTAAACTATACCGTTCAATCGTATCTTATTCTCTTTTAAAAATTTTATACTATTCATATTTAATGTTTTTACAATTATATTATCATTAGGTGTCCGTATTTAGTTTGTAAACTCATCTTCACTTAGGTCTACAAACTCAGTGTTTTCTTTACAATCACCACATCTTCCATAGTCGGCGTCACCTAACCAAGGTAAAGCACCGCAACATTCGCTTACTAATTCCATATTTACTTATTTATTTTATCTTCCACTTGTTCGAGTAGATCGAGGTATAGTGCTCGCATATCACTCTCGTCGTCATAGTCACACTCGTCTGCAATATACTTGTAGATCTCAAGTGCAGTACCTGCCCAGCCGTTACCAAACTCGCAATTTCGAAAGCCGGTAACATAGTAATCAATAGTATCACTATCCCAATAAAACTTTTCGGTATCAGTGATGTACTCTTTTGTATATTTCAATTTACTCATAGTAATGTGTTTTTGTGTTTCATATATATTATCGTCACCGATTCGTGTTCAAATTGTAAAAAAAAATATATAGTTAGTATGGAATATAAAAGTATGTTACAGATATAACACCACCTCTCTAGTCACCTAATAGAATGGTGTAGCAATAAAATGTGACATTAGCTAGTTAAATTATTATTAATAACAGGCTAGTGTCGCACTTTTCGTTACCGATCTCTTGCTTACCGCACTTATCCATTAGCAGAGCGGTGTTTCTCTTCTTCACTTCACTGCTATACACGATGCTATACATCTGCTATACACAAGAACGGTGACGTACTTCGTGCAGTAATGCGCTTTTCCAATCACCGATCCCGTGATACTCCACCGATAGAGTTGGTATTCGTCCATCGTTGTCGGTGAAGCCCGCTAGGCTGAAGTCTTATTTTACTAAGACCTCATCACCTAACTCGCGTACAAACTTCGGTAGTGCGAATGTTTGAGAGTAGTACTTGTACTTTTGAAAGCATTTCATGTTGTCGAATCTTTCTTTACATAATTCATATACTTTGTCATGTGAGTACTTGTGAGTTTTACCGTCGTAGTCTGTGAATGAGACTGTAACATTTTTACCGATCAAAGATTTGCGAATGATAAATCTTTTGCTTACTAGTGTTTGATTTTTATTTGACATAATTTTAATTTTTAATTGTTTACATTTATATTATCTACTTTACTTCGTGTTTAGTTTGTATAACTTTCTTCACGTAGGAGCTCAAGCTCTCTTATTTCTCTTTGTACACTTCTCGCCTGCACATACTTGTCGCAGTCAATGTACCAATCGTACTCTTTGTACAACTCATTTAGTTTTTCATTTATACTCATAATTTACATTTTAATTCGTTACATTTATATTATCGAAGTAGTATCGTGGTTAGACTGTAAAAATGCTATACGCGTTGCTATACACCCTAGGGGTGTTTGGGGCTTAGATGCTTATTTTATTTCCCAATCAGCATCTTCAAACTCATAGCTAAATTCACTATCCCAGAGCATTTTTTCCATTACCTTATTTATTTCTTCGATCGATTGATCAGATTGTAGAGTGATTATTACTTTTTTCATTTTAGTTATTTTTTTTGATTATTTTATTTAATTCGATATCTACTAGTTCAGAGACTTGATCATTAGTCAAGTGGTTATATTCTTGGATGAAGTCAGTGAATAAATCTTCTCGAAGTGTATCAATATCTATTTTCATTTTATTGTATTTTAGAGTTAGTGTCAAGGATTGAATCAATTTCTTTTTGACTAAGGTTTAAAAACTTTTCATTTTCAAGGTAGAAGAAGAAAGCTTTGGTTATATTAGTATAGTCAGATTGAGTTAAGGTAATTGTTTTAGACATAATATATATTTTTATATTCAATTATATTATCGAGGTAAGGTCGTGTTTAGACTGTGAAGGGTGATATGCTATACACTGGGGGCCAGGGGCCCTAGTCCAGGACCTCAACCCCGATGATCTTCGAGTAGATCTCATGGTGTCCCATGAACCGGATGTAGTTACGGAGATGGGATTCCCCGTTGAACGTCTGGACCCGGCTGTTATAGTTGCCCATCCAGTTCTTTGTATCAATTCTTACTTTCATAGTTGTTAGGTTTTACATGAAGATCCCGTACGATACAGAATCAAGGTTAGACAATACGGTTATGATACCGCCGATTAACATAGTCAGGTAAGCCGTTACGATTACTCCGATGATTATTTGTTTGTGTGTGAATTTACGTTTCATAACTGGTAATTTAATATTCAAATATATTATCGGAACAGGATCGTGGTTAGTCTGCAAAACGGCGGGCGGCTCTTTGCTATACACGCTGCGCTAGCAGCTATCCTGGAAAGTTCCAGAAATCTGTAGGAAAACCCTGGGAAAAGCCAAAAGATCCTAGAATATCCAGAAAAAAGCGGGGGACCTGGTAAAAATAAAATGGTTTCGATATTGTTGTATGTAGTTAAAAATTAGTATATAACCCCAAAACCCTAAATATCTGATACTTTTTTTACAAAAGCACCCCCTAAATTATTTGGGTACCTAAAATATGCGACGGTAGCCAGTTAAGGTATATATAATAGTAGGCAAATGTCACCTCTGTACCTGTAAAAACGGTAAAAAGCGTGTAAATTAGTATTATATACGTAAAAAGAATTAAATGGGTAAGCAAAAGTTATCTCCAGCGGCCGCAAAACGCAAGAAAGAGCGTGATTTGAGGTATGCTAACAGTGATGACCGCAAGAAGAAGCGAGCAGATAGCCAAAAAAAGCGCCGTGCAGCTAAAAAAGCTGGTAAAAACATAAACGGTAAGGACTATGATCACTATACTGGGACTTTTGTAACAGCTCATAGAAACAGAGGGGGTATGAATCCTCGCAAAAACGGAACAAAAAACGAATAAATGGCCAAACTAAGTAGTTTTCCATCCGGGCCCGTAGAGTCTGGGGATTATTTTATTGGATCTACCCAAAAGGGTAAGACTAAAAAGATAACAATGGCCAGTGTGATTGCCTCAACAAAAGATGCAATTAATACTTTGGACAATTTTGGTGTTTCTAACACAGATAATGGCTATGCACTAAGATTTATTAACAATACGCTGTCTATTGACGGACCAAGTATTGAAGATGCAGTGCTTAGCGTAACAGGTTCGGGGCCTATAACAGGTGCTACTACTGATAGAAATACTGTTCTAAGCTTAAAATACGAAGGCGCAGGCAATATTGTAGATTATGTAAAGAAGTACAAGTCGAGCATTGACAATGTAGAGTTTTTAGTACAAGATAAGAACAAAGCTGCCGTAAAAAAGCTAGATATTGCTAAGTTACCATATACAAATAACGAAGGTACAGTAACAAGCGTAAGTATTGCGGACGATTTAGGAGCAGCCTCTACTATTACCTCAGAGGGTACAATAAATATTAAAGGTGGTAATGGTATTACAACCAGAATGGTTGGATCCGACTTAACAGTTGAGTATCTCGGAAAAGTCGGTGGGACTGTTAACAAGGTAACATCGCTTGATGAAACAGCAATACTTACTAGTATATCACAAGATGGTAGCGAAGTATCTATTCGCCCTGCAAAAATACCGTTTTTAAAAGCCGGTACATATGAGTTTGCAAGTGTAACTGTTGACCAATTAGGTAGAGTTACAAAAATTGAAGACCAAAAAAATAAAATTGACGCGCTTACAGCGCGTATAGAACAATTAGAATCACAAATACAATCACAAGATGAGTCAAGCACTGATACAAGCAATTGATGCTTTTGAAGTAACGCCAAGCGATACAGAAAGATTGGGTATAACAAGTGTGTTATACGTAGGAGTTGGAGGACACGTAAAAGTACAAACGCGTCAAGGTAGTGATATTACCTTTTATAACATGAACAATGGGCAATTCGTACCAGTTCAGGTTAATAAGGTATATGCTACAGGAACAACGGCTACAAATTTAGTATCAATGCCAATAAACTCTTATTCAAGATAACATGGCTATAACTAATCGTCTAGGCATTATTATTGATCAAGACCTATATGATCATGGTAATGAAAATTCGTTGGAGATGATAACCGAATTAGGCACCGCATCTCCTCCAGTTGAAATTTGGGCTGAAACAGGTTCGTGGCCTCCAGGCGATCACTATCCTACAATGATAACAGAAGGCTACAATGATGCCTTGCATTACACAAATAGACAATAATGGCAATAAAGTTTTCACAGTTTAATTTAAGAACGGATCATACTTCAGGTATGTATCTAGTTGGGTACGATGGCAACCAAAACATACATATTACAGTTGATAACCTATTTAATGACTTTATTAACGGTACTGAAAACACTATTGCAATGTTTGGTACAGGTGGCACTACACTTGCTGATTCTATATTATCACAAGATGCTGGAGCTACGTTATTAACAGTAGCGGGGCGATTAAATGTAGATCTAGCCGCGACTTTTGATACAAGTATTGTAGTCACTGGTAGTAGCACATTGAATGGAAATGTTATATTAGGAGACGCTAGTACCGACTTAATAACGCAAACAGGTACATTGTATTTAAACGGCCCTGTAAAAGATACAACTGATACATTGGGTGCGGTCGATCAGGTATTGCTGTCAGATGCAACTGGGGAGCTTACATTTACGGATTTAGCTGATTTGCATGTTGGAGGCTCTGAAGTTGTAGAGGTGCCTGTTAAAAACGCACAAGGTTCAGCACTTGTAAAAGGCGACCCTGTATATATATCAGGTTCAGTTGGAGCGTCTGGCATATTAGAAGTACAATTAGCTGATGCATCTAACACGCTTAAAATGCCAGCAGTTGGGCTATTAAAACAAGATTTAGCTGATCAAGCGGAAGGTTTTGCTGTAGTTACAGGTAAACTTAGAAACCTGATTACCGACCCGATTGATGGCCTAAACCCTACGGAAAACGACGTTATATATATAAAACCAAGCGGAACTTCTGGAGCGGCACTCACAACAACAAAGCCTGTATACGGAAACTTTATACAAAATATAGGAAAGGTTGGTAGAGTTAGTACATCTAGCGATGGCAACTTAGTTGTATCGTCTATACTTAGAACAAACGATATACCCAACTTAACACCTGGAAGATTATGGGTTGGGTCCACGGGTAATACAATTGAATCTCAAACATTATTTGTAGACGAAGCAAACGCTAGATTAGATGTTAATGGAAAAATTGTCGGCACAGGTGGTGATTTTTATATAGAAAGTCAAACAGATGATATAATTATAAGAACAACCGCCGATGATAAAGATATATTTATTCAAAGTGATAATGGGTCAGGCGCAATTGCTACTTATTTTCAAGCAGATGGTTCTACAGGTGCAGTAAGATTATTTCATTATGGTGTAAATAAATTAGAAACAACCTCTAATGGTGTAGATATAAATGGCACGCTTGAATCGACAGGATGGGCATACTTTGCGACAACCGGACCAACTAGCGTAGCTCAGCTTGGGGGAGGCTCTACAACAACATCTCAATTTAATATTATAAGTACAGCTACAGGCGGTAGCTTCATAAGTGCTACAAATACGCTTACTCTTAAAGCAAATAATCTAAATGCAATAAAAATTGATAATACCGGTGAATTACAATTTAATCAATACGGCACTGGTTCATTTACAGGTACCGCAACTAAAAACTTATCAGTAGACGGTTTTGGAAATGTAATTGAAACAAACCCAGCTGTTGATGGCTCTGGAACATACGAATATGTGACAAAGTGGGCTGCAGGAGGCACTTCATTAATGGATTCAAATATATTTATTAGTGAGGCTCCGGACTCTACGCATGACTTTGTAGGTATAAATACCAATGATGCATCAACAACTTTTGGTACCTCTCCAGAGGTAAGAATTGCATCAAGAAGTGCAAACACACCTGCTGTTCTTGACTTATTAAGAAAAGACGGCGCAACCGCCGCAGGAGATCTAAGTGGTATTTTACAGTTTACTATTGATGATGACAATAACTATACAATTGCTCAAATATATACTGAAACGCTTGGGGCAGCAGCATCAGGCAATTCCGGGGGAGGACGATTAGTATTTAAAACAAATGATGGCGGTTCAGGGGCTTCTCCATCTGAAAAAATGCATATCGATAGTAGCGGGATAAATTTTGCTGACTATGGATCGGGTACCGTAACCGGCTCACCTGCATACAACTTATCAATAACATCCGCGGGTGATATTATTGAAACAGATGCAGTACCATCAAATGTCGTAGAGACTATTACAACCACAGACGGCACTTATATAAATCTTACACCAAACAGCGCTACGGACGGAGCGGTAACAGTAACTGCGGATCTTAGTGCGATAGACGGTACAGCTGGAGCTAATGAAAGATATTTAACTAAAAACAATACTTGGGCTGAAATTTCAACGATACCAGGAACTTATACATTTAGCGTGGAAGGCGACACTGGTGGTGTTCATGCTGTTGCCTCGGGATCAACATTGGAACTTTTTGGTGGAACTTACATATCAAGTAATTCGTATAATAACGTTGGGGTAACATTTAACCACGACAATACGACTAGAACAGATACAACATCTAGCGCATCGCCTGGATATGGAGGTACATTTACTGTTGTTGATTCTGTTTCGACTAATGCGACCGGCCACTTAGAAGCCATAAACGTTAAAACTGTTACAATGCCATCCGCTGATGACACTAATACTACTTATGATTTAAGCGGGTATGGAACATCTAACGGCACGGCTGGGGTTCAATTAGTTGGGAGCGATAGCACTACCGATCAAGTTGCCGTAACTGGTGCGGGCATTACAACCGTAACACATTCTGGTAATACGCTCACTATAACTTCAACCGAAACAGATACCTTAGCAACTGTAGTTGCAAGAGGTGGCTCTACTAATAATAGCATATACGCCGCTTCATTTATTGATTATAACAATAATGGTTATTATGTAGATCCAGCTGGGGATTCTCAGCTAAATACTATAGATATTGATGATTACGTAAGGCATAGAGGTGACGTTAATACATATATTGGTTTTCCAGCTAATGACACTTTTACTGTAACAACAGCTAACTCTGAACGTTTGCGTGTAGGATCTGCCGGCCAAATAGGTATCGGTGGTGCTAACTATGGAACTTCAGGACAAGTGCTTACATCTAATGGATCTGGATCCGCACCATCTTGGCAAACGCCTACCGTCGGTGATATAACTGCAGTTAATGCCGGGACTAATCTAACTGGCGGGGGTACAAGCGGTAGTGTTACTTTAAATATGGCTACTGGTGGTGTTGGTGCTGGTACGTATGGCTCAACAGCAAACGGTACTAAAATTGACGAAATAACAGTCGATGCTTACGGGCGAGTTACTGCTGTAACTACTGGTTCAACTGGTACTGGCTCAATGAGTAGCTGGATAATTAAAGAGGGTAACGGAACTGAAACAGCAACGGTAACGGATGGAGAAACAGTTACTATTGAAGACGGAACTGGTATTGAGTCAGAGCTTACATCAACGTCAAGCGGTGGTACAATTACAATTACAAACACAGATAGAGGTTCAAGTCAAAATATATTTAAAAACTTTGCGGTATCGGGACAATCAACAGTAGTTGCAGACAGTAATAACGACACGCTGACACTGGTAGCAGGTAGCAATGTTTCTATTACAACCAACGCTACTAATGATTCTATTACGATAAATGCAACTGACACCAACACGAATAATTACGTTAGTTCTACTAGTTTTAATACCACAAACGGAGTATTAACCTTAAATAGAAGTGGCCTTAGCTCGCTTACAGTAGACTTAGACGGAAGATATCTAACCGGAAACCAAACTATAACGCTTACGGGTGACGTTACAGGTAGCGGAACAACAAGTATATCAACTAATGTTTCGGCAGATGTTATAGGCGCTAGTGAATTAAAGGTAACTGGAAATGGTACAACATCTCAATTCTTAAGATCAGACGGAGATGGAACGTTTAGCTGGGCAACTCCAACCGACACCAACACGAATAACTATGTTACGTCTGCCTCTTTCAATACAGGCGATGGAGTTCTGACACTAAACAGAAGCGGCCTTGGCGCTGTAACTGTGGATCTCGACGGTAGATATTTAACTAGCTACACTGAAACAGACACATTGTCAAGTGTAGTTGCAAGAGGTAGCTCTACAACTAGTAGAATAACCACAGGTGGTTTAACCGCAACTTCAGACATAAGGGGTAATGGACAACAGCTGGTATTAAATGCCGGCGAAAGTGCTGCTTATGCTACTGGGCAAACCGCTGAGCATGTATATCTTAACGCAGAAGGTGGGGTTCAAATTGTTTCTTCGCCTGATAACTGGTCAAGCGGATGGGCAGGTAGAAAAACAGCAGTAATAAATGACACAAATGGTAATTCTCTCCTTCCTGGAAGTCTTACCACGACTGGTGACATTGAAGTAGATGGTGGCGATATATATATAAACGACACCAACACAAGAATAACAGAGGGGGGTAGCAATTCTATTAGATTACAAACAGATAGTGGGTATGTTGATGTAGGACCACAAAATACATCATATACTCACTTCCAGACAGATAGAGCTTCATTTTATTTTAATAAAGAAGTACAAGTTGACACAGGTGTTATAAGATCTCATAATGAAGATTTAAATCTTAACAGAGCAGGGTCATCAACAGCTAGGCTTAGAATAACATCGGGAGCAACCTTTTCTGACCAGCTGACAACCTTTAATGCCCCAATAAGAATAGGTGCAGACTCTAGCTCAAATGAATTAGATGACTACGAAGAAGGTACTTATAATATATCTTGGTATCACGGCACTACTAGCTATGCCGCTAACACAACAAATTTTGGAAGCCAAGTTTTAAATGAATGTAAATACGTTAAAATAGGTAGAGTTGTACATATATTTATAAGGTTTAAGTTTAATGCGCACCCGTCAGCTTGGTCTACCTCGTCTACAGGTGTTTGGCTTAATAACTTGCCGTTTACACCAATTCAGGGCACAGTAGGTGGTAACTTTAGTTTTAAATGGAACGCCGAGTTGAGTAGTACAGAACAAGTGCTTTGGTATGGAGGCGGTGGGCATTTTGGACAATCTTATAGCCTATCCTCAGATTTAATACAATTGTCTCCACAGGGAAGATATATTAGTGGTTACTACAGCTATTGGGGCAACATCCAGTCCTTATTGGCAAATGACTTCCCGGGCAATGATCCTAGTGGTAATAATAATATGATTGGTCAAATAACATATTACACAAACAGTTAAAATTTAAAACAATGAGTTTAACAAAAGAATATTTAATAGATAAGGTAGAATTTGTTGGTGAATGGAAAGTTCTTCAAGTCAGAAACAAAACTGTAATTAAAGATAACGACGTCATTATTTCGGAAAGTTTTGATAGGAATAGCTACTATCCGGGAGATGAGCTGCCAGAAGATTTACAACCCTATGCAGACGGTGTATGGACAGAAACTTTAATTTCTGATTACGCTACTCATTTGCAGGCTTTAGAAGAAAGCACGCAATACCCTGAGCCAGCACAGTAATTTTAGAAAACCAATAAAACAGTTGAAGAGTAAAAATCAGTAAAAACCAGTAATATATAACATATACCCTACTCGGGATAGAGTAAACCAATAATTAATTAAAACCAAAACCTATGACACTATATTATAGAACCTATTCTTGGGGAACAACATCTCCAAAAATAACCGAAGAAGAAGTCCAGTTTTTAAATCATTTAGTTGATAAAAAAAATTGGCGAATTGTACAACTACCAAATGGATATTTTCAAACCGAATACCTTAATCCAAGTAAAGATAACGATTGGGTCGACGTAACGCGAAGAGAGACTATCGAAGGTGCAGAAGCAGCGATTGATGCTTCAGTTGAGCACTACAGCAAAAAGCTCGAATTTGCGAAAGGACCTGTAGTTGTAAAAACTTTCGAGTAAGACATTTGTCTAATTTAATTTAATCTAATTTAATATGTCTGACGCAATAGTTAAGAACTTAAACTTTGGAAGCGATGCGCGCTCTAAGGTTTACGAAGGTATTGAAAAGCTAACAAAAGCCGTTAGCTCCACACTCGGGGCTAGCGGTCTTAGCGTAATACTTGAAAACGATAAAGGTAAACCGGTAATTACAAAAGACGGTGTAACAGTAGCAAACAATATATTTTTGCGAGATCCTGTTGAAAATATGGGCGCAACGCTTTTAAAAGATGCTGCACGAAAAACCGTACAAGAGGCCGGTGATGGAACAACAACCGCAACTGTACTTGCGCATTCAATCCTTAAAAATGCATACAAAGCATTAGAGCAGGATAGCTCAAGAACACTAAAAGAAGGAATTGCAAGTGGTGTTGAAAAAGTAATTGCATATTTAGAAAAGATTGCAATACCGGTTGACGGCGATATGATTGACCAAGTAGCTACTATATCTGCAAATAATGATAAAGAACTTGGTAAGCTTATAAGCGATGCATTTAAGTCCGTAGGTAATACGGGTGTGGTTATTATGCAAACAACAGATGAGCCTGAAACAACAATAGAGGTTGTAGATGGTGTGCAATATGATCAGCCACTTAAATCTAATCACTTTATAACAAACGAAAATATAAATGCTGCAGAGCTGGACAATCCGTATATATTGATATCAGAGTCACCTATACCAAATATACGTAGGATTCAATCCGTATTGGAACATGTTATAAAAAAGAACAAATCATTATTAGTCATTGCAGATGTTGAACCACAAGTGTTGAACACTCTTGCGATGAATAAAATGAAAGGCAACATAAAGGTTAATGTAATTGACTTACCAACTTACGGTATAACGCGTAAGGAAGTCATGCAGGATCTTTCTATGCTAACCGGGGCTAAGATTATTAACGAAGATCTCGGAGACGATATGGACCTCATAGATATTGAAATGCTTGGTACTTGTGTTAAAGCGGTAACTAATACAGAAGAAACTGTTTTGCAAGTTGAAGGTAAATCGGAAGAGGTTGAAGAAAAAATTAAAGCAATACAAGAAGAGCTTGAAAAGCCAATGTTACCCGGTCACAAGATTAGGTATGAAAAAAGGCTAGCAAGATTATCTGCAAAAGTTGCCGTTGTAAAAGTCGGTGCTAATTCAGAAGTTGAGTTAAAAGAAAAGCGTGATAGAGTTGAAGACGCTATATGTGCTACAAAAGCCGCGATTAAAGAAGGTATAGTACCAGGTGGTGGAATAGCCCTTTTAAATGCTGCTCAGAAAATAAAGTCTAGCGGCAAAGGCGAAGAACTACTTTATAAGTCAATTAAAGCGCCTTTCTATACGATACTTAGCAATGCAGGTATTGAAGAATTTGAAGAGCCTACTATTAAAGGCAGAGGGTTAAATGTTGTTACAGGGGGTATGGTGAATATGATTAAATCTGGAATTATCGACCCACTACTTGTTACTAAAAGCGCTCTTCGGAACGCGGCTTCAGTAGCCACAACAATTATATCAACCGATTGTGTAATTAATAATGTTAGAATAGAACAGTTATGAAAGCAGTCGGATTATACTTAATAGTAGAAAAAGAAAAGCAGGGTGCACAAAAAACAGAAGGCGGTCTGCTAATTGCAGAAAATGCCCGTGAAGATATAAGATACGCAAAAGCAAGCGTAATATCAGCGGGCGCCGATATAGTGGGAATAAAGGCTGGCGATGCTATTTATTATGATAGACACGCCGGCCATTCCATTGAATTGGATAATAAAGTATATCACGTAATCAAAGCAGCAGATGTAGTCGTTATATTATGAAACGAATAAAGGCTTCGGATTTGCGTGATTCAAAAGTATTAAAGCATTACCGTATTGTGCGCCGTTGGGCATGCAGAAATTACGGTATAAAAGATGCAGATCTGGAGCTTCTTTTATTTTTAGACTGTCAGGGCTTTTTTAGTAAAACAGATTTTAAACTTGACACATATGCATACAGCTGGGACAATAATAGGTTTTCACGACTTTTAAAAGAAGGCTGGATAGTATTATGGCGAAGAGGCAATAAATCAGATAGTAAAGGCAGTCTATATAAAGTATCTTTAAAAACAACGCAGTTATTAACACGTGTTTATAGAATACTTACAGGCGAGGAAGATATTCCAAGTAGCGCAACACAAAATGTAATTAAAAGTAAAGCGTACACAGACAGAATGCTTCAGGTTGCAATCAAAAGAATAAATAACGATAAAGAATAATAATATGTCTTATAATGGTAAATCGCCAGCGCAAATTAATATAGCTGCTATGTTTGGAGGGGCCGCAAAAGGTAGTCTAAGCCAGGACCAAGTTGCTAAACTTGAAAGAGCTGCTAGTCGGCGTGGTTTTGGTAGTAGAATATCGCAACAATTCTTAGATAAATATCGAGCTAGCCAAGCATCTACAACACCCGCGGCGGCTGCGCCTCAACCACCATCTGTTGTAGCCACAGCAGGGGCTAGCGGTATGTCCGGTAGAATTGAAGGTATTGAATCTAGGCTAGCAGCATTAGAAGGTGGAGGCACTACTGCGGGAGCTGTGCAACCAGCAGAGGTTGCGCCCTCTGAAACCCAGGCACAAGCGGCAGCGTCTCAAATGACGGATGCTAACCAAGCTGCAACCGACGCTTCACTAATTGGTGGATTTGCAAAGCCAATTCCACCGGCAGCTGATCAGGCAACAGCAGCTTCTGAGCAACTTGGTAGTCTTATGGCTTCACCGTTCACAATGCGCCAGCGTTCCAATATGGGGCCATTAACATTTAAAGACCAAACGGGCGATGGAAAAATAACACGAGCAGATGTAATTAAAGCTCGTATAGAAGGATATAAAAAATAAATAATTATGCACGAAAATAGCAAAAAAATAATCAAAGCACCTTCTTTGCAAGGGGCAGTAGGAGAATCAGCTGTGTGGGACGGCCCTTTAGATACTACAGGTTTTCCTATGGGAAAAGGCAGTAGCTCAGGCGCAAACGGTATGCAAATTAAAAAATACCCTTGTAAGTCTTATGACTTAAATCCACCTATTACACAAAGAGCAAAAGGATAATTATGTATGTTCAGCATAACTCACCGTTTACTAAAAAAGGCGATGCTCCATCTAGGAAGAAATCAAAAGGGTATTACGCTAAAGTAAAAAAAGGTGGTGGTACTGGTAAAGATGCTGGTGGCGGTATGACTGAAAAAGGTGTTAAAAAATATCGTAGAGATAACCCAGGCAGTAAGCTATCGACTGCTGTAACAACACCCCCATCAAAGCTTAAAAAAGGAAGTAAAGCGTGGAAACGCAGAAAATCATTTTGTGCAAGATCTAAAGGCTGGAAGTCTGAAAGGGGTAGAGCTGCACGAAGAAAATGGAATTGCTAATATGAAAGATAGAGGGCTTGGTGATACTATAGCGCGTGCTACTAAAGCTACAGGTATAGATAAGTTTGCAGAGCAAGTTGCTAATGGTTTAAATATACCAGGTGGTTGTGGCTGTAAAAAGCGTCAAGCGTATCTTAACAAGGTTGTACCATACGGTAAAAAATAAATTATGGCTTTTAAAATGAAACCCGCTCCATTTAAAATGGATGAAACTCCAGTGTACTATGTGGACATGGAAGAAGGTGTTTTAGGTAAAGCTAATAATAACGGCTCAATAATAGTGGATGAAAATTTATCGCCGTTAGAAGCGAAAAATGTTGTTAAACATGAACGTGTGCATATAGATCAAATGCGTAGAGGCGATCTTGATTACGACGACAAAAATGTATATTGGAAAGGTCGTATAATCCCTAGATCTAGTATTAAAGAAGGTGATAAGAATTTACCTTGGGAAAAAGAAGCTTATAATAAAAGTAAATGAAAACTTCTAAAAAAGGATATTTAAAAAATAGCCCTGATGTTAATAAGCCTTATAATGTTATAGAAGGCAATAAAATAACAATGAAAGGAGTTGAGTTTAAAGTGCTGGGTATTGATAATAATGGCTCAGCTAAAATAATGTACCCTGGTTATGATTATATATTTCCAGGCGCTAAATATGTAACGGAATATCCGTTAAATAAAAAATAAAAAAAATATGTAATAATATTAGTACAGTTTAATTTAAATATAATATTATGAAAAACTTATTTTTAACACTATTATTTAATTTTATTTTAACGTTTTCTTTTGCTCAGAATAAAAATTTTCATGGGCTATGGGAAACGCCTACATCTAAATATATAACATCAATTTACGTAGGAGAAGATGGCGTAAGTAGTGTTGTTAATTATGATGTAATCAGCGGGAAAACAATTAATGAAGAAATTATAGAAATAAAAACAAATTCTTTTACAACTTTTCTGTTTAACCCTGATAATAGCTATTCAGTAAAAATAAAATATATACTGAAAAACAAAGATAATTTAATTCTTAAATTTAGTGGTGATTTGAATAAAAAAATAAAATACACCAGATATAAACTTGATCTTAAAAACAATAAATTAAAAACTTAAAACAATGGCTTACAAACAATCGCCCGCAAATGTATTAAAGGGGCAAATGACAAATAAAGCGGTTGGACTTGCTCACGGCGATTCAATGGCTATGCAAACAGATCCTAAAGATGGAGTGACTGTTACTGCAAAAAAGAAAAGTCCCGATACTAAAGAGGACCTATTAAAATTAATTAAAGCTCAGGGGGAATACGATGTAAACCGCCGTACTCGAGTTGTTCCCGAATTAGCAGAAATAGATTCACTTAAAATGGTAGCATCTGGAAATTACCGAGGCGCTAAAGAAATGTATGGCCCAAAATATGAAGCTAAAACAGGAAGACTTCCTAGCTCTGTTACTAGAGAAAAAAAGAAAGAGCTTTACGAGAAAGCCAGTAAAATTCAAGGGCCCAGACCAAGCTTAAATAATTAAGATGAAAAAACTTTTAAGTCTTTTATCAGGTGGTTTAATTAAAGACGTAGGTAATGTAATTGATAAACTTACAACTACAGACGAAGAAAGATTAGCTGCTAAACAAAAGATTCAAGAGTTATTGGAAAAAGCAGATCAAGACGCACAGACACAGGTGACCGAAAGATGGAAAATGGATATGCAATCAGATTCATTTTTATCTAAAAACATTCGGCCACTTGTGCTGGTGTATCTTACATCTATATTTACTATTCTAGCATTTGCTGATGGGAATGTAGGTGGTTTTGAAGTTGCAGAAGAATATATCCCAATTTTTCAATCATTATTAATAACAGTATACGGTGCGTATTTTGTTGGGCGCACGTGGGAAAAATCAAAGAAATCCAACAATAACAATTAAATTAAATAAAATGTCAAAAATTACAGATGAGCAGTTAGAAAAGTTACATAAACAACAAACTGCATTAAATTCATTACTAAACAAGATTGGTATTACTGAGGCCAATAAGCATGCTCTTTTGCATGAGATGGCCGGTGTAAACAAAGAAATTGAAGAGTTCAAAGTTGAACTTGAAAAAGAATATGGTTCTGTTAATATTAATTTAGAAACAGGCGAATATTCTAAAATCGAAAAAGATGAAGCTGATAAGGAAGATTAGTATTGGGTCAGACTATAAAAATGACGCAATGCATTATTCCGTAGGTCAACAAGTATATGGTGGTCATGAAATATCTGCCATACTGTTTGAAGACGAGGATGCTTCGTACAATATCTATATTAAGAAAAACTCAGAGGTATTGCCATGGAAGAAATTTAACTCTAACATGGCAATTTCCGTTGAGTACGATCTTGAGTACTAATGAAATCATTATACCAATTTATAGTTAAACCAAACGGCGAACGCTACAATAATACTAAAAAGATAGGTGACACTAGCCTGCTACTAAATACAAGTATAGAAAGCTTTCGTCACATAAACAAGGAAGCTATAGTAGTTTCAACTCCAGCTGCTTTTAATACAGGCATAAATGTTGGTGATACCATATTAATACATCACAATATTTTTAGAAGATATTATGATATTAAAGGTAAAGAAAAAAATGGTAGTACATATTTTAAAGATGATATGTATTTTGTTAACCCAGACCAAGTATACGGTTATAAAAAAGATAACGATTGGGTAATGGTTAACAACAGATGCTTTGTAAAACCAATTAAAGAAACAAGCTCATATTCAAACGAAAAAGAGCAAAAGCATATTGGTATATTAAAGTATGGAAATAATGTGCTAGAAGCGCTCCAGATTAACCCAGGAGACTTGGTTGGTTTTACGCCTAAAAGCGAATGGGAGTTTATTATAGACGACGAGCGTCTTTATTGTATGAAATCAAATGATATAGCTATTAAGTATGAACGTAAAGGACACGAAGAGGAATATAATCCGAGCTGGGCAAAAAGCGGTTGATGAGTTGATTCGCGTTGCTGAAGAAAAGATTATAACAAATACCGAAGATGATGTTTCAGCGGATAGACTTAAAAACGCTGCTGCTACTAAAAAGTTAGCGATCTTTGATGCGTTTGAAATACTAACACGCATAGACGAAGAAAGATCATTATTAGAAGGCGAGAATCAAGCAGCTAAAGCTAAATCATTTAAAGGCTTTGCAGAAGGTAGATCAAAATGAATTATACGCAGACATTATTTGAAGTTCTGCCTGATTATATAAGCAAGAAAGTTCTTAATAAAAAGAATAGGTATAAGCAATGGAAATATGGCTACGACAAAGAAAGTGATGTTGTAGTAATAAGTAAAACCGGTGAGATTGGAGATGTGTATAGCATACAAAATCTTAAAATAGCTTTGCCAAAAATATCTGATCCGCATGAATTTAAAAAAGATACGTGGGATCGAATAGATTATCCTAAAGAACTTGAAAAAATAAAAAGTGTATTTGAGTGGAATCAAATGCCTGAATACTTTAAAGAAAAATACTATGACTATATTGACGAAGAGTTTAAACGCCGCGATGAAGGCTTTTCGTTCGTTAACAAAGGTAATCCTACTTATATTACTGGCTCTCATTACATGTACCTGCAGTGGTCTAAAATTGACGTGGGCGCCGCAGATTTCAGGGAATCAAATAGACTTTTCTTTATATTCTGGGAAGCATGTAAAGCCGATCAACGATGTTATGGTATGTGCTACCTCAAAAATAGACGGTCCGGTTTTTCATTCATGGCATCATCAGAACTTGTCAATCAAGCAACGATATCTTCCGACTCACGTTTTGGAATACTATCAAAGTCAGGGGCCGATGCTAAAAAAATGTTTACCGATAAAGTTGTACCCATATCAGTTAACTACCCATTCTTTTTCAAACCAATCCAAGATGGTATGGACAGACCAAAAACAGAATTGGCATACAGGGTACCAGCATCAAAGCTCACGCGGAGAAAGCTTGATCAGGGCCAAGGGCCGGAGGAGCTCGAAGGGCTCGATACAACAATCGACTGGAAGAACACGGGTGACAACTCATATGACGGTGAAAAGCTCAAGTTACTTGCCCACGATGAATCAGGTAAATGGGAGCGTCCGGATAACATTTTAAATAACTGGCGAGTTACAAAAACAACGCTTAGATTAGGTTCTAGAATCGTAGGTAAGTGTATGATGGGCTCGACCTCAAACGCATTAGATAAAGGTGGAGCAAATTTCAAAAAACTATACGAGGATTCAGACGTTACTAAACGAAACCGCAACGGACAGACTAGCTCGGGATTATATTCTTTGTTTATACCTATGGAATGGAATTACGAAGGATTCATTGATACTTATGGAAACCCTGTCTTTGATACACCACAGAAACCAGCTGAGGGCCCGTATGGAGAACTTATTGATCAAGGGGTAATAGAGCATTGGCAAAATGAAGTTGACGGTCTTAAAAACGATCAAGACGGTTTAAATGAATACTATCGGCAGTTTCCACGCACGGAACAACACGCTTTCAGAGATGAAGCAAAAGAATCTTTATTTAATCTCACTAAGATTTACGAACAGATAGATTATAACGAAGAAGTTCAAAACGGAATGCAAGTTACGCAAGGTAACTTTCAATGGGAAAACGGCCAGCAAGATAGTAACGTTATATTTGCACCAAACAAAAACGGTAGGTTTAAGATATCTTGGGTGCCGCCTAAAAATCTACAAAACCGTGTAATAGTAAAGAATGGTGTTAAATACCCAGGTAATGAGCACGTTGGTGCATTTGGGTGTGACTCATATGATATATCAGGTACAGTTGATAAAAGAGGTTCTAAGGGATCTTTGCATGGCCTAACGAAGTTTAGCATGGAAGATGCGCCTCCAAATATGTTTTTTTTAGAATATATTGCCAGGCCTCAAACAGCTGAAATATTTTTTGAAGATGTACTTATGGCATTAGTATTTTACGGAATGCCGTTACTCGCAGAAAACAATAAACCTCGATTATTATATTATTTAAAACGAAGAGGTTATAGAGGTTTTTCAATGAACCGACCAGATAAGCTTTGGAATAAGCTTTCTGTTACAGAAAAAGATATAGGCGGTATACCAAACTCGTCTGAAGATATTAAGCAAGCACACGCTGCTGCAATTGAAAGTTATATAGAAAATTATGTAGGTCAAGTTACTGAAGGCGTATACGGAGATATATACTTTCAAAAAACATTAGAAGACTGGGCTGGATTTAATATAAACAACAGAACAAAGTTTGATGCAACAATTAGTTCTGGTTTAGCTATTATGGCTTGCAATAAAAACAGATATAGACCATCTGCGGAAAGGGTTGTAAAATCTGTACCGCTAGGGTTTAAAAAATATAACAACAAAGGATATAGTTCAAAAATAATACAATAAATGGTTAATACTAATTACAAAAGCTCGTTTCCCGATCAGGTGGTACCTAATGAGGAAAAGCAATCATTAGAATATGGTTTGCAAGTAGCGAGAGCTATTGAAGGCGAGTGGTTTAGAAATAACCGTGGTGGTGATCGATTTACTGCTAATTTTCAAGAGTATCATAGACGTAGGCTATATGCTCGTGGTGAACAGTCGATACAAAAATATAAAGATGAATTATCAATTAACGGTGATTTATCTTATCTTAATTTAGATTGGAAGCCTGTTCCTGTAATACCTAAGTTTGTAGACATTGTTGTGAATGGCATGTCGCAGCGTAATTATGAAATAAAAGCATACGCGCAAGACCCTATAGCAAAACAAAAGAAAACAAGATATGCTGAAACAGTTATGTCTGATATGTTTAATCGTCAGTCATTAACACAACTAACACAAGAAACAGGCATTAACTTTTTTTCAGTACCAGATCCAGAAAATTTACCTAAAGATCAAGATGAGTTTGAGGTGTATATGCAGCTTAACTATAAAGAAGCTGTTGAAATAGCGTTAGAAGAGCTTATCAATAACTCTTTAGATAAAAATAAATACGACGAAGTTAGAAAAAGATTTATTTATGATTTAGTTGTATGCGGCATTGGTGCTGCTAAGACAGAATATAATAAATCAAATGGGTTACGTGTTAAATATGTAGATCCTGCTAACCTTGTATATTCATATACAGAAGACCCTAACTTTGATGATTTATATTATATTGGCGAAGTAAAGCAGATTTCATTAAGTGAAATTGCAAAGTTGTTCCCGTATTTAACGCCTCAGGATTTAGCAGAAATACAAAAGTACCCAGGCAATAATGACTATATAAGAAATTATTATGGGCAAAATGATAATAACACAATTAGTGTTATGTTCTTTGAATACAAAACTTTTGAAAAGCAAGTATTTAAAATTAAAGAAACCGAGCAAGGGTTACAAAAAGCTTTAGAAAAACCTGATACTTTTAATCCACCAACAAATGATAATTTTGAAAGAGTTGAAAGAGTAATTGAGGTATTATATACAGGGGCAAAAATATTGGGGCATGAAAAAATGCTTTCATGGAAGATGGCTGAAAACATGACTAGGCCATATGCTGATTCGCCTAAAGTTGAAATGAATTACACTTTAGTTGCGCCTAGAATGTATAAAGGAAGGGTTGAATCATTAGTAAGCCGCATAACTGGGTTTGCAGATATGATTCAGCTTACACATTTAAAACTGCAGCAGGTAATGTCTCGTATGGTGCCAGATGGTGTTTATGTAGATGTTGACGGGTTAGCTGAGGTTGATTTAGGCAACGGAACTAATTATAATCCTGCTGAAGCATTAAACATGTACTTCCAAACTGGTAGCATAGTTGGTAGGTCATTCACACAAGATGGTGATATGAATCCTGGTAAAGTGCCTATTCAAGAACTACAAACTTCTTCCGGGCAAGGTAAAATTGCTTCGCTTATTAGCACGTATCAATATTATCTACAGATGATAAGGGACGTAACGGGATTAAATGAAGCAAGAGATGGTAGCACACCGGATAAAAACGCATTAGTTGGTTTACAAAAACTTGCAGCAGCAAATAGCAACACAGCTACAAGACATATATTACAATCAGCTTCATATATTACGCTCAGGTTGTGTGAAAATATTGCATTAAAAGCAAAAGATATATTTGAGTTTGCATTAACAGAAGAAAGCTTAGAACAAAGCATAAACGATTTTAATGTAGAAACATTAAAAGAAATATCTAACTTGCATTTGCATGACTTTGGTATTTATTTGCAGCTCGAACCTGATGTAGAAGAAAAGCAAGCATTGGAAAGTAATATACAAGCAGCTTTGCAATCTGGTTCTATTTATTTAGATGATGCTATTGAAATACGAAATATAAACAATATTGATTTAGCAAATAAATATTTACGTATTAAAAGGCAAAAGAAACAAGAGGCTGACCAAGCGGCTCAACAACAAAATATACAGGCGCAGGGCCAAGCTAATGCACAAGCTTCTGAAGCGGCCGCTTTGGCAGAAGTGCAAAAACAACAAGCACTTACCGAAAGTAAATTACAATTAGAACAAGGTAAGTCACAGTTTGAAATACAAAAACTTGAGCGAGAGGCTGAAATTAAAATGCGCTTAATGGAACTTGAATTCCAATTTAATAAGCAATTAGCAGAAGCACAAGCTGAGGCTTTAAAAAATAAAGACGCTTATAAAGAAGATAGAAAAGATGAGCGCACTAAAATACAAGCAACGCAACAATCAGAATTAATTGATCAGCGTAAAAACGATACACTACCAAAAAACTTTGAATCCGCTGGGTTTGACGTATTAGGTGGTTTTGACTTAGGTCAGTTCGACCCTAAGTAATTTTTATTAATTTTATAATATTTTATCATGGCAGAAACAGTCAAGCAAGAGGGTGAATTTAAAGTTAAAACCCGAAAAATGAAAAAGCTTTCTGAGACACCTAAAACTATTAAAGTAGATTTGTCAAAAAAAGCGGAAGAAACGAAAGAAACAGGTGATACCATTAAGGTAGATCTTACCGAAAAAAAAGAACAAGAAGATGCCGTTCAAGTCAATACAACAGATGAGAGCAATGCTCCTGTCGAAGAATCCGGAGACTCGCAAAGTAGCGAAGAAGTGGTTGAAGAAGTACGGCAGCCCGAAGAAACGGTAGAAGATACACCTGTAATACAAGAAGTAACAGAAGAAGAGGTTCAAGAGCAAACTGAAACCTTGCAAGAGCAAGTTGAGGACGCCGTGCAGCAATCACAAGATACTGCAGAACCATTACCAGAAAACATTCAAAAAGTTGTAGACTTTATGAGTGAGACTGGTGGAACATTAGAAGATTATGTAAGATTAAACGCAGATTATTCTAATGTAGATAACAATACACTTTTGCGGGAATATTACCGTCAAAGCAAACCTCATCTAGATTCTGAAGATGTAAGTATTCTTTTAGAAGATTTTACATGGGATGAAGATGTAGATGATGAAAAAGATATACGTAAGAAAAAAATTGCGTATAAAGAAGAAGTTGCAAAAGCCAAAGGTTTTTTAGAGGGACTGAAAGATAAATATTACGACGAGATCAAGTTGAGACCCGGCGTAACTCAAGAACAACAGAAAGCAGTTGACTTTTTCAATCGATACAATGAAGAGCAGCAAACTATAAAGCAGCGAACTGAAAGTTTTCAAAATCGTACAAAAACTTATTTCAACGACGATTTCAAAGGTTTTGATTTCAACCTCGGCGAAAAAAAGTTTAGATACGGGTTAAAAGATAACTCTTCAGTTGCAAATCAACAATCAGATATAAGTAACTTTATCAAGAAGTTCTTGAATGACAAAGGTGAAGTGTCAGATTTAAGCGGATATCATAAAGCTTTATATGTAGCTAACAATCCTGACAGAGTAATAAATCATTTTTATGAGCAGGGGCGTGCAGATGCAGTTCGTGAATTAACAGCTAAGTCTAAAAACATTAGCGACGAGCCGCGTCAAACACAAACAGGCGATGTATTTATTAATGGTTTAAAAGTCAAAGCTGTTACTGGTGCTGATTCTTCAAAACTTAGAATTAAAAATAAACGTTAAACTTTAAATTAAAAACAAATGGCATTATCACCTTTGTTTGGGGATATTAACCCAACTGCACAAAAACAGCTAAGCACTGGTAGTTATATTGACTTTACTAGCGGCGCTGGCAATGACTTCTCTCAGCAGTATCTACCTGAGATTTATGAAGCTGAAGTAGAGCGATACGGAAACCGTACGCTTTCTGGCTTCCTTCAAATGGTAGGCGCTGAGATGCCTATGACTTCTGACCAAGTTGTATGGAGTGAGCAAAACCGCTTGCATGTTTCTTATGATGCGTGTACAATTGCGGCTAACAATGACGCTACTATTACTATTGAAGATTCCGATGGATCTATCGCTGGGGGTAAGGAGCACGCTATTCGAGTTAACTCTCTAATTGTAGTTCTTGATCCTGCTACTTCAACTGAGCAAAAAGCTATCGTTAAAGCGGTAACTGCATCTACTGTAGAAGCTTACCCTTTTGATTCAGCCACTTGGGCTGCTGGACTAGTTTCTGGAACAGCACTTAAGGTATTTGTATATGGTTCTGAATTTGCAAAAGGAACTGCTGGAATGTCTGGTTCTGTTGAGCCTTCTTTTACTCAATTTTCTAACTCCCCTATTATCATTAAAGATAAATATGGAATTAATGGATCTGACACTGCTCAGATTGGTTGGGTAGAGGTTGCTACAGAAGACGGAACTTCTGGTTACCTATGGTATTTGAAAGCTGAGTCTGAAACTCGCCTACGTTTTCAAGATTATCTTGAAATGACAATGGTTGAGTCTGAGCCGGCTAGCCAAGCTACTGGAGGTATCTCTGCCGCTTCGCAATCTGCTAAAGGTACTGACGGTCTTTTCTACGCTATTGAAACTCGTGGAAATGTGTTCAGCGCTTTTTCAGCTTCGTTGACTGACTTTGACAACATTCTTAAAAACCTAGACGGACAAGGTGCTATTGAAGAAAATATGCTTTTCTTGGATCGTGCTACTAATCTAGCTTTTGATGATATGCTTGCAGGTCTTTCTGCTGGTGCGAATGGAGGTACAGCTTATGGACTATTTGAAAACTCTGAAGAAATGGCTTTGAATCTTGGGTTCACTGGCTTCCGCAGAGGTTCTTATGACTTCTATAAGACTGACTGGAAATACTTAAACGATGCCTCAACTCGCGGTGCTGATTCAAACTTCAGCTCTGGAGAAGTAGATGCTATTGACGGAGTTCTTATTCCAGCTGGTACTTCAACTGTATACGACCAAATCCTTGGTACTAATATTCGTCGTCCATTCCTTCACGTACGTTATCGTGCTTCTGAAGCTGACGATCGAAGACTTAAAACTTGGATTACAGGTTCAGTAGGAGGAGCGTTTACAAGCGATGTTGACGAAATGAACATTCACTTCTTATCAGAAAGAGCGTTGTGTGTTCAAGGAGCTAACAACTTTGTATTGCTAAAAGCCTAATATAGTTACTTAAATCTGGGGTTGTTAATTCAGCCCCAGGTTTATATTTTTTTTAATTATTTAATTTTATCATATCATGGGAAAAAATAAATCCTCAGAGGTCAGTAATTGGGAAATTAAAGACCGTCATTATTATTTGGTTGGAAAACAACCATTAACCTATACAATACCATCTCGCCACAGTACTAAAAGACCGTTATTATGGTTTGATCCAGAGAAAAAAGAGCAGCGAGAAATTAGATATGCTACGAATATGAACAGTGTATTTGTAGATGAGCAAAAGGGTGAAGCAACGCTTGGGCATATTATGTTTAAAGATGGCCACTTGCATGTGCCTAAAGAATTTCAATCTTTACAAAAGCTTTTATCTATTTATCATCCTTTTCTTAATAAAAGATATAGGGAACATGATTCAATAGTTGAAGCACAAGATGAACTTCAAACAATTGAGCTAGAACTTGAAGCGCTTAATATTGCAACCAGTATGGAGATTGACATGGCAGAAGCTATTGTTCGCGTTGAACTCGGTAGCAGCGTTTCAGGTATGAGTTCAAAAGAAATTAAAAGAGATTTACTTTTATTTGCTAAAAGAAATCCAGCTTTGTTTTTAGACTTAGCAAATGATGAAAATGTACAGCTTCGCAACTTTGCAATTAAAGCAAAAGAAGCAAACATTATTAGTCTTTCACAAGATCAAAGAACAATATCTTGGGCGTCAAACGGTAAAAAGCTTATGACAGTACCATTTGACGAAAACCCATATTCAGCTTTTGCTGCCTTCTTGCAAACAGATGAAGGTGTAGAAGTTTACAAATCAATAGAAAAAAAGTTTGCATAACGTGTGATATTAATATAGAGCGGTAGCGTTATGTTGCCGCTCTTTATTAAAATAAAAATATGGCTATAAACGTAGATACAGTATACAGAACTGTTTTGTTGATAATGAACAAAGAGCAGCGCGGCTACTTAACGCCAGAAGAGTTCAATAAAATTGGGCAGCAGGTTCAGCTTGAAATATTTAATTCGTATTTTGAAGAGCTAAATCAACAATTACGTACAACTCCGAATGACAGCGAATATGCTAACAGAATAAAAAATATAGAACACAAATTAGAGCTTTTTAAAATGCCGCCTACTTCACTAACATTTAATGCGGCAAGCGGAGTTAGCACACAGTTTTTTACGCCTCCATTAGACTCTACACTAGTAGCAAGCCAAACTATAACTACTACTACAAATCAAGTTTATGATTTAACTGCAACTCCAGAGCAAGTAAAAGACGGAACTTTAAAAGTATTTTTAGACGGTTCTGAAATAATATCTCCAAATGATTATATCATATCTACAGACGGTACAAAAATACAGTTAGTCGCCATTCCGACTTCGGGATTATCTTTAGTTATTCAAGTTTTTGATGATAACTTTTATAAGTTAGGTTCAGTAATATATAATAATAGTGTAGAAGCTGAAGAAGTGAGCCAATCATATTTTTTGAAAGCAAATATAAGCCCTTTAACCCAACCCACAACATCATTTCCGCTTTATATTTATGAAAAAGGCAGAATATTTATTAAGCCTACTTCTATAACTAGTAATATATCTGCAACATATGTTCGTAAGCCTATATCACCCAAATGGGATTTTACTGTTGACTCAACAACTCAGGCTTATGTTTATAATTATAATACAAGTGTAAACTTTGAACTAGACTCAATAGAGCAAACAGCATTAATAATGCGAATATTACTCTATGCGGGTGTAATTATTAAAGACCCACAGGTTGTACAGGTAGCTGCTAGTCAAATACAACAAGAACAAGCAAACGAAAAAAGTTAATAAATGGCAATACCAAATGGAGGGCTAATAACCCAAACTAACGAACAATATTACACCGGTAATGATTATGGTAGCTATAGATATTTATCAATAGATGATATAATAAATAACTTTATAATTAGCTATGTTGGCGATAACAAACTTTTACCTTCTGTAAAAAGAACAGATGTTATATTCCATGCTAAAAGAGCTATGCAGGAGTTTAGCTATGACACGCTGAAAAGCATTAAGTCACAGGAGCTAACAATACCAAACAATCTTACTGTAGCAATTCCTCAAGACTATGTTAATTATGTTAAAGCGTCTTGGGTGGATCAATTAGGTGTTAAGCATGTTATATATCCTACTACTTTAACTAGTAATCCAACAGAAATACCTGTTCAGGATGGAGATGGCATTCCAACACAAGATCAAAACGGTGAAAATTTAGAAGGTACTTCTATTACAGAAGAAAGGTGGGAAGAAGCAGACACTAAAAAAATAACAGGAGTATATCCTAATTATGATGATAATCTTGATGTATATACGGATCCTGTTTACAAAACATTGTATGGCCAACGTTATGGTGAAAACCCTGAAACAACACAAATTAATGGCTGGTTTACTATAAACGAAAGAGAAGGTTTATTTTCATTTTCTAGCAATTTGGTTGATAAAATAATAATTTTAGAATACATATCTGATGGGCTTGCGTACACAGAAGATATGAAAGTGCCTAAAATGGCAGAAGAAGCTTTTTATGCTTATATAGCTTACGCAATAATTTCTGTTAGGCCAAGTATACCAGAATATATTGTAGCAAGGCTTAAAAAAGAAAAACGAGCAAAAATGCGTAACACTAAATTACGGTTATCAAATATAAAACTTGAAGAAATTTCACAGGTATTTAGAAATAAATCTAAAATAATTAAACACTAATGCCAGAAGCTAAAAATACTTTCCTAAAGGCAAAAATGAATAAAGACCTAGATGATAGGTTATTGCCTAATGGTGAATATAGGGATGCTCAGAATGTACTTGTTGGTAAATCTGAAGAAGATAACGTTGGTACATTACAAAATATCCGTGGCAACAAAATACTTGATAGTCTGGTTCGCCCTGCTAATTCTTTTATTATAGGGTATTTAATGGACTCTACTAATAACAGGATTTATGTGTTTTTTACTGATGATAATAATAATCATTCTATTCGTTACCACGATATAAATAGCACAGGAAATAATCCATCGCCATGGGTAACTCTAGTTGAAGGGGCGTTTTTAAACTTTAGTACTGATTTTCCAATTATAAACGTAAACCTTTTAGAAGATTTATTATTTTGGACAGACAATAATAATCAGCCTCGCAAAATAAATATAACCCACTCTTTAGGATATTATACAGAGGAGCACCAAATTAGTGTTGCTAAATACAATCCATATCAACCTATATCGCTTGTAAAGCAGGAAATAGAGGCTATAACAAACTCGCCTACCTCACCGGGAACAACTTTTGAAATAGCAGAAAACACTAGTATCGTTCCGGGAATGATTGTATTATCAAAAAGCGGATCTACATCTGTAATTACCGCTAGTGATTTTATTACGGTTGAAAGTGTTAGCACAACATCCCCAACGACAACCATCACGTTGTCTGATAGTGCTACAATTTTACAAGGTGATATTATGTATTTTCTTTCAAGTTCCATGACAGACGAGTCTGGTAATGCAGCTTGGCCCGGTGATCCCAGTTATTTAGAAGATAAGTTCGTAAGATTTTCATATAGGTTTAAATTTGATGATAATGAATATTCTATATTTGCGCCATTTACGCAAATAGCTTTTATTCCTAAGCAAGATGGATATTTTATAAATGGACAAGAAAATGAAGCTGTAAGTAGTACGATATTGAGCTGGTTTGAAAACGGTATAAATAATATTGATTTAATTATACCACTCCCAGATAAAGCAAATAATATTTTTAATAGTTATAAAATTAAAGAAATTGATATTCTTTATAAAGAATCTGATCAAGTAGCGGTAAAAGTAATTGATACAATTACACCAAGTGGCACAGACAATTATTATGTATATAACTACCAGTCAAGAAAACCTATTCGTACATTGCCTGAAGCACAAACAGTGCGCGTATATGATAAAGTACCTGTAGTAGCTAATACACAAGAAATTGTTAGCAATAGAATTGTATATGGAAATTTTAAAACAAAATTAACCCCGCCAAATACCATAAACTACACGGTTAATGTGCAGGAAAAAGTATCACAAGGAAATGCTACTAATTTTGTAGAATACCCAAATCATACTATAAAACAAAATAGAAATTATCAGGTAGGATTTGTTCTTTCCGATAAATATGGAAGACAGTCCGATGTAATTTTATCACCCGTTTCCGAAACAAGTGATGACAAAGGCTCAACTATATTTGCGCCATATATACCAGATGACCCAGTTGGCTCGGGTGTGCCTGACACAAACTACTATTCAGATTTAAGAAATTGGTATGGCAATTCTTTAATATTAAATTTATTAAGCCCTATAACAACTTCATCCCCACAAGATCCGCTTTATGCAACGGCAATAGGAAATGGATTTGATGTAGATCCAAATGCAACTGTTTCAATTACAGATACAACATACGTATTTAATATTTTAGGCAATACGCAAGATGCCGATGTTCCTAACATAGGGGATTATATGAGAGGTGAATATGTAGACTATGTTAAAGTAACCGATCAATCTTTTGTAGATAGCCCAGTTGCTATTACGTATACAATTACCACAGATGGCAGAGTGAACGATATATATTTAAAAAATACACAGCTTTCTGGAAGTACGCCAGATACAAAATTTGCTTATACTATAGATGTAAACGGATGGTATTCATATAAAATTGTTATAAAACAAACAGAGCAAGAATATTACAATGTATATCTACCTAGCGCAATTGGAGCCACCGATTTCCCAACTGCAACAGCCTCAACAGATACTTCGGCATCAGTAAGTTATATTACACTTATAAACGATAATATAAACAAAGTTCCTCGTGACTTAGCTGAGGTTGGCCCAGATCAAAAACAATATAGAAGTAGCGTTGAATTATTTGGTAGAGTGCAACCAACATTTATATCTTCAACTCATGGCAATAAACAATATTTTCCAATTAGAACAGCTGACACTTCAACAGCTGTTGGTAATACGGAGGATTTAGTAGGGGATTTAACAACCCCCACTCCTGATTTAAGCCCTGCTGTTTTTCAATATGACTCTAACCCTATATTAGCCCGTGTAACAACAAACAAACAATTTGGAGTTGATGCTGCGGATATTACAAACGCGGATAGATTCCAATTAGCCGTTTATGAAACAGAACCTGTTATATCAAATTTAGATATATATTGGGAAACTAGTCATGCAGGTTTAATTTCAGATTTAAATGCCGAGGCGTTAACGGGGTTTGATGGCCCAGTTGGCTTAGATGGTTGGAATGATATTTTAAATGAAAATTTAGCAGTAAATTCATCAGTAAGTCAAGGCTTTGTTCCTGTGGATAGTGACGGCGTTGATATTAGCGGATATACTATTAATTTAGACAGTGTTGTTAATGCAAATAATATTGATTCTTCTAGTAATTTTTCTTTACAGTACGACTCCGGTAATAATGAATACTACATTCAATTAGAACAAGAACTTGTTTTTGTACAACAAAGCCCAGTTAGAGATATATTTACTTTTACATTTACTATAACAGATACAAATCCTAATTCTGCGTGGGGAAGTGTGCAGCTTTCAGAAACATTAACGCTTTCTAATACAGACCCGACTTTTGATCCGCAGCCTTCTCAAACATATTATTATTTCTTTGAAGACTCAACTACAAGTTTTTCAATTAGAAACTTTTTAACGCAAAACAACGCTTTAAATGGAAGCGCTGGTTCTAGCATAAATCAAGATGGATTAGTGTGGTCTATAAGCGGAACTGATGCTAACCTATTTACAATAAATTCAACCACAGGTGTTTTATCACCTAGTTCGGCAGGTGTTTCAGCGGGCTTTAGCACATATGAAGTAGACGTTACTTTAAAAGATGCAAGTGGGATTGCTGCTGGAGGATCAGTTACTCAAACATATACAATTATAAAAGGATTTACGCCTACAAATGTAGCTTTAGGTTACCGAGGGCCAACTGGCCCGTTTGAAGGATCTTACGGCAGCACTCATCCATCTATTATTCCACCACCACCCAATACAAGAGAATACCTATACTATGTATCGGCAAATAGCCTTACAGAAAGTCAATTACCGGGAGATCCAAACATAACAGCAACATTTATAAAAAGATTTGGTACACAGGCATTAACAACAGGGGCTATACAGTTTGGGCTTGAGAATGCATTTACTTTTGCCGGAGGCTCATCTGCTCCATCTTCTACCCCTTATGGTTGTACATTAGAAGTAACGCCATATTATAGGGCTAATAACAGCAGCGCTTGGGGAAATCTTGAAGATATAAACAATAGAGATTTTAGCAGCGGTCCATCTACATTTGTTACAAACACCTCATCTAGTACGCCCACGTATTGGTCAAATATATTTTATGCGCAAAACACTCCGGGTGAATATGCTTGGGTAGTAAGATTAACGGCCGACGCAACATTCAATTCATATGGGATTGCTAGTTTTCAGGGTGCGCTAAGAGATTTACATTACACAGGCTCTTTCAACTCTGGCGACCAAGAGATATATCAATATAGACTTTATGATAATAATGGAGCCGGCTGGGCATCAATACCTACTAGTAATTCCAGTATAGGAACTTTTACTACGGTTTATTCGGATCAACCATTGGCAGAATATAATACAAAATTTTGGACAAATAGTGATTTATCAACAGTATATATACCTCCGGTTGCTAATAGATATTACGTTATAGAATTAAATAATACATTTCCGTCAACTGGAGATCGATATTTTTATAATTATAATAGTCCTGGCAATGAAATTTGGGCGGCGGCTGTTCTTTTATCTAATGGGGAAATACAAAGAACATCATCTAATCCGCATGTTACCACTTTACAAGTGTTTAGCAATAATACTCTTGCGCCAAACGTCCCATACCCAAGACAAACCGGCACTGGCAATCTTAAATACTATAATTAAATGTAATTATAATGCAAAATAAGTGATTAAATAATATGGCAGCTACAATAGAACTAAAATATTATAACTCTTTTTGGTTAAAGAAGATAAAAACTATAACTGATGTAGTAAATTCAAGCCCAACTTTTAGTTCACAAAGCGGTACAACTATAACAATTAGCAGTTCGCTTAATGCTACGCAAATGAATGTGGGGCAAAAAGTAGTTATAGAATATGGCACTAATGATAGATACGTAGGGCACATAGTCGAAAGAGTAAGTGGTACAGAATTTGTTGTAGACCCTGAGCCAACCCCTGTCATAACAAATGTAACTAGCTTTGAACTTGGCCCTATAGATGATTTTACTAATATACCTAAGGCGTATACAGGTAATGTAGCTGATGATTGGTATATTGAAGAATCTCGTATACGCGGTGGGTATAATAATACAACAGTGGATTTTGGCGTAAAAGCATATGCTGTTGATGAGGTCAAGCAAGGAGAAACTAGAGTAAATGCAATGATTTATTCAGGCATTTATAACTCTAGAACAGGTGTAAATAATACAAACCAATTTTCAGTAGCTGATAACATTACAAAGGCAGTAGACCCTGCGTATAACTCAATACAAAAGCTGTATGCTGAAGATAGTAACCTTATTATATTCCAAGAAGATAAGGTAAGTAGGGCTCTTATTGATAAAGATGCAATATACTCAGCTGAAGGCGGAGGGACTGTAACTACATCAAATTTAGTTATTGGCCAAATTGTGCCTTACGCCGGAGAATTTGGAATATCAACAGAGCCTGAAAGTTTTGCGGTATATGGCTATAGAAAGTACTTTGCTGATAGAAAACGAAATGCTGTTTTAAGGCTATCCAGAGATGGTATTGAAGAAATATCTCGTTATGGTATGACTGATTTCTTTAGAGACGAATTAGCTAGCTTAAATGGAGCTGTAGACTCAACTACAAACAGGATTACAGGAAGAGTTATAGGCGGATATGACATTCATACAAAAAAATACGAATTATCTATTCAGCCTCAAGGAACATTTAGAGAAACGCCTTCTGATCCATATAAAACTCTTTCTTTTGACGAAAGCGTTAAGGGTTGGACAAGTTTTTATACGTATGCACCGGATTTTATAGCTAGCTTAGGCAATGCGTTTTATTCGTTTAAAAACGGGCAAGTTTACAAACATTATGATGAACTTGGCAATAGAGGTGAATTTTATGGAGTTCAAAATCCAGCTTCTGTTAAATTTGTGTTTAATCCTAATGTTTCAATGTCTAAAACATTTAAAACGGTAAACTATGAGGGCAGCTCTAGTTGGGAAGCTCAAATAACAACAGATAGTGATACTACAGAAAAGCTGCTTGGGATTAGACCTTATCAATTTTCAACATCACTACAGGGAATGCAAAATAATTTTATTGCATCAAATATTTTTATTAAAAAAGAAAATAAATATTTTGCAAATATACTAAACGCGCAGCCTGCGAAAGCTGGTGAGGTCGTGTTCGGTGATCAAATTAGTGGATTAAAAGGGTTTGTTGCAGAAGTAACGCTTTCAACACCGTCCTCATCAGAAGATAAGGAGCTATTTGCGGTATCAACAGAATATGTGCAATCATCATATTAAATTAAATGGAATTAAGCAAGTTTATGCAAGATTTGGCTGTTTTAGAAAATCAGCTAATAACGCATAATGATAAAGAAGGCGTGTATGGAGATGGGAAGTCATTAGTTAATAATGAAGAATTTCCAATTGAGCATGATTTTGAAGATCAACTTTACATGCGTAAAATGAAAATGAAAGCCGGTAGTGTTGTTATTAGTGCAATACATGAAACTGACCATTTTTGGTTTCTCATGACTGGTAAAATATTAGTTAATACAAACGGTGAAATTATAGAGCATATTGCGCCGTGTTATGAGCACTCTGCTAAAGGTGCTAAAAGAATTATATATTGTTTAGAGGATTGTGTATTTATTAATATACATAAAAACCCAAGCAATGAAAAAAATTTAAGTATATTAGAAAAACAATTGTATTCATTTACAATTGAAGAACATTTAGAAAAAAACAAATAATATGTCTGGAATACTTGTCGGTGTTGGCGCTAGTTTGCTTGGAGGATTTCTAGGCAGCAGTGGTGCTAAAAAAAGAAGAAGAGCTGCAGAAAGAGCTGCAAGAGCAAAGCAGAGAGAGCTTAATAAGTTAGAAGCTAGTAGGCAGGCTGTTATAAATCCATATGCAGGTGTAACAAGTTTAGCGGATATGGCTAAAGATTTATCTGGTGAATTAAGTAATCCATTTGCTAATTTAGGTGTAGCTACAAAAGCAGCTGAAATACAAATAGAGCAATCTGATATTGCGTTAGCTAATACGTTAGATACATTGAGGGCAACAGGGGCTTCAGCTGGAGGTGCAACAGCGCTAGCGCAAGCAGCATTAAAATCTAAACAAGGTGTAGCAGCAAATATTGAACAGCAAGAGGCACAAAATGAAAAGTTAAAAGCTCAGGGTGAAGCTACTTTGCAATCACAGCGTATGGCTGAAAAACAGAGAATTCAAGGTATACAAATATCGGAGGGAGCTAGAGCTCAACAAGCACAGGCACAAGGTAAAGCTTTTGCGTTTAACGCTAGGGAATCTAGAGAAACAGCAAAAATTAATAGAGTTGCTGGGCAACTTGCTAATCAGCAACAAGCAGCTGCACAAGCCGCGCAGGACCAGTCTGCGGCATGGGCGGGGGCATTTAGCGGTATAGGAAGTACAATAAGCGCCGGTATACAGGCAGATGCTTTTTAGGGGCAGCGCCAATAAGTCCAACGCAACAAAATCAAATTGTAAACGCATTCATACCTGGAGTTGGTACGTTTTTACAAAATCAAGGTAATTAAAATAATAAATAAATGGGAGCATACGAAAATCCACCACCAATACAGTTCCGAACTACAGGGGCAGGCGCGGCATGGGCTAATGCAGCAGCTAGTATTGGTAAAAATATTGGTAATGCTGTAGTAGAAAGAAAAAAATATCTTGATGCAAAGCTAGAAAAAGAAAACAAAGAAATGCTTGATCTTGCTAGGCAGAGAAATGCTCTTGCTGCACAAGGGGCAGAAAAACTTAAATCTAATCTTGAAAAAATGAAAGGATTAGATGAAGAGTTTAGACAAGCATATATAAAAGAATTTAATGAAGGCTGGAAAGTTTATACAAGATCACAAACATCTACTGATTTAGAAGAGATAGAAAGCTTACAACCTCAATTAAAAAGATTTAATCATTTTCAAGCTGTAAGTGGCGATCAAATACAAAATGCCAATAATTATTCAATTAAAATGGCTACATTTATTGATCAAATAGCCATAGACGGACCAGGTGTGCCAAATACGGTAGATTTGTATTATAAGGGTAATAATAATTTAATGAAAGCTGCTAATATTGAAACTGGCGGTATTACAGAAGGCGAAAGCAGAGAAGTTATTATAAATGATAAAGGCGACGCGGTAATGCGTTATACATTTGTAAATGAAGACGGGAAGTCAGAAACATTTGATTTAAATACAGCGGAGCTGGATTTAGACAATGTGCTTCAGGTGCCTGACTACAACAATAAGGTTGAGGGAACTATAGCTAATACAGGTATATTTAATGAAGACGGATCAATAAATCCTTCATATGCACCTTTAGATGAAAGTGGTCAGCCTCAATTAGAAGTAAAAACTGAAATAGTTGATGGCAAAAAAATAACTACACAAAATCAGGTTGTAAACACAGAAGGTATAATACAACAATATACAGATGCAGGGATGAATGCTATGGGGGACATGACGCATGCTCAAAAAGTGTCTATATGGAAAAACACTATTGCCCCCGCATTAAAAGATTATGAGCCTGAAGATTTATCATACGATTCAGAAACAGGACAATTTACAAAAGAGCAAGCAGCTATATTTAACGCGGGTGTTGGCTCTTATCTTGGTGATATGGCTCTAATGAAAGTTGAAGCTGCAACAAAAGACAGCTATAAAAGAGTTATGACTGAAGCGCCTAGGGGCACAGAAGTTAAAGCTCCAGATACATTTGCAGGCGAAATTTTTGAAGATATACAATCTGACCCAGCCACTGCATTTACAGCTGTTACAGGTAAAAAAGCTTCATATGATGCTAATACTGATAAAGTAACCACAACAGAGCTCGTATTAAACAAAGAAACAAACGAATATGAAGAAGTTCCTGTTGTGTATGACTTAAGCAATCCTGGTATGTTAACTTATTTTTATAATACAGTATTAGAATCTACCCCTGGTTATTTAGGAGGACAATCAGGGGCTAGACAATCGCAAGAAATGCAAAAGCTCGTTAAAAAGCTTTTAAAAGAAAAACAAGAAGAAAACGAATTTGCTACTCCTGCTGAAGAACAGCCTAGATCTACAGAAGAATTTGATAGCTATGCTGAAAGCCTGCGAAATGTTAACCGACAAGGTAAATAAACAAATATTTAATAATGATTGAAATATATATTGTAGACGGTAGAGAATTTAAAGTTCATTCGTCTAGAAAAGATGAATTCCTTAAAAAATATCCTAGTGCTCAGCTAAAAGAAATTGAGCCGGGAAAGGAATCTCCCACAGCACCGGGTGCGGTTGTGGAGGAAACTGTAGCACCCGAACCCGTGAGTATGGACTTAGATTCGGAAAATATTTTATTGGATTCAATTCCTGAGCCGCCAAAGCAGATTGAGTCTCAAAAGCTGTCTTCTGACCAATATGATATGCTTTCGGATTATATAAGCGAGTTAGCTAAAAGTGAAAGAGAAAAACCAGAAGAGCCTTTTACGTATACGGGAGCGCTTGTTAATGCCGCTTTAAATATTCCATTAGATTTACAAACAGCATGGGAAAGCACCAAAGCATTTGCTGTAGATTATATTAAGGACGTAGCTGGAACTGATGCTGCGGATTTTTTAGTTGGGGAAATGGGTGGAGCTATTGCTTGGATAGACCCGGAAACTTTAAGCAAGGTAACCTTTGAAAATGATCCAGAAAGATGGAAAGAGCTCGCTGCGCTAAACAGAAGAAATGATACAACTATAGACGCTGTTTATGATGATACAAATATAAAAATGGGTTCCGCTGCTGAAAAATATATCATAGACCAGTATAAAGAAGTTGAAAATTTAAGGTCTCAGCGTTTAAAAGCAGGTAAAATTGTTGAAGAATTTGATATAACAGACCCTTTTAATGTTGAATTTACTTCAGGGCCTGAGCTGTTTAGTGGTATAACAAATGTAGTTGGTAGTCTAATTAGTACTGTGGCACCAGCAGCTTTAACAAGGGGTGCTTCATTGGGACCTCAAATTACAGCACCGATGTACATAGATTACAATGTGCAAAAAGCCGAAAGATTATATGGTGATGACCCTGATGCTCTTAAAAAGTTAGTAGAAAATAACCAAACTGAAATAGCTACACCTTTAGCTCTTGGAACATTAGCAAGTGGTTTAGAATATATAGGTTTTAAAGGAATTACTAAGCAAATTGCATCTAAAGCAGGCGGACTTAAGCCTTTAGTTTCATTGCTAGGTACCCAGAATAAAGAGGGAATAACAGAATTAAACCAAGCTGGATTAGAAACAGTAAACACTAGTTTAGCTGAGGGTAAATCTTTAAATAATGCTATTGTTGACGGTCTTAGTGCAATGGCAAGTGCTGATGGCTTAGAAAGCTATTTAGGCGGATTTATAGGCTCGGGTGTTATTGCTGGGCCATCTAGCGTGGCTAAAGCATTAAGAAGTGACGAAGGGTCTATGAAAACAGTAATGGATCATATTGACGCTATAGGTACTTTACAAAAACAAAGATCTTTAAATAAAGATAAATCATATAGAAGTGCGATTGATTTAGAAATACAAAATGTTGAAAAATCCTTAAAAACATTTCTTGAAGATGCATATATAAAAACGTCTCTTCTTTCAAAAGAGCAAAGAGCTGAGCTTGATGGTTTCATAAAACAAAAAGAAGAAAATCAAACTAAACTAAAAGATTTAGAAAAATCTTATAACGATAAAAAAATAACTGGACAACAGTATGGCCTTGCTAAAGGAATTATTGCTAATCAAAATAAAGCAATTTCAAATAGCATAGTTAAAATAAAAAATTCAATAGACTTAGATAAAGTCGGACAAAGTATTGCTGAAAGAGAAGAAATGCTTAAAAAAGCACAAGAGCAGGGTGTTCTTCCAGATTTAAAAATAAGATCTTTTGACAAGCAATCCGAACTTGAGGATTACGTAGCAAAAACAAAAGGAGCAAAAAAGTTTGACGGAAAATATGGGGTAATATATCAAAACCCCAATACTAATGAACAAGAAATACTTATAAATAAAGAACAAAAGCTTAAAGATAAAATTGTAACAACAGCAGATCACGAGTTTTTGCATGCTGTATTATACCAAACTGTTAAAAACAATCCCGAAGCTCAAATTAATTTAGGGAAAGCTTTACATAATGAACTAATAAAGCAAGAAGGATTAGATGAAATTGTAAGTTCTGATTACTTTGATAGACTATCAAGTTATTTGGAAGGAGCTGTAACAGAACAACAACAAGGAAATGCGTGGGAAGAAAGTTTAACTCTTTATGCTGAAGGGCTTGCTAATGGCGCCTTTAAAACGCCTAATAAATCTTTTATACAAAAAATAAAAGAATTTTTTGAAAAACTATTTGGTAAAAATGTTGCTGAAGATATAACCTTTAACGAAGGTAAAGATGTTATAAAATTTATTCAAGACTACAATAAAAGTTTTCAAACCGGCAAATGGGGAGAAGGTATTAAAAAATTAGCAAAAGAAGGTGCAAAAGGAAAATTAATTGTATCACCAGAAAGTAAATCGCCACAGTTTAAAGAGTTTACAAATAAAGCAAGTAAAATATTTAAAGACCCTAAGCCTATATTTGCAAGTGACTTATCACCATTTGATCAATATGACTTTGTGCAAGTTGCTGCAAATTCAATGTTTCCAAATGTTGCAAATGAAGATAAGGTAAAATCCGGTCAGTTTAGTACATATGAAGCATTATCAGCAGATCAAAAGCTAGAGTTAATAGAAGACTTACTTGACAAAGGCGGATTAAAACCTAAGTTTAGTAGAAGCGTATCGCCTGATAAAAAAGATCTTAAAGGCATATTTGATAAATTTGTACAAACACCAGAAGGTAAAACAAAATACAAAACCTTAGAAGCTTTTAGAAAATCTGAAGATTATTTTGATGCATATAATGAAGTTTCAGAAGGCGATGCCATAGGCAAGTATGTAAGAGGTCTTGTTAATGCTGATAAAAATCTTGGCTCGCTTGATGAAAATATAAAAAGTGAAGTTATAAGTAATGTTAGAGAAGTTATAACTGAAAGATTTTTAAAGAACTTTGATCCGGCTAAAAACGAAAGTTTATTTGGTTATTTGTTTGGTGCAAAGCCTATAGTTGATTTTGCGCTTCGTGATGTTAAAAAGAAGTACGCTCAACAAGTTAGAACTGTATCTACAGATGTTGAAACCGAGGGTAGAGGGTTTGAAGCGGTAGACACAGAGTCTGCACAAATAGAAGAAATTGTAGACAGAAGTTTAACAGAAGAGCAGCAAACTTTTGAATCACAGCTAAAGTCTACACTTACTGTTGGTGGTCAATCATTTATTACGCCTGAACTTGCACAAGAAATTAGAACAGCGGCTTATGAAACTTTTGAAGGTGATTTGCCGCCTATAGATAGCCGCGATTTTAGAAAGTTTGTTACTGACTCATACAAGAAAAAGCTTATGCCTATAATTAAAAAGGCATTAGGTAATAAAAAGAAGTTAGCAGATTTTGTTATAGAAAATAAACAAGACTTATTAGAGGGTTTACCTATTTCTTATTGGGTACAAATTGAAAGATTATTACCAGACACCCAAAAGATTTTTACTAAGTATGTTAAAAGGTTAACTACACAAGCGGAAATAGATAAGTATACTGCTCTTGGCAGAGTATATACAGAAAATGATGCTGATGGCCCTGAGCTTTATCAATTATTAAATCCTACTGATGCACAGATACAAGCGTTCTTTACTGGGCCAGTGGGCGATCAGTCAATGTCAGATATTCTTGGCTATACTGTTTCACCTTCTACATTAGCAGCTAGAAAGTCAGAATTAGGCGCCAATATAGGTTTACAAACAGCGTCGGATGCAACACCTGGTGTAGTTCAAACAAAACCTTACACAGAGCAGGAGGCCGCTAAAATAGCCTTAAAAGTAAATAGAGATTTACGACAAAAGTTTTCATCAGCTGGCAAAAAAATTAAAAAAATAAATGCTACTGAGCTTGTTAATTATATAAAAGATGGTGATTTAAATTCTGATATAGCTAAAAAATTAGGTGTTCCTGAAAGTTATGTTAATGCAATAGTTGATAGATTAAAAAATAGATTTCCATCAAACGGTAATAAACAATACGGTCAAGACCAAATAGAATATTTAAATGATAAAGGCTTTAATCAAATTACAGAAGAAGCGGGTATTGTTATGGTTGCTGGGGCATTTAATCAAAGATTTAGATTAAAAGGTGAATTAACTGTTAATGGCAAAAACCAAATTGATTTAGCTACAAATATTTTAAATAATAAAATATCACAAGCTACAACTGAAAGCGAAAAAGTTAAAGCTATAATTAATCATATGAGGTTCTACGGCAGAACTTTGCGTGCAAAAAATGGGGTGTTTAGAACAAACCGTCAAGCATGGGAAGAGATGTATAGCAATATAATAAATCAAAATAACATAGAAGGATTTGAGTTGCTTCCAGTAAGAAATGGAGAAGGTTTATTTTATAATGGTCAAAACATAACTTCTTATGTAGACCCCACCAGCACAAAAGTAAAAAATAATATTGAACTTTTACAACCAGAATTTAACAAGCAATCAGAAGAAGCGCTTAATACTTTTTTAGAAACACTTGATTTTATTAAGACCCAACCAAACGCTGTAGAACTTGCAAAAGGTTATTTAACGCTTTCGGTAAGAGAAATGCGAAGCCCTTTAAAACTTTTAGCTAAAATAGCTTACAAAGAAAAAGGTGATCTTGTTAGTCCCGTATATGAGCATATGACTCCGGCATCACTGTTAGGCAGAATGAGTATGTCTTATGTAATTAGTGATAAATTAATTTCTAAAAATACACTTACTTCTTTTTTAAATGATAGTAAAATAGCATTAATATCTAAAAAATTAGATGCTAAGCTGCGTAAAGATTTTAAATTTACTATGCCGCCGGGTGGCCCAATTGCAAGATACGAGGAGTCTGGTATTGATATGAGTGTTTTAACTCCATTGCAGCCCCAAGAAATAACAGAAAAGCTTAGTTCAAAAGCTGCTCCTGAATTTAATAGAATGATTGCAAGAGCAACTGGGTTTGGTACACGCGAACAAATATCTGACAAGGTTGCTACAATGCTTGGTAAAAATAAAGGCCGATTCAGATTCTTTATACCGCCTTCGGCCGATGACTTTGCGGGTCTTATGTACTATATGGTTGGAAAAGGCAAGCAGGGTAATGATGATTTAAAATTTTTAAAAGAAAACCTATTTGACCCATTTGGTAGAGCAATAAGAAAGTTTGATGCTGCAAAACAAAAACGTTTAGCAGACTTTAGAGAACTTAAAAAGTTAATACGCAGAACACCCAGTCGTCTTTCAAAGAAAAACGAAACAGGATTTACAAACGAGGATTCAGTAAGAATATATATATGGAATAGCTTAGGCTATACCATTCCTGGCATGCAAAAGAAAGACATTGTACCTCACGTAAAGCTTGTTAAAGGTAATGAAGATCTATTGGCATTCGCTCAAAACGTGCAAGGTATATCTATTATGGGTTATCCCGAACCTGATAATGGCTGGGATGCCGGCTCAATGACCACTGATCTTTTAACATATGTAAACAAAACAGAAAGATCTGAGTATTTAAAAGAATGGAAAGCAGCGAAAGATGCATTCTTTACCAATAAAACGATGAACAAGTTAAAAGCTGCATTTGGCGAAAGTTATACGGAAGCATTAGAAGATATTCTTTATAGAATGGAAACTGGCAGAAGAAGAACTACCGGCTCAAATAAACTTGTTAATGGTTTAATAAACTGGGTTAACGATTCTGTCGGTGCAATTATGTTCTTTAACTCTAGGTCAGCATTGCTACAGCAGTTATCAATGGTTAACTTTATAAATTTTAGTGATAATAATCCATTATCTGCCGGAGCTGCATTTGCAAACCAAGCACAGTTTTGGAAAGACTATACGTTTTTATTTAATTCTGATTTTCTTAAGCAAAGACGGTCAGGATTAAAAACAGATGTAAACGCAGATGAAATTGCTAAAGCTGCAGAGTCAGGAGCAAACCCTGTAAGGTCTGTAATAGCATCAATACTTAAAAAGGGATTTTTACCAACACAGCTTGCTGACTCACATGCAATCGCTATGGGCGGAGCTTCGTTTTATCGCAACAGATTAAAGCGATATATGAAAGAAGGCATGACAGAACAAAAAGCTGCTGATAAAGCGTTCTTAGATTTTCAAGAAGTTGCAGAAGAAACACAGCAATCATCAAGACCAGACCGTATTTCAATGCAGCAAGCAAGTGGTATAGGGCGCGTTATATTGGCTTTTGCTAACACTCCTATGCAGTACGCTCGGTTAACCAAAAAAGCTGCTTTAGATTTAGCTAATCGAAGAGGCGACTGGAAAACAAACCTTAGTAAATTAATGTATTATAGCACTATTCAAAACGTTATATTTTCTAGTCTGCAGTCAGCTATGTTTGCACTAATGTTTACCGATGAAGAAGAAGAAGAAACTAAGAAAAGATATTATAGAATTGCTAATAGCACCGCTGATTCTTTGCTCCGCGGTCTTGGATTTGCGGGTGCTGCCGTGGCTACAGGAAAGAATATGGTTCTTGAAACAATAAGGCAATATAAAAGCGGAAGACCTAATTATGAAAAAATTGCATTAGAAGCACTAACATTATCGCCACCTATTGATTCTAAAATAAGTAAACTAGCTTCAGCTGGTAGATCATTTACATATCGGCAATCTCGGGAAAAAATGAGAACTGAAGGTATAAGTTTAGATAACCCTGCTTTTGAAGCTGTTGGTCAAATTATAGCATCAACTACAAACTTGCCAGCAGATAGAGTTGTTAGAAAACTTGACAACCTTACAACGCCCGTAAGACAGGACGTTGAAACCTGGCAAGCAATATCGCTTGCATTAGGTTATAGTAAGTGGGATGTAGGGCTTATAGAAAAGCAAACCAAAAAACCAAAACCTCCAAAGCCACTAACTCCTGCTGAAGGATTTAAAAAAGGTCAAAGATCTAAACAATTTAAGAAAAGAAAATTATGAAATCAAACTCCCCCTTTGAGAAGAAAGACGCTTGCTATCGAAAAGTAAAAGCAAGATATAAGGTATTTCCTTCTGCTTATGCAAGTGGAGCAATAGCTAAATGTCGTAAAGTTGGTGCTGCTAACTGGGGTAATAAAAGTAAAAAGTAATGTATCAATCACCGTTTAAAAAAGTCAGAAAGACTGAAAAAGGCGCATCGCTTAAACGCTGGTTTAAAGAAGAATGGATTGATGTACGCACAGGTAAACCTTGTGGTAGAACAAAAGGTGACGGAAGAGGGGTACCATATTGCCGCCCTAAAAAGCGCATATCAAGTAAAACACCAAAAACTGCATCGGAAATGTCAGCTAAAGAAAAAGCTGCTAAAATTGCCGAGAAAAAAAGACTAGGCCAACCAAAAGGAAAACCACGAAAAGTTAAACCTGTAAAAAGAAAAAAATGAGTCTTTCAGAAATTAGATTGTACATTATTAACTTAAGCACACTGGGTGTTACTACATTTGCACAAATAGAAATGGGATTAAAAATATTATTATTATTAGTCACTATTGGTTATACTATAACAAAGTGGATAGACCTTAAAAAGAATAAAAATGGCGGAACTAAGTGAAAACACTAAATTCAACGTCAATGTAAAAACAATTATAGCTATTTGCGCGGGTTTGTTGTCAGTAGCGGGGGTTTATTTTACGTTAACAGCTGAGATACAACAAATGCATATAGATCTTATGCGTATGGAGTCTGAGCTTGAAATGAACTCTGAGTTTAGAATTAAATGGCCGCGTGGAGAGCTAGGATCACTACCAGACGATGCTGAGCAGAATATGCGCCTAATATATTTAGAGAAGTACCAAGAAAAAGCCGTTAATGACCTTGACGAACTAAAACTTAAAGTTAAAGAGCTAGAGGCTTGTATGAACGAATAAAATTAAATTAAATGAGTAAAATTAGTAAACATATAAGTTTAAAAGAAGCAATTGAATCCTATACAGCAAAAAGAAAAGGCATAGAGAATATACCAAGCGAATACGAGCTTACCAATATGGTAGGTGTAGCTGAAAATATATTTGAGCCATTACGCAAATGGGTTGGTGGCCCAATAAAAATTAATTCTTTTTTTAGATCCCCAGAACTAAACAAAGCTATAGGGGGCAGTTCAAAATCGCAACATTGTGAAGGCCGCGCAATTGATATTGATGATGTTTATGGTCACAAATCAAACGCGGAAATGTATAACTACATAAAAAACAATCTTGATTTTGATCAGCTTATATGGGAATTTGGAACAGACGATAACCCTGATTGGGTACATGTTAGTTATGTATCTGTTGACGGAAATCGCAGAAGATGCCTAAAGGCAGAAAAAGTAAACAATAGAACAACCTACAAAATAATATAACAATGTTTAGAAACAAAGAAATGCGCGGCTATATAGGAGCGGCAACAGTATTTGCAATGGTTATGGGATTGCTACTGTTTTTAGCATTTAAAGAAATACCTGAAACAAATAACGATATATTCAAAGTTATTGTTGGTATGCTAGTCGGTAGTTTATCGGTGGTAATATATACTTTCATAGGTAAGAACCCGGAAGAAGTTGAATCGCTGAAAGCTAAGAATGAAGCGCTAGAAGATAAAGTAGCTGGTATGGTAGTTGAAAAAGATAAACTTGAAAAGCTACTGCGCGATACGCAAACTGAAGTAATTGATAAGCTTGCTGTATCAGGTAAGAATTTTAAATTTGAAGTAAAGAAATAACAGGAATAAAAAAAATGGGCACCATACCCAAAGATCCTGTAGCAAAGAAGGGGAAGCTTAACGGCCTCCCCTTTTTTTATTATCCATCACAAGCTAAACAGTCTGGGTCCATAGCGCTTGCGGCTATATCACCTCTCAGCACAGACTCTGTTCGCATATAATATAATGTTTTAATACCTTTCTTCCAAGCTTCCATATGAACTTGATTAATCCATTTAGGTGATGCTTCAGAAGGGAACGCAAGATTTAAACTTACAGCTTGATCAATATATTGCTGGCGTATACCAGCTTGATTAACTAGCTCTAATTGATTTATTTCCTTAAAGGTTTTAAATACATCTTTAACTTTATCAAAGCCCGTTAGATCGTACGATTTTGAGTCCTCGATAAGCGTAAGCTTACCATTAACATATCCCCAGTTATCTAACTCGTTGATATCTTGTATACTTCCACCGTCGGCCATAATTTTATCCCAAGTTTCCTTGGTATTTATACCGGCTTTGCGAAGCACTTTTTCTAGTTCTTTGTTCTTCCTAATGAACGTACCCTTCGCGCTTTGTTCAGTGAAAACATTAGCGGCCCAAGGCTCAATACCAGGACTAACATTACCGGCAAGCTTACTATTAGACACAGTAGGAGCAACAGCCCTAAGATGAGTGTTGCGAAAGCCAGTGCCACGACACCAAAGAGGTTCACCATAAACCTCAGCAAGCGCTCTTGATGCTCGTTCAGATTCAATCTTAATTTGGCTAAATATACGTCTTGTCTGGAACTGTGCTTGTAATCCTTCAAAGGGTATACCGTTTTGTTGCAGGTACGTATGCCATCCAAGGACTCCCAGGCCAAGTGCTCTGCCTTTCTCAGCAGATCTAACAGAGTTTCCAAAACCTTTAAGCCCTTTAGCTTTCTGAATAAACTCTTCCAAGACTCCATCAAGAAACCAGATAGCATCGTAGATAAGGTTTGTATTTTTCCATTCTTCATACTTAGTAAGATTTAAGCTACTTAAACAACAAACAAAGCTATGCGACTCATCTGTATGTAATACAATTTCACTACAGATATTAGTCATGTGAACTTTTAAGGCATTATCTTTGTATGCTGCTGGATTTGCTTTATTAGTGTTTCCTTTAAATAAGATATACGGCTCTCCGGTGCTTTTCCTTTTTCTAAGCAGTTTACTCCATCGAGCTCTAGCTTCTGCATCTCCTTGTTCAAGCTTTCGCATAAACTTATCGCCAACAACTGCGCACTGATGTAAGTTAAGCGATTGTCTGTTGACATCTCCTTTAGGCTCTCGTATTTCAAGCCACTCTCCAAAATCGTCGTGGTCAATGTTGATATTGACCGATGCAGCTCCGCGTCTAACTGATCCTTGATTTGTAGCAAGTATTGTTGAATCATATATCTTGCAGAATGGTACGACTCCGTCTGATGTTCCATTTCCTGTGATTTTAGCTCCGGCGGGACGAATCATATTAACTCCGATACCAACACCCCCACCGTGTTTGGCAAGCATCATCATTTCTAAATTTTTTGTGCCAATATCGTGTATACTATCGCCGACATCAATGCCAAAGCATGATATAGGTAAGCCACGATCGGTACCTGTATTAGATAAAACTGGAGACGCTAAACACAACCAACCTTTCCAAATATAATCAAAAAACGTATCTGCTAGTTCTGGTTTGTACAATCGTCTTGCGACTGTTGTTGCGACTCTTTTGTACGCGTCTCTTGGGGACTCTCCCATATGTAGATATCCCCCGGATATAGTCTTCTTGTATACTTCCGTGTCTCCCCAAGATGGGTAGTCGACACCTTTTTTCCATTCATTATTCCACATTATTTAAAAAATAGTAGCGCGTACGCTATCATTACATTTAAGTTTACTATTACTAAGTTCCATTGCTTTGCTACCCAAACTTGCGGCGTACAAAACAAACCTGCTAAAAAGTATATTATAATACCCGGCGTATCAGGCAGCATATGGGGAGCAGTTACAAAAAAACCAGTCCCCATATATCCTAGCCTATTCGCTAATCTTTCTGTCGGAGATAACTTCCTCTCCTTCACCATGCTCTCCAGCAGCTTTCTCTTTAAGCTTTTCGATCGCTTCTTCATAGTCAGGCATTTCTTTTATTGTTTGATGCACACCTAGTGCTATTGTTTTAGTATTCTGAACTTCATTAATAAGTTCTTGCAATACTCTTGTCATAGCAGCTAAACGTTTTTCAACATTATCAATTCTACTTTGTTTTTGTCCTTTCATTTCTTTCTCTTAAATCGTCCCACATTTCATCTTCTGACATAAGGCTACCAAATGTCTTCAAAGTCTTCTCCTTCGTTAGCCTTTGAGTAATCAGTTGGCCGAATAGCGAAGAAATCTGTATGAGTATGACCACCGGTAAGATGATAAAACCAATCAAGGTTATCAGCCGCTTCAGTATCAACATCGAAGAAGGTGGGGTACCCAAGTTCAACGAGTTTTTCATTTGCTCTTTTTCTAATAAATTGTTTAAGGTCGTATGCTTTTAAATTTTCAATATCACCCATCTCAAACATTTTGTCGATATACTTTTCTTCTAAGTCTACCATTGTTTTAGCAGCTTCAACTATATCTTTTTGACAATTTTCTAATAAGCCAGGCGTTTCATTACACATATCGCGAAAAAGTTTACAACCCATTTTACTGTGAAGCGACTCATCTCGTACACTCCATTTCATTTGTTGGCCTATACCTTTCAATAAGTTTCTTAATTGGAAACTATAAAGTACAGCAAATGCAGAGTATAAGCTAACCCCTTCAGCAAAAGCACTAAAGACAGCAAGAGACCTGCCAATACCGACAGGATCGGTACCGCTATAACTAACCAGATTGTCAAACCTTCCAGCAGTTGCCGGCTCGTGTAAAAAAGCTTCATAATCTTCAAGACCTAATGTTTCATTTAAATAACTGTAAGCTACAGCGTGTATTGTCTCTTGCGAGCCAAACATCATAGCCATCTGTTGTATTTCGTGCTTAGGAAACCACGAAACAACCTTCTGTGTCCAATAGTCTGAAACAGCGCACTCTGTTTGTGCAAACCCGAGTAATATGTTTCCGACCAAGTTTTTCTCTTTATCATTTAATTTTTCCTTCCAATCTTTTATATCGCTCTGCATGGGTATTTCAGTATGTAACCAAAATGCCTGCGCTTGTTTAAGCCACCCTTCTGTATAGTAGTCAGGGTATTCGAACGGTTTGTACGCTATGCGCTCATCAAACAGTCCCATTACTTTTCAACTTCGTAAGCGATGTCAATAAACGGTAAGTAAAACACAGTTTGAACATGGGTATCACCTTGATATGTACGCATACCAAATAGTATACCTGGATATGTTCCTAAACTTAACGACCAATCTTTAGCGGCCTTGCCCTTTGTATTTTTTGACATAATTTTTACTTTGTTTATTGTTACTAGTTTTTGTCTTAGCGTGGACGCCCGGCCTACGCACCTTTGCTTTTTCTTTAAAAGCGAATAAATTTAATTTAGCCATACACTTTTATATTATACTGTTCATGCAATTGAACAATTTCTTTATACTTTATATATCCTTTTTGCTCAGCAGCCCATTTAACAAACTTATCGATCTGCCGCTCTTTGTATTTTTGTCTCGCTACTTTTTTTGCGAGCTGCGGATTATCTCTATTACTCTGTCGCATTCTGCTTGATTTTGTGGTTTATACAATGTATACTGCGGAAACTGCTCGGTTACAAGCTTTTTAAATAGCTTCCAACGCATCGGAAACGATTCGTTAGCTCTACCTTTTGTTTCTATAATAAAGTCATCACCAATGAAGTCTGGTGTATATTTTATAGGAAGTATGCGTTTGCTACCCCTGTCTTTAAAATCACCTTTACCATTGGCTTGACGTGCATAGCATTTGTTTGGGAAGTGAAATCCATTCAGCAACACAAACGTTTCGCCTTCGTACTTAGCTTTGATCTTTGCTTTTTTCAAAGCCATATACATATAGCGCTCCAAACCGGAAGCAAAGTTGATACCATCATATGATATTTTCTTTGCCTGTACCGGTCCGCGCTTTCGTCTTTTATATGGTCTCCTCTTCATTAACTTCAATATTATTTAGAAGTGCTTGCTGAAGTTCTTCTGTCATAGTTTCGCGTAGCTTTTGTAAATAAAGCACAGCGTCCATAAGCTCTTCTTGCAAGTGATTAGTCCATTCGAAAAGATTAGACATATCTTCTTCAAGTGTAACACCATATTTTTTATAACCTACGTCTGATCGTGATACGAACTTTTTAACAACTCGTTCAACAACAGGGTCTCTAAATTCTAACTCTGTTTTTTTCATAGTTGCTCTTTTACAAAAGTTCCGTTTACCATGGCCCCAGTTCGGCTCCTAATTTCACCATAGGCGGTATTAATGCAATGTTCAATATCATAACCTGCCAATGTGGCAAGATTGGTGAGTACCACAACACTATCACCAATAGCATCGATAATATCGTCATCGTTCTTCTTAAGGACCGCCTGCGCGAGTTCTCCCGTCTCCTCATATAGTTTGATTAGTTGTGTCTTCACATCGCCAGAATCATATATACCTCTGTCGCGTGCCCACTCACGTATATCCTCGAATACGTTGTTGACTGGAATAGCGGGTTCGGCTTGAAAAGCCTCGTAAAACGCCTTATTATAAATATAGCTTCTATCCTCGTTATACATTGAAGTCTTGGCGTTTTGTACAATCCACGGGATAGACTTTGTTGTTATTTCAAATTCGTAACCTTGTGGTGTTTTCCACTTCAGTCCCAGATTATCCATAAGTCTACCTTTTAGCTTATTGACTGGCACAGGAAATGTACTTGTTTGGTCTGTAGGGTTTATTCTCATTTTATTAAATAAAGTTTTATAAAGTTTTCGATCTACTCTGTAGCCATAAGACTTTTGAAGTTCTATCTCACGGTCCGATATATAACTAATATCTTCGCTCTGATCAAGAACTTCATATTCGGTAGGCTTATAGCCCTGGGTTTCCGTTACGCGTTTATTAAGATTACGCGTTACTCCTATCTTTTTACCCGGAATGTGATATAAATAATACATAGTTTATACTGCTACAGGTGCTGGAATATGCGGACCAGACTGATAATCAATTAGTCGCGCTCCTCGTTCTGTACAAAATCTATATGAAGGTCTTGATAAAATATTTGTGTCTAAATATTTATTCACTGCTTCTAATTGGTTTTTATACACATGAGCATCAACTATATTAACTGATAATCTATTTGGTAACAATCCTGTTTTTTCACCTACATAATTCATAATTAATGTAAATAGCGCAATATCATATGGCACGCCTAAGTACATATCGCCTGATCTTTGTACAACAAACATATTAAGTTTGCCGTTTTCAACAAAGAACTGAAAATATAAATAGCAAGGTGGTAAAGCCATATATTCGAGTTGCACTGGATTCCATAGCGATATTACATGGCGACGACTATCTGGGTCGTTCTTTAAGCTATCTATAACGCTTTCTAATTGATCATAACCTCGACCGCTGAAGTTTCTAAGCTGATGACCATAAACAGGCCCTAATTCGCCATCTTCGTCAGCCCAAGCATCCCAGATCTTTACGCCTGCGTCTTTGAATCTTTGTATATTCGTTTCACCATTTAAAAACCAAAGCATTTCAGTATTGAATACTTTAGGAAACATTTTACGACCGGTAATTACAGGAAACTTATTACCAACTTCAATATCTATTTGTTTATTAAATACTGAGTAGCAACCAATACCTGTTCGGTCTTCTCTATATACAGCTTCATCGCTTAAACAACTTTGTATAATATCTCTATACTGTATCTCGTAATCCGTATTTGTTATAGTAGAAAACATATAATTCAAATATTTTAGACCATATCTGGTCTCGATTATACTTATAAGGACTCCTTTTTTTTAGGTTGTTTGTTTCAATATCAACCCACCATTGATCATTATTTTTATCGCTTGAAGCCGCAAACGGTGATATTTTTATACCATTTTTTATACACCACTGATATGCAACCTCCTCTTCAGGCGATCTAGTATATGATGGCATTGGAGTCCACCATTGTTTCTTTTTACTTAGCCCGCTTCCCATGGCAATGGGTCATCATTAACTACTAACTCTTTATGCGGTATAAAGCAGCCAGACTTTGGCTCCCATTTAAAATGTGCTTCAGCGCCATTTTCACCTAAGTTTTGAAACTTTACTTTCAACACCTTAGCTTTGACCGTTTTCTGTTCGTAGTTTCTGTGGACTAATATACCGTGATAACTTGCATCATACCATTCGCCGCCACCTTTAATGTTATACATAGTTGGCTCCTCTATATTGCCATTGCTATCTTTATACATTTTAGTTGGGTGTGCTACGATAATAACAAGCACGTCGTACTTCTTAGCAAAGATTTCTATCTTTGTAAGGTATTCAAGCGTGTATGCATTAACATCGCCTGAAGGGTCTTCACCTCTAACTTTATTGAATGGGTCTATAACTAAACATTTAATACCTTTACGCTTAACAAGCTCTGCCCCTTTACGAAGTACAGCTTCAAGTGTATAACGTTCCATGTCAATAAAGAAATAGTTGTCGTTTACATGCTCCGCAACTTGGTTCCATTTATCGGTACCAATATCTGATTTACGCGGCATATCTTGCCACGTCTTACGCATTAATTTATGGGCATGTAAATAAGTTGGCGCATTTTCTGGACTAGCAAACGCTGTTTTCCAACCATAGTTCGCGTTATATCCAATGACCATCTGATCGACAAAGTCACTCTTACCGGAAGAAGGTATACCAGTAACAGTAATAAATTGACCAGTGTAAGTTGAAAAGATGTCATCAAAATTTTCCAACCCGACTTGATAACCGGGCTTGAAGCCATTAGTAACGAAGTCAGTAACTTCGCCCTCAATGTCTTTGAAAGTTGTGACGTTTTCAAGGGGTACTGGTCTTGCTTTGGCAATACGCTTTGCCAACTCTTCTTTTCCATATTCTAATAAATATTCATTTGCGTCTTTGCAACCATTAAAATCTGCAAGGTAACATACTTCAGCACCTAAACGGCGAACAAGCTCTGTTTGTAATGCTTGCCCAGCCTCGTCTGAATCAACAGCTATAATAATTTTTTCTTTGTCTGTAAAGTAATCAATACAGTTATCTAAGTAATCAAGATTGTTATTATTTAGTGTTGCACCATTTGGAACCGATATTACGTTTTCAATACCTGCTTCATATAAAGAAAGGGCGTCCATCTCACCTTCTACAATAATACAATATTCATATCCTACGATACTGTTTATATTATAGAAAACTTTTTCGGCACCCTTATATAACTTAAAGTTCTTACGACCATCTCTGTATTTTACATTTATGAGTTGATCGCCCATATAGTAATTAAACTGTATGGTATTCTCGGCCTTACCGGTTTGTGGCATAAACTCAGGGCCCTCGGTTACTTTGAGAGCCCTAAGCGTCTGCTTGGAGATGCCGCGTGATTCAAACCACTTTTCAACGTTAGTCGAAACATCGTGTATAGCATCAGGCGTTTCAGGCCGGACATATACTTTTTCACTAGCTCCTTTGCGTTGATATGTATGTAGTTGAAATGTGCGGTCACAATTGTGGCAAGTTCCGAGACCCCGTTCCCAATCGTAAGAAGCACATTTTGCTTTCTTATTTTCAGGTTTCCTATCTTCAGAGCACAAAGGGCAAACGCCTTGCGTGCTACCTACTTTTAGGTCATATTGATTAAACTGGTCAATCAAAAATCCATTGATCTCCGAATTGTTTACTTGCATCTAATTGTTTTTAAAATGGCAAATCATCATCTGCTGCTACTGGTGTTGCAGCTTGTTGTACAGGTGCAGGCCCACCATCTCGAGGGGCAGCCGGCACATTCTCTCCGTTTGTCCATACTACTTGTACATTACCTAAATAAATCTTATCAACTTTTCCTTCGCGTTCCTCTTTTGATTGTGATATAATCACTGGACCTTGATTTCCAAACTGATCGACTTCGTCATTTAATGTAATAGTAATTGGTAAGTATTTTCCTTTCTTGCCGTCGATGATTTTATCTTTAGCAATTTTAGTAAGGTCAATACTTGTTTTAATTATACTAGCCATTATGCATAAGCATTTAGTTGATTAAACATTCTTTGCAACTGATCTTTAGTTGCGTTAGTATTACGACGTAAGTTGTCTACTGCCTTTACATGGTTTTGATTAGCATAGAAGTTGTTCTCGCTTGTTTCAATTCCTGTAACTGTACATACTTTCATTTTTCTACGTGGCATAATATTAAGGTTTAAAGGGTTTCATTAATTAAATAATTTGAAGGGTCGAAGCCTTCTGTGTTAAAGAAAAGGTCGTATACGTGGCTTGCTTCTTCTACTTTGCGCTCACCTCTTTCGTAAAAGTCTGGTGAACAATCATAGATGCCAATCACGTGAGAAGCTTTGTCAATAACTATAAAAACCATTTCATAACCAAATAGCTTACTATATATATAAGCTTGGCTATCGTAATTAAACCGTCTTGCGCTTTGCCTAAACGATTTAATTGAACTTGTAGTCTTCAAGTCAATCACTAACTGCTCGTCGTGATTAATTATATCGGCTTTGCCTTTCCACATATTGTTTGCTAGCTCGCCGATTGCAGGCACTTCGTATTCGACATTCTCTCCTTGGATTAATCCTCTGCATACATCATTCTCCATAAGTTTATCACGCATGAAATTTATATTGTCCACTTCATGTTGAAGCATGCACATTTCGCCGCCTGATAATTCCTTATACTTTTTAACCGCTCGGGTTGAAGCGTCTATAATTTTAAAACGCTCCAACTTTCCCGGTTCTAGTATAGCTGTATGAAAGTAACTACCTATAACTAAATTAGGTGATTCTTTCAATGGAGTGCCATACTTCAAAGGATCATCCAGTAAGGTACCTATATCAGAGTTGCTTAGATATTGTTTGCCGAACTTACCGTAGTATAGTTCATCATCTCTAAGCTTCTCGATAATTTCTGCTTTTGTCATACCTCTACTGTCTCAAGCTTTTTCAATTCAGCTAATGCTTTTTGAGTTAGCTTGTACTTTTGGTTGATGGCTTTTAATGTACCACCGGATTCAATATATTGTTTTGCTTTTGTAAAAGCGTCGGTGTTTATATCGAGGGTTGCTTTTGTTTTAACCTCTTTACCGTGTGTATTTGTAGCATCTGCATCTGCAGTGTCGTCAATCAATAGTAAGTTTCCTAATGCGTACTTCTTACCATAACTCGAAGCAGAACCAAACTGCTGAGGTACTTGCATACCTTTTTGAGCAAGGTCTACCCCTACTATAGCAGAACACTTAATAGTGTTTCCACCTTCAGCATCATGAATTGTAGCTGTAGATTTCATTATTGGTGGTAATTTTTCATTACCATAAAAATCTGAAACTATTTTTTCATTCACTGTAAAGTATACATTATACTTCTCATTGTATGGTTTTAGTGCTTCGAGAATGTCTTCGGCAGATCTGAAGTTATACTTACCGAATGAATTAAAGCGTGACTTCTTCGCTTTGAATTCTTTTTGAATTTTACTTAATTTTTCGTGGATAGTCATATATATATAATTACGTGTTTACAATTTGTTTTACGTTATAACCTAAAGATAATCAATAACTTGGTCAGGTGAAACATTATCTACAAGCTTTTCAATTGCTGACTTTTTAAGTTCAGATATGCGTACATAATTACTTACGCCATCTATGCCTAATTTACTTGCAATATCTTTAGCCGGGTGCTTGTCACAGTCTAAACCATAACTCATACGTAGTACATCATATTCCTTATCTGTTAAGTGCTCTTTCATTATACCTAACAGGTAAGCGTTTAGTAATGCAATGTTATACGGCTCTGATTTATCTGGTACTTGAAACAAAGGGTTATCACCTTCGTCATTAAAGTTTTCGTCAATAGACATAAACACCTGATTAAAAAATGTCTGTACTATTTTACGGTCTTTACCAAAGTTCTTACGTATATCATTTAATTTGTATTCAGGTATACGCATGTCACCCCTGTTTATATCAATAGCCCTACGAATAGCACCACGAATACGCTTCGCAAAGAAAGACTTAAGTGTTTTTTCTTTGTCTTCTGATTCGTGTATTGTTTGCCATTCAATTCTATCAACTGCCGCCTGCAAGCCTATAGCTCCTTCCTGTATAAGATCATTGATAGTCATTACACCTGACGCCTGCTGAGTAGTTGAAAACTTTCTAGCTATATTCTCTACAAGCGGTAAAAATACCGTTGTAAGTTCTGTTCTTGTATATTCGTGAAATTCTTTTTTAGGTATTAGTTTCAGTGTTACCTCTAAGTCATTTTTATACCGAATATAGTTCTGTACATTATATTTCTTCATTCAAAAGTTCTTTTTCTTTTGTGAGTTCGTGTGTCATGTTTCTGTAGATAGTACGGGTCGACACATTTAATATCCGTGCAATCTTTGTTATTGTAATCTTTTCGCTTTTATCATGGATAAGTAACATTGTTTCGTATATATCTTCTGGCTGTGCTTTACTGTTACGACCAATCAGCTTGCCTACTATCGATAGCTTTTCAGATTTAGTAAGATTAGTAGTGTCTTTGAATATAACTTTTCTAATCCTATTCTTTGGTGGATATTCAAGATCCTCCATGCTAACCTCATAAATAATTTTTTTGAGTAGCATCTCAGGTATTGAAAAGGTTATGAAACCATTATCCTTCTCTGCTATGTAGTATGCAAGCTGTTCAAACTTGTCTTGGTCGAGTTGTGGGTTAAGGTACCAGAGTACAAGCAAATGCCACTTTAGTGACTTATAGCTTGTTATCTTAGCCTTACTCCTAAACAGTTCGTAACATTCGTGTGTACCTGATTCATAGAACGCACCCCACTCAAAGGTTTCGCTAGGTTGGTCATTAATTGGACCTCTCCTATATATAATTTTGTTACTATGCAGATACTTCATGTTACGTGACATTAGCCTCTTATTCTATTTATTTATCTTGCTATCGTCGCTGTCTTCGTCGCGAAGAGTACAAAAGAAAAAATGTTCATTTATAAACTGATCATCTATTTCCTTTTCTCTCATTTGCTGGAACAGCTCTTTTACTTTGCCCATTCTTTTTTTGTTGTTGTTTCACTTTAGTTGCAATGTTAAACACATTCGTTGACATAAAGTGGTCGTACAATGACTTGCTCATCTTTATTTGCTATTTTATATTTGTCCTGTTCATAATAATTCCAATAAGCCATAACGCTATCACCGGGTACTTTGTACTCGTCAGGCATGCACTGAGGTGGTTCCTCGAATGGTTTCATTGGAATGTGCTTTGGCAAAGTGTATAGCACGTCACGGCACTTGTCAATAGTCAAATGCGTTTTATTATAACGTTTAGTATACTCTTTACCTAAAGCCATCATATAGTTATATGCCCACATATATTGCTCAGCACTTGATCGTACCCATATAGTTGATGGGTGGTTCAAATGCGCTTTACGATAAGGTACATAACTTGTGTCATACTCATACTGTTCGCCTAAGGCGTGATGAGCTGTACAAAGCATCTGCGCTGCTTCTAAGACCATCTTAACCTTATGCTTATCGTAATGATAAGACGCGGCAACAACAGGGTCTCTATCAAGATAAAATAAATTCATTATACCTTTTCGTATTTAAACACTCCAAAGATTTTACTGTGTAATGCTTTACCTA
>Ga0255781_10000115_pt1 | contig 58330 bp, 57 predicted proteins | sample 101ome_21_FD_179979 | JGI IMG/M metagenome (GOLD analysis project Ga0255781, IMG submission 179979) | Coastal salt marsh microbial communities from the Groves Creek Marsh, Skidaway Island, Georgia - 101413BT metaG (version 2) | ecosystem: Environmental > Aquatic > Marine > Intertidal zone >... | reverse complement strand
CTCCACGGTCGTTAAGGATATTAAATACGATACCCTTTTTAATACTGTCCCGGAATTTGGGGTTTTGCAGGCGTGCTTTAAATTGGGTGTTGCCCCCTGCTCTGGCCCAACTGGGGATAAGCACCGAAATACCCGTATAACTGGCGTTGTAGGGATATTGGTCGATCAGGATCTTTAGGCCGTTTTTTCGGGCCTCATCGACCAGTGCCAGGGTTTGGTTGCTTTTGCCCCACATGGGTTTGCCAATGACTTTATGATGGGTCAATACCACCGGAATCGATGCTTGTTGGGCAATGGTAATGGCTTCTTCGACCGAGGCTAGTACTTCGAGGCCTTCATCCCGGAGGTGGGAGGTATAGATGCCTCCTTTTTGCGCGGCCTCTTTGGACAGGGCAATGATCTCATCCACGTTTGAAAAACTACCGGGGAGGTATTTTAGCCCGGTAGAAATACCAAAGGCCCCTTCGTCCATGGCTGTCGCGACTAGCTGTTGCATTTGGGCCAACTCAACGGCTGTAGGAGCGCGGTTGTCCAAACCTATCACCGCCGAGCGAATGCTGTTGTGTCCGGTCAAAAAGCCGACGTTCATCCCAACGCCTAGCTGCGCCAAACTATCCAGGTATACACCAAAAGGAAGAGGCCCCCGGCCATCGGGACCACCCAAACTGGTGGTAATCCCTTGTCGAATTGCACTTTCGCAGTCAGACAGGGTAAAAATGGGCTCAAGGTGGGCGTGCAGGTCGATAAAGCCCGGGCTGACGACCAAGTCAGTCGCATCGATCGTACGCAGGGCCGTGGCCTTGGACAGCTTACCCAGGGCTACAATTTGGTCGTCCCGAATTCCAATATCAATGTTTTTGGCTTTGGATGAACTGCCGTCATAGACCGTACCGTTGACTATCAAAAGATCATAGGGTGCCGAGGGTTGGCAACCCAAAAGAAGGAGTCCCATCAGGACTAGTTGGAATTTTAATAAATGTTTCATGGGCATGGTGTTCTACTCAAAGGTAATCATCTTTGTCTATAGTTTAACTCCTTGGTAATAGTGGTTGCCCCCTTCGTCTATCCCGAGGTGGAGCAGCTGAAGTCCATATTTTTTAAACAGGGCGAGATAGGCTTTTTTACCGAGTGATTCGAGGGCTTGCCCCGTCATTACATCCGTCCAACGGTGTTCTTGCACAGGCGCGGTAAACAAAAATTGCCCGTTGTGTTGTAGGTGCTGGGCGATTTTTTGGATCAATGCTTGTTGTTCGTGGGGGGTAAACAAAAAAAGAACCCCCCAGGCAACAATGCCCTCAAATTGCTGAGCAAAAAAATCGGAGAAACGTATGTCCTCACACCGACTGTGGGCCTGGGGAAAGTTCTGTAGAAAGGCGGTAAACAAGGTGGACGAAAGTTCAAGGCCATAGAGGGTTAGACCGGCTTCCGTTAGGGCCAAAGAAATGGGCCATCCGGTGCCACATCCCAGGTCCAATACCCTGGCGTTTGGGGGTAATTGGTCGGCCCATGTACGGACGGTTTTTTGGCCGATCCCTTTGGGCTGTCCCCCGCGGTGACGGATAAAATCATGGGCATAGGTTTCATAGGGATTGGTGGACATCGTATAGCGTTTAGACCAAAAAAAAATGGCGTGTTGTTCGGGTTAGCACTTTACAATTTAACCAAAATCATCCAAACACCCATTTAGCGGATGCTTCCATTAAAAAAGCCCTTGGTTTAATAGAATTTTCTCTACATTTATGGTGGCTTATGGAACCGCCCAACTTGTTTTGACTGCAGTTATGAATAACCCAAACGTTTATTCAACGCTTTTCTTTTTTATGGCCACGCTAGTCCGTGCGCAACTCTTTGCGCCACTACCTGCAGCCCAGACCGGAGTCGATTTTGTCAACCGACTTACCGAAACGCCAACCGAGAATATCGTTACTTATGAATATTTCTATAACGGTGGGGGCGTAGCGGCCGGAGATTTTAACAACGATGGGTTGACCGATTTGATTTTTACTTCCAACCAACAAAACACCCAGCTATATCTCAACAAAGGCAACCTACGCTTTGAGAACATCACAGACCAAGCCGGCATTGATGACACCAAAGGCTGGAAAACGGGCATTGCCCTAACCGATGTCAACAACGACGGTTGGCTAGATATTTATATTTCTTTTTCCGGGAATTTTACACCCAAAAACAGAAAGAATAAACTCTATATCAACCAGCAAAACCTGACCTTTAAGGAATTCGCGGGTAAATACGGGATCGACGATGCGGGCTATACCTCGCAGTCAACCTTTTTTGATTATGACCAAGACGGCGATATGGATTTGTTTGTGGTCAACCATAACACCAAGCTCTTTCGCAATTTTGATGCGGCTTATACCAAACAACAAATCGACCCCGATGCCGGTGACCGACTCTATGAAAACAAAGGCGGTCGTTTTGAGGATGTGACAAACCGGGCCGGGATCATCTCCAACCCGATTGGCTATGGACTGGGGGTGGTGGTGACGGATGTCAACAACGATGGCTGGCCCGACCTGTATGTGTCCAACGATTATATTGAACAAGACTATTTGTATGTCAACCAACAAGACGGCACCTTTAGCGACCAACTACAGACCCAGATGGTGTCGATTTCTAACTTTTCGATGGGGGTCGATGCCGGAGACATCAACAACGATGGGCTGATGGATTTAGTCACCCTCGATATGCTTCCGGAGGATAACTACCGCCAAAAATTACTCTTTGCCCCGGATAATTTTGAACTCTACAACAATATGGTGGACAATGGGTTTCATTACCAGTCGATGCGGAACATGCTACAACTCAACAATGGCGATGGGACCTTTAGTGAAATTGGGCAATTGGCCGGGATTTCCTCGACCGACTGGAGCTGGGCCCCGCTTTTGGCCGATTTTAACAACGATGGATTTTTGGACCTCTATATCACCAATGGTTATGGTAGGGATATGATCAACCGCGATGTGATGAAGTTCTATTTTGATGAGCGATTAAAGCATATCGAAGGGAAAAAAAGCGAACAGATGTTTGATGTGCTCCAGGGCGTGCCTTCGACTCCGCTTCAAAATTATTTATACCTCAACAACGGACAGTACCAATTTGACAACAAAACCCTGGCTTCGGGCCTCGAAGGCAAAGACTATTCGCACGGGGCGATTTATGCAGACCTCGATAATGACGGCGACCTTGAAATTGTGGTTAACTGCATGAACGAACCCGCCAAGCTGTTTAAAAACCAAACGGTAGAAAACGCCAAAACCAGCAACTACCTAAAAATTAAACTGGCACAAGACCGCCAGAATCGGTTTGGGTTTGGGGCCAAAATCACGGTGTTTACCCGGCAAGGACAGCGGTTGACCCGTGAATTTAATCCGGTGCATGGATTTCAGTCGGCGGTAGTAGAACCTTTGCATTTTGGTTTGGGCCCCCAGCAGGTAGATTCCATCCAAGTGGTTTGGGATGACCGTACGGTGCAAACCCTAAAAAAAGATATTCGCCCCAACCAACTTTTGACCATCACCAAACAAACCAGTAAGCCACTGGTAGTCACAGCTCCTGAGACCCTTTTTGACGTTCATTCTGCCAAACTGCCCTACAAGCACCAAGAATTGTTGGTCAATGATTTTAAAGTACAGCCCTTACTGCCCTACATGATTTCGTACCATGGGCCAAAAATCAAGGTGGTCAATTTAAACAACGACCAACTGGACGATTTGTTTATCGGCGGTCCGGAAGGACAGGCACCCACAATTTTGCTTCAATCGACTACGGGAGAATTTGAACCGTCTGAGCAACCTTTTCTGGACGCATCAAGCTATTACGAAGACGTAAATGCCAGTTTTTTTGATGCCGATGCAGACGGAGACCTCGATTTGTATATCGTCTCCGGAGGGTTTGGCACCGAAGATTCGGGTTTGTCCCTCGAAGACCGTTTGTATATTAACAACGACGGACTTTTTGTTCCTTCCCAAAACCTGCCGTTGGATGAAATGGTGGGGTCGGTGTCACTTCCCTGGGATTTTGATATGGATGGCGATTTGGATCTTTTTGTCGGGACGCGTGTCAAACAAGCTGCTTTTCCCCAAACTGCCCCCTCGATGCTCTTGGTCAATAATGGGCAAGGACGTTTTGTGTCCAAAAAATCCAAAACCCTCAACGAGTTGGGGCTTGTCAAAGACGCGGCGGTTGCCGATTTTGACGGCGATGGCCAGCAAGAACTCCTGGTCATTGGCGACTGGGATTATCCTAAAATCTACCGATTTAAAAACTACGACTTGGTCGAAGTCACCGAGCAATTTTTTGACACCTCCTATTCGGGTTGGTGGAATACCGTAGAGGTCAATGATATAGACAACGATGGCGACCTGGATGTGTTTTTGGGAAATTGGGGCGAAAACAACCAATTTAAAACCTCGGCTGCGCAACCCATGGAGTTGTTTTATGACGACTTTGACGGCAACGGCTATATCGACCCGATTTGGTGTTACTACATTCAAGGCGAATCCTACCCCAATGTATTGCGGGATGAAATTACCGATCAGATGGTTACGCTACGCAAAAAGTTTGTCACTTATGAAGCCTATGCCAACGCAACGATGGAGACAATCTTTTCTCCTGAACAAATCGAAAAGGCTCCCAAACGTGTAACTGATTTTTTGGCCACCGTTTGGTTTGAAAACAAGGGCGGTAAATTTATACTGCACCATTTTCCGATTGAGGTCAATTTTTCATCGGTCAATGCCCTGTTGATCGACGACTTTGACCAAGACGGACACAAAGACATTTTGATGGGCGGTAACACCCACTATAACCGTGTACGAATCGGCAATTGCGAAACGACCTATGGGATATACCTTAAAGGGAAGGGGAATCACCAATTTGAGTATGTGCCCAATCACCAGACGCAAATCAGCATCAGTGGATCGGTCCGGTCTTTAGAAAGCGTGCGAACCCCATCAGGCCCCAAAATAGTGGTGGGCATCAATAACGATTATCCCCTACTACTGAACTTGCAAAACACCAACCGATGAGAAAAAGTTTTCTAAGCTATCTATTCTTTGGGGTGCTAACGACCGCTTTTGGCCAGAAGAATTTTCAACAAACCAAAGCCTATATCGATGATGTCAAACAGCTGACCGATGTGATGATCTACGATGTCACCTCGCCGGTGGCCACCGCCCGATACTATGCCTATAGCACCTTGGCTTCTTATGAGTTGATGGCGACCCAAACGGGGGTGCCCTACCCGAGTTTTACTGCGTTGAGTAAACTGCGCTTGACAGGGATACCTGCAGAGGTTCCTAGCCTACAACATCCCGAAATGGCCTACCGTTATGTCTTACTCTATGTAGGGTCTAAACTTTTGCCTTCGGGTAAAAAACTACTCCCCCGAGCCGAAAAATTAAAACAAGCGCTGCCCCCCACCGAAGCTGAATTTGTCGAAGCGATTGGAGAGGCCGTTTTGACCTATGCGTCCCAGGACGGTTTTTTACAGCTTAACAACCTAAAAAGATATACGCCAAAAAGAGGCCCTGCCTATTGGCAACCCACCAAGCCTACCTATATGGCCCCGATCGAACCGCATTGGAATACCCTAAAAACTTTTTTTCTGGACCGCCCGGATCAGTTCCTGACCCAAGTACCGGCTACCTTTGATTTAGACCCTGCCTCGCCTTTTTATGCGATGACCCTTGAGGTCAAAAATGTGGTGGACGAAAACCATAAAGAAAAAAATGAAATTGCCGCTTTTTGGGACTGTAACCCCTATGCAATTTCACAGATTGGCCACCTTGAATTTGGCCTAAAAAAAATCTCTCCCGGAGGACATTGGATGGGAATCGCCGGCATTGCCTGTAAAAAAGCCCGTTTTTCGCTTCAAAAAACCATATACACTCATACACTGTTGGCGCTTACGCTCCATGACTCATTTGTCGCCTGCTGGGACGAAAAATACCGATCGGATCGTATTCGCCCCGAAACAGTAATCAATCGCTATATCGACAAAACCTGGACGCCTTTATTGCAAACACCCCCTTTTCCCGAATATGTATCCGGGCATAGTGTGGTTTCGACCTCATCAGCGCTGATCTTGACCCAAATATTTGGGGATAATTTCCGGTTTAAGGACACCACCGAAAATGAATTTGGTTTAAAACCACGGACGTTTAAGTCTTTTAACCAGGCTGCCGAAGAGGCCAGTATTTCTAGGATTTATGGCGGAATCCATTTTATGGACGCCGTGACCGAAGGACAATGGTTGGGCAGACAGGTCGGGCAATTTGTTTTGCAAGCCATCGACCCGGGTTCGCCATCGTCTTTCCCTACACGTTAGTTAATTTGTAAAGGCCCCTTTTAAGGGTGTAGGAGTTTTCTTTCAATTTGGATAATTATGTGTATTTTGAAATACTTTTATACCTCATAAAGTAGATAAAAATTAAATACAATTCCATGAAAGGTTTTCAACACATTTTAGGCATACCCAAAATAGTTAGTATGCTTGGTATCGTATTATTGGCATTGGCCTGTACAAAAAATACACCGAGCTTATCCGTTGCACCGATTTTTTCTGATCAGATGGTGCTACAACAAAACAGTGCAGTACCCCTGTGGGGTACGGGTGCTCCGGGTGCCTTAATCCAGATTGAAGCAAGTTGGGGAGAAACAGCCCAAAAATAGGGTGGGCTAAAGCCAGTTTCGTTCGTGCATTTCCCGTTTGATCCGTGAGGACAAATAAAGCACCGCCACCATATTGGGAATACACATCAGGGCAAAGGAGAGGTCGATAATCCCGACCACGACTTCGACCGTGACCAAGGACGAAAAGATGATGCTGGCGATGTAAAAGTAATTGTAATAGCCGCCCCATTTTATTCGGGTGAGAAAACCAAAACATTTGACCCCGTAATAGGAATAGGTCAACAAGGTCGATATACCAAAAACCAAAACCATCAGGAGTAATAGCTCGTCGCCTATACCAAAAAAGAGTCGGTTAAACGCTTCGAGGGTCAACGAAATGCCGTTAAGGTCATTGCCTACATAGGCTCCACTGATGATGACAATTAGCCCGGTGATACTACATACCAGTCCAGTGTCTAACAGGGGGCCCAGCATGGCTACCAATCCTTCATCGGTTCCTATTTTAGACTGGGACTGCCCGTGGTACATGGGGGCGTTGCCCACTCCGCTTTCGTTCGAAAAAACGGCACGGCGCACCCCAAGTAAGACTAAGCCCCAAAATCCGCCGGAAGCAGCAGCGTCAACACTAAAGGCCGACTTAAAAATAAGCGCAAAAGTCGGGAGGATTTCCCCGGCATGGGTGGCCAAAATAAATACCCCCATCGCCATATAAACGACCACCATAAAGGGCACCAAATTGGCGGTCACCCGAACAATGGCTTTAAGTCCACCAAAAATGACCAAGGCGCTGATCACCGACAAAACGATACCGATGATGAATTTCCATTGGATGATTCCAAGACTGCTCATCGTGTGGGGTTGTACCACATCGATCAGTGTTTGGGTGAGTTGGTTGGCCGTAAAGGCGGGCAAAACCCCAAACAACCCAGCGATGGAAAACCAAATGGCAAGGGGTCGGCCCCATCGGTGCATTCCCAAAGTCATATAATACATTGGGCCGCCCAAAGGGTTGCCTTCAGCATCTGTAGCGCGAAGGTTTACCGACAGGGAACAGGAATAAAATTTAATGATGGCGCCAATAAGTGCGGTAAGCCACATCCAGACCAACACCCCCGGGCCACCCATATGAATGGCGATGGCTACTCCCGAAATATTACCCAAACCCACCGTAGCGGCAAGTACGGCACTGAGTGCTTGAAAACGCGAAATTCCGGGCGCGGCTTTTTCTTTGCTTAGCAAAAGTGAAAAAGCCTCTTTAATCCGAAACAATGGCCGGGCTCTGGACTGCAAGGTCAGGTATAGACCCCCTCCGATAATCAACACCAGCATGACCCATTCTAGGGGGCCAATCATTTGGGCGAGGGTATTTTCTAAAAAGACAATCAGCGTGTCCATAGGGGGAAAATAGGCAATAAATTTTGTTTTCTTTAAATTATTCGTGAACTTTCAATACCAACTTCAAGATTATGCAAAGTAGAAGAGACTGGCTACGTTCCTCTATCGGACTGGGAGGACTATTGATGGCCCCCAGCAGCTTATTGAGCGCCCAAGAGCGGGCGGCCTATCGCCCCCGACCATTAGAAAATATCGTACGACTTAGCTCCAACGAAAACCCCTATGGCCCGTCCAAGGTGGTTCAAGAAGCGATAAGCACGGCCTTTGACCATGCCTGTCGGTATCCCTATCAATATTCGGATGCCTTGGCCGAAAAGCTGGCCAAAAAACACGGAGTAGGTCCAGAGAGCATCATCATCACGGGCGGCTCGACCGAAGGACTCAAAATAGCTGGACTGACTTTTGCCCACAATGGGGGAGAAATCATCGCAGGGCAACCCACTTTTTTGGCCATGATGGACTATGCCAAACAATGGGGAGCATCGATTCAATGGGTCCCGGTAGGAGCTGATAAAGGCTATGACCTTGACGCCATTGAAAACCGTATTTCGTCCCAAACCAAGATGATATTTTTGTGTAACCCCAACAACCCGACCGGTACCTTGTTGCCGGCTCAAAAGTTAAAGGACTTTTGCCAGTCCGTAAGTCAAAAAACCATTGTTTTTAGCGACGAAGCCTATTACGACTTTATCGAAGAGGAAAACTATCCCTCTATGGATACGCTGGTGCGTGATGGGCAAAATGTGATTGTTTCCAAAACCTTTTCAAAGGTCTATGGCCTGGCGGGACTAAGAATCGGTTACCTGATTGCCAAACCCGAATTGGCGGCGCAAATTCGGAAAAATGTCGTGGCCATGAGTAACGTATTGGCCATTGCCGCGGCCGATGCAGCCCTGCAAGATGACGCTTTTTATTCGTTTTCATTGGCCAAAAACCGGGAGGCGAAAAGTAAAATCTACGCCTTGTTGGATCACCTAAAACTCGATTATGTCCCTTCGAGCACCAACTTTGTCTTTTTCCATGCGCAAAAAGACATCCGGTCCCTGGGCCCACAAATGCTCGAAAAAGGCGTGCGGATAGGGCGTCCATTTCCACCCTTTTACGATTGGTGTCGTATCAGCACGGGTACACTGGAAGAAGTAAATCGTTTTGTCGCGGGTATGCTCGAAGTCTATCAGGGCTAATTATTCTTTGATGATCACATAAGTAGCTTTGACCCCCGTGGCGAGGTTCCAACGGTCGGCGGCCTGAAGGTCTCCCGCCTCGTTATAGACCTGTACTTCGGCCGTATTGGGGCCAGATTCACCCTGGTTAAGGGCCAAAAAGTCGATGCGATTAAAGCCCTCTTGCAGTTCGATGTTAAATCCCCTAAAGTTTTCTTGTAATAAAACATTAGCTACAACGACTTTGTCGTTGAGTAAAATCTGAATCCGGTCACCATCGGGGTATTCATGGTCGCGAAAAATTATCCGCATCACCTTAGAACCGCTTCGGAAATCCCCGAGGTATTGGTCGTTTTTAAAATTTTCGGGGTTTTTATCAGACTCCGCCTCACGGCTTTTGAGTCGTTTGTTGAGTTTGGACAAATAGCGTTGGCCGGGGTCTTGAAATTTTTCGGGTTCGATGCTCAGGTTGTTTTTTTCAATTTCCAGTTCATTTTTTTCAAAGGGTACTTTTAGCAAGGCTTTGGGCAGGGGAGTGACGGGTTCGTTTTTTTCCTTTTCGGGTTGGGTGGGAAACGGCAAAGGTGGAGGCGTTGCAGGTTCGACTTGTGCAAACAGGGTGCCGCTCCAGGCAAATAGCACAATCCAAAGGCCGGTTCTAAGTCCTCTATTTGTGTGGAGAACCCTTGAAAAAATCTGTAAATAGTACCGTCTATTCATCATGGTCATTGGGTAAAACCCTGTGTGGGTGCAATTTAGAAAATAATCTCCGCCCCAATATTTATTTTATGCTATCTTTAAGAAACCATACTTGAATTTATGCAACTTTCTGTTTTAGATTGGTCGATTATCATCGCCTTTTTTGTCCTTTCCTTGTTGATTGGACTCCTTGTGTCCAAGCGCGCCGGAAGTGGTGTGCAAGAATTTTTCTTATCGGGTCGAAACATGCCCTGGTGGCTATTGGGAATTTCGATGGTCGCTACTACTTTTTCTGCCGACACACCCAACTTGGTCACTGATATTGTCCGAACCAATGGTGTATCGGGGAACTGGGTGTGGTGGGCCTTTTTGTTGACCGGTATGTTGACCGTCTTTGTGTATGCCAAACTATGGCGGCGCTCGGAGGTGCTGACCGATTTAGAATTTTATGAACTCCGCTATAGCGGAAAAGGAGCGGCACTTTTACGGGGTTTTCGCGCCTTGTATCTGGGGGTGTTTTTTAATATCATGATCATGGCCGGGGTTTCGCTTGCGGCCATCAAAATAGGAAGTGTATTGTTGGGCTTAGAACCGTGGCAAACCCTGCTTATCGCCTCAGCGGTGACCGTTGCCTATAGCTCGCTTGGTGGATTAAAAGGGGTTATCATTACCGATTTTTTCCAATTTGCCCTTGCGATGATTGCCACTTTTTGGGCGGCCGGTGTCATCGTAGATTTGCCCCAAGTCGGCGGACTGCAAAACTTACTTTCTCATGCTTCAGTTGCGCCCAAATTGGATTTTATTCCCAGCCTGTCCAGCAAAGAACTCTTTTTTACGGTCTTTTTGATTCCCATTGCGGTACAGTGGTGGAGTGTTTGGTATCCCGGGGCCGAACCCGGAGGTGGGGGGTATATCGCCCAACGAATGTTGTCGGCTAAAGATGAAAAAAATGCGATCTGGGCCACCTTGCTGTTTAATTTTATGCACTATGCGATCCGGCCTTGGCCTTGGATTTTAGTGGCCTTAGCGTCGATTGTTGTGTTTCCAAACCTGGACAGTCTTGCGGCTGCATTTCCCAATATCGACCCTTCGTTAATCGGCAATGACCTGGCCTATCCGGCCATGATGTCTTTTTTACCGGCCGGGTTGTTGGGGTTGTTGGTTGCCTCTTTGGTCGCCGCATTTATGTCCACCATTTCGACTCACCTCAACTGGGGTTCTTCCTACGTTGTACACGATTTTTACCACCGCTTTATCGATCCGCAAGCCAGCGATCAAAAATTGGTTGCCGTAGGCCGTTGGACCACCGTCCTGTTGATGATTTTCTCTGGAATCATTGCTTTGTTACTTAGCAATGCCCTTCAGGCGTTTAGTATACTCCTCCAAATCGGGGCAGGGACCGGTCTGTTGTTTATTCTTCGATGGTTTTGGTACCGAATCAATGTGTACAGCGAAATCACCGCCATGGTCGTTTCGTTTGTCATCGCTTTGTATTTGCAAATCATTCATCCGGCCTTGGGCTTTGCCCCTGTTGCGACCATCGATCAACTGCTTTGGGGTGTAGGGCTAACTACCCTTTCCTGGGTGTTGGTCACCCTGTGGACCCCTGCTGAGGACCAACAAACCTTGGTGGCTTTTTATCAAAAAATACAACCCGGAGGGCCCGGCTGGAAAAAAGTACTTCAGCGTGCAGCCCAAGAAGGCGTTACGGTCGATACGACCAAAAAACCCTGGGATGTCCCCACGGGAATCCTCTGTATGCTGTTTGGTACCGCCGCCGTTTACTGTTTGCTTTTTGCCGCAGGCTCCCTGGTCTATGGCGATTATGGCCGAATGGGTATTTTATTGGTCCTCACGGTGGTCAGCACGGCTGGGCTTTTTTACTTTTGGCGCCGACTCAAAGCAACTGCCCACTAATTTTTAGGGTTTTCGACCTGTAACAATACAGGAAAATGGTCGGAATACCCCCTGAGAAAGCGGCCTCTTTTTTGGGTGTGGTAGGGGTAGTTTTTATAACGTCCGCTAGGTGTGTATAGCCAATGCGGATTAAAAATACGTGCTTTTTTAAACTGTAATCCCCCGATGGGGGCATCCATGCCGGAGAGATCAAAACCTGGTCAAATAAAAACCAACGGTCTCTAAAAGCCAGGCTTCCCATCCCTTTTTTGTGTTTGTCCAAAAAAGGATTGGTCAAGGGCCTAAAGGTTTCACTATCGGCTGTGTGAGTTTGAAGTAACAACAGGCTCTGGTCATCGGGGTTGTCGTTAAAATCACCCATGACCACAATTTTGGCCAGAGGGTCTATCCGGTAAAGCGAATCCATCAACCGTTGCTGAAGCCGGGCGGCAGTCATCCGTAAAGGAGCGCTGGTTGCCTGTCCTCCTCGACGTGAAGGCCAATGGTTGACGCTGACCGTAATTTCCTCACCGGCCAAAAGTCCGCTTACTAACAATTGATCGCGGGTGTACAACTGGTTTTGGGTTTTGGGGTTTTTGAGAAATAACGGATATTTTTTGAATTGGGTGGGTAAAAAATAGTCCGGTTGGTACAACAGAGCCACGTCAATCCCCCGAGGATCGGGACTGTCAAAATGGATGATGGCATAAGCCGCATTACGCAGCAGCGGATGAGCGGTTAATTGTTCCAGCAAGAGATAGTTTTCTACTTCGGCCAGCCCCAACAAGACCGGAAATCCGGAAGATGTATGTGGGGCCATGGCCGCTATGACCTGGGCAAGTTGGTTTATTTTTTGTTCAACATGCCTGGAGGTCCATCGCTGTCTGCCCTTGGGGGTATAGTCATCGTCAAAAGTAAGGGTGTCATCTTCTGCATCAAAAAGGTTTTCAACATTATAAAAATCGATTTCCAACACCTGTCCCAACCCCAAATTGGCGGAAATCAACAACGTAAGAAACACAAGGAGCATTAGCGGCAAGCGCAAAAAAGTAGCTGCGAAAAAGGGCATAAAGATTTAGGGGGAGTGCTCATTTTAAGGGTTTGAAAAATGGTGCTCGCGGGTCACCTCACACACCCGAACACTGTACTGAGAATAGGCTTTTTCACGGCCGTATTGCCGGGCAACCAGGTGTTCGCTGTGCTTTTTCCATCGGGCGACAGCTTCTAAGTTTTCCCAATAACTGATGGTTATCCCTTTGCCGTCGGGGTTTCGGTAGCTTTCCAATCCGATATAACCGGGTTGTTTTTCGGCTTGTGCCCGTAAATTTTGGGAGAGGTTTTGGTAGAATACATCGTCCTGATTACGTAAGCAATTGGAAAACAAAACGGCATAATAGGGCGGTTTCACTCGTCTTTATAAATTTTAACGGTTAGGTTTCCCTCGGCATCGATATGGGCGCGGTACATTCCGGCGGTATTCATTTCCATGGCAATGTTTCCTTGTCGGTCAATGCCGACTATCCCACCATCGCCACCGAGTTTGGCGACTTTTTCGTGAATCACGACACGGGCCGCTTCTTGAATGCTGAGTCCTTTATACTCCATCAGGGCAGCGATATCGTGGGCCACGACTGAGCGAATAAAGTATTCACCCCAGCCTGTAGCAGATATGGCGCAGCTGGCATTGTTGGCATAAGTGCCCGCTCCTATAATGGGTGCATCGCCGATACGGTTCCATTTTTTGTTGGTCATCCCCCCGGTGGAAGTTCCGGCAGCAAGGTTCCCCGCTTGGTCGAGGGCCACACAACCTACGGTACCAAATTTTTGATTTTTAAAATCCTGCCATTCTTCGGCAGACCATGCGGTTTGTTGTTCTTTTTCTTTAACCCGCTTTAGGCTATTGATTCGTCTTTCGGTAAAAAAGTATTTGGGGGCGACCAATTCCAATCCCTGTGCTTGGGCAAACGCTTCGGCTCCTTTGCCCGAAAGCATCACATGGGGAGAATCTTCCATCACGGCTATGGCAGCAGTAATGGGGTGTTTGATGGTTTGTACTCCGGCTATGGCACCGGCATCCAAGGTTGCTCCGCTCATAAAAGAAGCATCCAACTCAATGGTTTCATCGGCGGTAAGTACCGCCCCTTTTCCCGCGTTGAATAAGGGGGAATCTTCCATCACATGAATGGTTTTTTCGACCGCTTCCTGGCTGGTTCCTCCCGCTTTTAGAATCTCATAACCTGTGCGTACGGCTGTTTCCAGGGTCGCGCGATAGGCGGCTTCCATTTCGGGGGTCATGTTTTTGCGCAAGATGGTTCCTGCTCCTCCATGTATGACGATTCCGAAGGTTGGTGCTGGGTTTTCTTCTTTTACAGGGGCTTGACAGCTCATCAAGGTCAGGGCAGCAAGGAGAACTAATTTTTTCATCTGAACATCGGTTTTATGTGGAAATTAAGGTACTAATTTCGCTTTAAATATGGCCTAATTCTATCAAAGAAGTACTACTTTAGTTTCAAAATAAAGCAAATGGTCAGTACAGAAGCCTTACTCAAAGCATTAGGAATAGAAAAAAATCAAAAAGGGTGCTCAACAGGTGCCCAATGGTATGGCAGTGGCCCTGCCCTTGCGACCTCCTCCCCGGTTGACGGCGCTACATTGGGGTCGGTATCTTCGGCCAGTATCGAAGATTATGAACGAATATTGGACACGGCCAGTACAGCCTTTGAAGCCTTTAGAGCCATCCCTGCACCACGCCGTGGGGATATGGTCCGTAGTTTGGGCAATAAGCTCCGGGAGAAAAAAGCCCTATTGGGTCAATTGGTTTCCTATGAAATGGGAAAATCCTACCAAGAGGGACTGGGTGAAGTCCAAGAAATGATTGATATATGTGATTTTGCCGTTGGCTTGTCCCGTCAGCTTCACGGTTTTACAATGCATTCTGAACGCCCCGGGCATCGTATGTATGAACAATACCATCCGCTAGGAATCGTTGGGGTAATTTCGGCTTTTAACTTTCCGGTAGCCGTGTGGAGTTGGAATGTCGCATTGGCTTGGGTTTGTGGCGATGTCTGTGTATGGAAACCGAGTGAAAAAACTCCACTTTGTAGCATCGCTTGTCAAAAAATTGTTGCCGATGTTCTTCAAGCATACCAAATGCCCGAAGGGGTTTCGTGCCTGATCAATGGCGGAGCCGATGTGGGACGTTGGATGACCGAAGACCGTCGTGTGCCTTTGGTTTCAGCCACCGGATCGACCCGTATGGGAAAAAGTGTTGCGGCGACAGTGGGCCAACGCTTAGGGCGTTCGTTACTGGAGTTAGGTGGAAACAATGCGATTATTGTTACCCCCGATGCCGATATCAAAATGACCGTCATTGGGGCCGTTTTTGGGGCCGTCGGTACCTGTGGTCAACGCTGTACCTCTACCCGTCGACTGATTGTGCATGATGCGGTTTTTGACACGGTCAAAACTGCGCTTCAACAAGCCTATGGGCAATTAAAAATCGGCAATCCCCTGGACGAGGCGAACCATGTTGGACCCCTCATCGATACCGATGCTGTGGCTACCTATACCAAGGCCTTGGCCGAAGTCGAAGACCAAGGGGGACAATGGGTCATTCAAGGCGGTGCACTAACAGGACAAGGTTATGAAAGTGGCTGTTATGTAAGCCCATCCATCGCTGAAATCGCCAATGATGCCGCCATAGTTCAAGAAGAAACCTTTGCGCCTTTGCTCTATCTTATTCGGTATTCGGGTGATGTGCAAGAAGCGATCGCCATACAAAACGAGGTGCGCCAAGGGCTCTCCTCAGCCATCATGACCCAAAACCTCCGAGAAGCCGAATTGTTTTTGTCGCATCAAGGAAGTGACTGTGGAATTGCCAACGTGAATATCGGTACCTCGGGTGCAGAAATTGGCGGGGCCTTTGGAGGGGAAAAAGAAACCGGTGGAGGCCGTGAAAGCGGTTCTGACGCCTGGAAAATTTATATGCGAAGACAAACCAATACGATCAATTATACCACCGAATTGCCCTTGGCGCAAGGCATCAAATTTGATCTTTAACATTTAAAAACTACGACGATGTATTCAACCATACAAACACTTCATTCTTATTGGGCCTTTTTGGTCCTGCTCGTTCTAATTCTTGCCATAGCAAATGCCTTTAAAGGGCGTTTACAAGCCTCTGAATTTCAAGCCCGGGATTTACGCCTTTCCTTGTTTGCCTTGATTTTCTCCCATATACAGTTGGTGCTGGGTCTTATTGTTTATTTTGTCTCCCCTTGGTTTGACCTGTGGTCACAACAAGGCATGGGGATCATGAAAGATGCCCAGGCCCGTCTCTACTTGGTAGAGCATCCAATCACCAATTTGATTGCCTTGTTTTTGATAACATTGGGCTGGTCTTTGCACAAAAGACAAAACAGTTCGACCAAAAAATTCGGGCGTATCGCTCTTTTCTACAGCTTGGGCTTGTTGTTGCTCCTCAGCCGTATCCCTTGGAATCAGTGGCTCTCCTAAGCCCATAATTTATGATACTCCCAAAAGACGCGCCAAAACTTCAGCATTATTTGCTCAAACAGCGTCTGAAAATTGCGGTGTTGGGTGGAGGAAGTTGGGGAACTGCCCTGGTGAAAATCATCAGTGAAAACAAAAGGACGGTGCATTGGTATATACGCAAACAAGCCGATTGTGACTATATCAAAAAACACCAGCACAACCCTCGCTATCTGAGTGGTGCAGCGCTAAACCCAAAACGCCTTCGGATAAGCACCGACAGCAATGCCGTGGTAGCAGCTGCCGATGTGATTATATTGGCCATTCCCTCTGCTTTTCTGAAAGAAGAATTGGACCGTCTCACCGTTGATTTACGGCAAAAGATTATTTTTTCTGCCGTCAAAGGTGTCATCCCCGAATCCATGCTGACCGTGGGCGAACACCTCCACAAAAACCACCACATCCCTCTGGAACAAATCGGAGTCATCACCGGGCCCTGTCATGCCGAAGAAGTGGCCCTTGAACGCTTGTCGTATTTGACTATTGCTTGTATGGACCGAACCATCGCCCTAACGATGGCGACCGTGCTAAAATCGACCTATATCCGTACCAAAATTTCTAACGATATCATCGGTACCGAATATGCCGCCATGCTTAAAAATATTTATGCAATCGCCGCGGGGGTAGCCCACGGTTTGGGGTATGGTGACAATTTTCAAAGCGTGTTGATGAGCAACGCCATCCGTGAAATGAAACGTTTTATCAAAGATGTATATAAGATGAAACGCAACATCAACAACTCGGCCTATTTGGGGGATCTATTGGTGACGGGCTATTCTACGTTTAGCCGAAACCGCAGTTTGGGAAATATGATTGGTAAAGGCTATAGTGTGCGTGCAGCACTTTTAGAAATGAATATGATTGCCGAAGGCTATTATGCGACCCAGTCTGCCGTTTTGATTAACAAAAAGTATAAAACCCGTATTCCTATCATCAACGCGATGTACGGCATCCTTTATGAAGGGAAAAATGCCGCGCGTGTATTTGCCAAACTGACCAAAAAGCTCAACTAGATCGTCGCCTTAAACTGTTCTAAAAAACGCATATCGTTTTCGTAGAACAGGCGAATATCCCCAATTTGGTACAACAGCATTGCAATTCTTTCGATGCCCATTCCAAAAGCATAACCTGAATATTCGTCTGGGTCAATTCCGCAGTTCGAAAGTACGTTGGGGTCGACCATGCCACAGCCCATGATTTCGAGCCAGCCGGTTCCTTTGGTGATGCGGTAATCGGTTTCGGTTTCTAATCCCCAATAGATATCGACTTCGGCACTGGGCTCCGTAAAGGGAAAATAGGAGGGTCGTAGGCGAATTTTGGACTTGCCAAACAAGGCTTTGGTAAAATAGAGCAGCATTTGTTTAAGGTCGGCAAAAGAAACCTCTTTGTCGATATACAAACCTTCCACTTGATGAAACAAGCAATGGGCCCGCGCCGATATCGCTTCGTTGCGAAAAACACGCCCCGGAGAAATGGTCCGTATCGGAGGTGGATTGTTTTCCATATAGCGCACCTGGACCGATGAAGTATGGGTTCGCAACAAAATATCGGGATTGGTTTGAATAAAAAACGTATCCTGCATGTCCCTCGCCGGGTGATGCTCGGGGAGGTTAAGCGCTGTAAAGTTGTGCCAATCATCCTCGATTTCTGGTCCTTCGGAGAGAGTAAATCCGGCCTGTGAAAAGATCGCGATGATTCGGTTTTTGACGGTTTCTAAGGGGTGGCTCGCTCCCGATTGTAGGGGATAGCCCGAACGATAAGGATCCTGAATGATTCGGTGAGTGGGGGTGGTGCTTTTTTGAGCCGACAAGGTTTGTACTTTATCCGCTACTGCAGTTTTAAGTTGATTTAGCACCTGGCCAAACTCTTTTTTGTCCTCCGGAGCAATGGCCCTAAAAGCGGCAAAAAGATCATTTAGTATTCCTTTTTTTCCGGCGTATTTAATTCGAAATGCTTCGATCTCTTGCGGGTCGTTGCTGTCAAAGGCAGCGACGGTTTCGAGATGTTGTTTTACTTGCGCAATCATGGGTCAAAAATACAATCTCTTAGTCAATAAATCCTTTTTTTAAAAAGTAATCGACCAAGGCTTCTTTAATCAACAAACTTTGTTCTCCCGATTTTAGGGGCGGTAAGGGTGAGGTCAATTCAAAATGGGGCCAACCTTCTTCGTCAAAAAAATCAAAACGGTAATACCCATAGGGTTCTAATACCGTACATATACCGATGTGCATCAAGTTGACATTATCGTCTTTTTTGAATCGGCGATGCAATTGCCCCAACTCTTGCAGCCCAACCAAATACAACACCCCTTCGACATCCATTGGTGCTCCTTCGGCAAACTTGGCCGCGAGCTTGTCCAGGAGCATCTCCCAACGGGTTTTGAGCAAGGGATCTCTAGAAGTCATTTTTGGCATCCATCAAAGATACTCGTTTTATCAGATTAACTACCTTTAAACAAATTTGAAGCATGCAAACCTTAGACGTTATACTCGGCATTTTTCTCCTCTATGGATTGGTTAAGGGTTTTGTTAAAGGACTGGTGAATGAGGTAGCCGCTCTTGTGGCCCTTTTGTTGGGGCTTTGGGGGGCGTTTTCACTGGCCGATCATTTTGTGCCGCTGGTCACTGCTCGTGTTGATATCGCTCCCAAATACATAAAAATAGGGGTCTATATACTGCTTTTTGTCGGCATCGCCTATGGCGTTTCACTGATTGCACAGGCGGTAACAAAAGTGCTAAAGATAGTCGCTTTGGGGTGGCTAAATCGTTTGGCAGGAGGGCTTTTTGGTGTGCTTAAATGGAGTTTGATTCTCAGCGCTTTATTGATTGTTTTGGAGCAAATTAATGGGGTGGTTACGGTGGTCAGTCCCGGGGTCATTCAGCAGTCAGTGCTTTATCCGTTGCTCTCGGCTTTGGGCGATCTGCTCTTTGATTGGGTGGGAGAGCAATCGGTTATTCCCAACCAACTTATCTAGTTATAACAAACGAATATTGGCCGCTTTGACCCAGCCTTCTGCCCCGTTGGCGATTCTGATTTTTTGCCAATCTTGTAACCCATCCAACACTTCGACTTTGGTTCCTTCGTGGAGCAAAAATTGAATTTCGGCCCGGTCGTTGGGGGCTGCTTTGATTTCGATTTGTTCGTCAAATAAAATGCCGTACTGGGTGTTGTTCTGTAATTGAAGATGGTTGTTGGTGAGCAGGTAACTGGCCGTAGCCAAACTAAAAACAAAGAGGCTTACAATAAAGAGCAGGCGTTTGACACTCGGGCTGTTGCTCCACAAATAACCCGCAAAAAAGAGCACCGACAACCATACCAAAACCAATATCAATCCTGCCCATTGGTCGATGCCCAGTTGACGAATGGTGGCTTCTTTTAGACGGGCAAGGTCCGTCTGAGGAAGGACTTCGATGGTGTCCAAGTTCATGTTTTGGGCAAAGATGGCGTTATGCCGAATTTCTTGATCTTCGGGATCGAGCAACAAGGCTTTTTCGTAGTAGTAGATACTTTCGGCCACCTGGTTGGTTTTGTAGTAACTATTGGCTAAGTTAAAATACAGTGCGCTGCTGTGTTGCTCTTGCTCTAAAATTGCTTGATAAGCAGTAATGGCCTCTTGGTAGCGGGCTTCATTATAGGCTTGATTGCCTTGTTCAAAAAGATTAAGGGTGTCTTGGGCAATAGCCATTAGGGAGCTAAACCCTAGCAGAACGAATGTTAAAAATGGTTTCATGGGCGTAACTGTTTTTCGATACTATTCAGTAAGCTCCCTGCCTGGGAAAAATCTTTTTGAATTTCCAATTGCGTCACCGGAGTAAAACGGGCTAAATCACAATTTTCGAGCAATTGAATAAAGGCTGTCGCTTGCGCCTCCGGCACCCCTTTGGTTTGTAGCAGGGTTTGAATTTTATCCTTGCTGTAGTCGGTGGTTTCGAGTTTTACTTTGGCCTTCAGATAATTGTGCAATGCTCGTTCCAACGCCTCATAGAAAGCCGCTTTGTCTTTTTGGTTTTGTTTGGCTTCGGACAAATACTTACGAACCAGGCGTTGAGCCTTTCGCTGATTGCTCCCGACGGTGTCTTGAGCACGCAGCTTAAAGACACGTAGCAATAGTAGGAGCAGACCAAGTAGGACAAATGGAGCGGCCAACAGCACATAAAACAATTGGCTTCTAAAAAACAAGGGGCTGTTTATGGGCGTTAAGGCCCCTTTGAGTTTAATAAACTTAAAACTGTTTTCTTCAGGCAGGGCAATTCGGTTGGTGGCCGGCAATGCACTGGTGTTTGTATTGCCCGAAGGTCCTTCAAACACATTGACCAGTAGCTCTTGAGAACGGACCGTTTTATACGTTTCTGTTTGAGGATCAAAATAGCTAAAGCTAACGGCCGGAATCGGAAATTTACCTTGGTATTGAGGAATAATCGTATAGCGGTTTTCGACAGTCCCTTCCATCCCACGGAGGGTTACCTTAACGTCTTCGCTGTATTCGGGTTCGTAAACTTCCAAGCTGTTGGGGGTGGTGATTTTGGGCAATTCAAAGAGCTTTAAATTTCCGTTGCCCCGCACCTTGAGCGTTGCTTGAAATGATTCGGAGGCTTTGAGCAAATCCTTGTTGAGGAGTACATCAAAATCAAAGGTTCCTACTGCCCCGCTAAAATCTTTGGGTTGACCCGCTTCAGGCAGGGCACGTACATTGAGGGCTCTTTTGCCCGCGGTCACGGTTCGGTTGACTTGCTGGTATAAGATATTGCCAAAAAAATCGCGGCGGTTGGTCGGGATTTGCACCACCACATTTAGGGCCAGAGGCTCCAAGGAAAGACGTCCGGATTTTTGGGGGTATAAAACATTTTTGCGCCATACCACCATATTGTATTCTTCGCCTTTATAGGTTCCTTTTTCAATTTTAAATTGTGGAATTTTTATGGTATGACTCCAAAAATCGGCAAAGGCAGGACTTTCTATTTCCCGGGCATCAGACACCTTAATGGGCGCACGGAACAGGAGTTTATACACCACCGAAAACCCTTCGTTTAGAAAAGGCGAACTGTTCGAAACCTCAGCAATTAAAAGTAAATTTTCGTCAGCCAAGTATTCGACATCATTATCTCCCCGAGGTCGCTCCACGGCATCGGTAACCTCAATGATGACCGGGGCTGTTTGGTAGCGCTCTCCGCCGATGGTGACTTGGGCTGCGCCAATGGTCAGACGGCCTTTGCTTTTGGGCGTCAAAAAATAGGTAAAGGCTTTGGAAAAAGAGCGTTTTCCGTTGATGTATGAATTTTGGGTAGATTGTTGTGGGCCGCCCACCACGCGAAATTCGGTAAAGGGAGGCGGACTAAAATTATCCCCGTTTTCATTCATCACAAAGTCAATCCTAAGACGTTCATTAAGCCCCAGTTTTTTCTTACTCACTCGCGCTTCAAAGCTGACTTGCCCCCAGAGGGGTATGAGCATTCCCCAACAGAAGAACAATAATAAGGAACCATAAAGTCTTTTCGCATTCGTCATGGGTCTACCAATCTTTTTTTCCTTTTACGGGAACTCCTTTTACTTTTTCGGCATTGACTTTATCCTGTACTTTTTTCTCTTGGTTGTTCATGGCTTCGAGCAAGTTTTTAATTTGCTCTGGGGAAAGTTTTCCTTTTTGGGGTTTTGGGGGCTGTTTGTTTTCTTTTGGCGGTTGTTGTTTATCGTTTTTAGGGCTTTTGGGTTCTTCGCCATCTTTTTCTTCGGGCTGACCTTGGTCACTTTTATCTTCACCATCGTCCCCTTCTTTTTGGTCGCTTTGGTCTTGGTTTTGGTCGCCCTTGTTTTCTTGGTCTTTTTCTTGGTCTTTTTCCTGGTCTTGGTCTTGGTCTTGGTTTTGCTGTTGGTTTTGGTCTTGATTTTGTTGGTCTTGTTGCTGTTTTTCTTTTTCGAGCAACTCTTTGGCCAGCGCGTAGTTATAGCGTGTCTCTTCATCGGCGGGGTTGTTGCGCAAGGCATTTTTGTAGGCTTCTACTGCTATGGCGTAGTCCTTTTTTTGCATCTGCACATTGCCCAAATTGTGAAAAGCCTGGTGTTTTTCGGCTTTATCGCTCGAATTTTTTTGGGTTAAAAAATACTGTTGCGCCGCCTCGTCATAGTGTGATCCTTGGTATTGGTTATTGCCCAGGTTGTAAAGTGCCTCTGTGCGGTTTGGGCTAAGTCCCAGGGCTTGGCGATAGTCTTTTTCGGCCGCTGCGAGCTGGTTGTTTTGGGTTTTTTGGTTACCCTCAACGATGTGGTTAACCACTTCGGGTTCGGTGGTTTGAGCCCAGCTTAGGGGAGCCATCAAAACAAATAAGACTAGGAACTTTTTCATGGGTTTACTTTTTTCTCATTCGATTCATTAAACAAATTCAGGCGGGTGATCCACTTGGTTTGGGTTTCAAAAACAATCATATCGATCAAAAATACAAGTAAGGCCGCAAACAAAAAGGCTTGAAACTGATCTTTGTAACTGACAAATTCTTTGGCGTCAAACTCTTTTTTGTCCATCGCCTGTAGGGTCTCCTGAACAAAGTCGAGCACCTGTTGGGTGTCGTTCCCATCGATATAGGCCCCGCCCGTGGCGATGGCAATTTCGGTTAGAGTTTCCATATTTCTTTGGGTGATGACCACCTCTCCCTCTGGGTCTTTTTTATAGGTTTCAATCACGCCATTGCGTTTGATTGGAATCGGGCCGCCGGATTCGGTCCCCACCCCAAACGTAAAGACTTTGATCCCTGCAGCAGCGGCTTGTTTGGCTGCAGCGGCCCCGGCCTCGGAATGGTCTTCCCCATCGGAAATGAGAAATACCACGCGGTTGGTTTGGGCTTCGTCGTTAAAATAGGATTGTGAAAGTGTAAGGGCGGCATCAATGGCTGTCCCCTGAGAGGAAAGCATTTCGGTATTGAGGCCCTTTAGGAACATTTTGGCCGCCCCATAATCGGTGGTGATGGGGAGTTGGGGAATGGCCTGAGCGGCATAGGCGATGATCCCGATTCGGTCACTGGCCAATTGGTTGATGATGGCCGAAACCAGGCGTTTGGATTTTTCTAAGCGGTTGGGGGCAATGTCTTCGGCCAACATACTTTTGGAAACATCCACCGCAAAGACAATATCGACCCCTTCTCTCTTGACGGTTTCCAATTCGGTGCCGATTTTGGGGTTCACCAGGGCGACCGTTAATAATACAAAGCCCAAGCTAATCAGTCCGATTTTAAAATAAGCCTTGATTCGGGATCGACCGGGGCTGAGGTAGTCGAGCATTTCAGGGCGAGCAAAACGCTGCTGGGCGCGCTTTTGCCATTGAGAAACCGCGATAAATCCTATCCATAAAATTGGTATAAGCAGTAATAAGTATCCGTAAAATGGTGCGTCTAACTGATACATCAAATAAAGCTTTTAAATAGGGTATTGCGCAAAAACCATTCCAAAAATAGTAACCCTAATGCCCACAATACCAAGGGGCGAAAGAGTTCTTGATAGTTGTAATATTTAAACTCTTCGACTTCGGTTTTTTCGAGTTTATTGATCTCGGCATACACCTCTTCGAGTTTTCGGTTGTCTGTTGCTCTAAAATATTGCCCCCCAGTGGTGGTGGCAATTTGTTTGAGTAATTCTTCGTCAATTTCGACCTTGGTCATCCCGTATTGAAATTGCCCGTTGGGTAAAATTCCAATCGGGGCGCGGGCTGTCCCATTGCTCCCCAAACCGATGGTATAGGTTTTGATATTGTACTCCACGGCCAGTTCGGCGGCAATTTTGGGGTCGATAAACCCCGAATTGTTTACCCCATCGGTAAGCAAAATGATGACTTTGCTTTTGGCCCGACTGTCTTTTAGGCGATTGACAGCGGTGGCCAGCCCCATACCGATGGCTGTTCCGTCTTCGATTAGGCCGTCAAAGCGAATCGAGTTCAGGCTATTGGTTACTATGCTTTTGTCACTGGTAATCGGTGTTTTGGTATAACTTTCCCCGGCATAAATCACCAGTCCGATACGGTCGCTCACCCGGTCTTCGACAAAAGTCCGTGCAACTTGTTTGAGGGCGTCGAGGCGGTTGGGCTTAAGGTCTTGGGCCAACATGCTGGAAGAAACATCAATGGCCATGACAATGTCAATCCCTTTGTTGGTGATGGTACGGGTCGATACATCAACGGTTTGAGGGCGGGCGAGGGCCAAGATGATAAGTGCCAAGGGCCCCAGACGAAACAACCAAAGCGCATAGCGCAACCGGGCCAAGAAAGAGCTTTTTTGATCAAATCCTTTCAGGGAGGACATTTTTAGCACGGCTTGGGTTTTGTTCCGTGTAAGATAGCTCAACAAGGCAATTACAGGAATGCTGGTCAGCAACCAGAGGTATTCGGGATTGGCAAATTGTATGTTTTCGAGCACCTTATAATTCTTTAATTAGATCAATACTTTCTTCGACCCGCTGGGCGATTTGGGGGCCATAGCGGTCGTCTTTGGGGTAGGTCATGGTCAGGGTGATTTTCCCTTGATCAAAATCAAACAACAGCGTACTAAAGATAAAGCGTTCTTTTTGACTATCCCCGGTCTGGGCATAGTCGAGTGTCCCGGATATCTTAAGGGCGGGGAGTCCTTTGGCGGTGGTTACCACTTCACTATCGACCAACATATTGGTTGCTCCTAGTTCTTGGTAGGTGGCCAAAATTCCATCGATCAACGCTTGGGTTTCCTCTTCATTCACGACCCCATCATTTTGCTGTTGTTGGTTTGGGGTCGGTGGTTTACTACTCCAGGCGAGTGAAATGTAGAAAGGGCTCCCTAAGCTGTCCATTTCAAAGCTTTGGTTTGGCCCAGCACTATTCGCTTTACGCAGGAGAACTTCGGGGGTCAGCAGTTCTACGGGGGGTGCTCCGTAGCGACTGCTCACCCAGGTTTGGTTGTCTAATTTTTTTGTAGGATAGCCCAATAGGGTGTCCCTCACCGGGTAATAACCATAGTAGGCCATGGAAGAAAGTAGGGCCAATACCAAAAGGGTCCCTAGACCGCTCAAAGCATATACCAGCTGTTGTTTGCGTTTCTTTTTAAGCATCAACAGGCGGTATTCTTCCTGGGCTTGGAGTTCTTCGGAGGTAGGTTCGGGTAATACTTCTTTGGTTTCGACCACGATGGCTTCGACCCATTCGCGGTCTCTTGGGGCGGTTCCTGTTTCGGGAACAGCACGGGCAAACTTGACTAAATCAGCGGTCTCCAAGACTTCTTTTAGGTTTTTTAGGGTTTCCTTTTCCAGGGGAATTTTGCCGGCATCTTTAAGCAGCAGTAATTTGTTGAGTAATTGAGAGGACGTGCTTTCCAGGGCGTCAATTTTGGCTTCTTCCTCAAGGTAACGGCGCACAATTTCGGTCAATTGGGAATAATAGTCTTTGTATTCTTCCTGGGCTTTGGGGTGGCTGTTTTCGAGGGCTTTAAGTGCTTCTATGGCGCGTTCAAAAGGGGGTAATGCCGCTTTTCTTAAAGCCCTTTTTCGCTTGGCCGAAAAATAGGCCCAAAGGCCTCCGATAAGCAATCCCAAAACAAGCAGTACCCAAAGTAAACGAGCGAGCAGGTTGCGGTAATTTTTGTCGAGTTGAATTTGGGGTTTGATATCGTACATTTTCTGTTTTAGGGTATCTACCACCACCGAGTTTACCTCCACCTTAATCGAATCGGTCATTTTGGCAAATCCATCGATCATGATCCGTTGTGGAGGTATATAATACCTCCCGGAATCAAATTGGATTAGGGCGTATTTTTTGGTAAACAAATAATGTTGCTGCGCTTGGAGTGTATCAATCGGGAAAGACTCAAGTACTTCAAAGGGCGCGACAGCCAAGGGGTCGGGAAAACTGATTTGTGCAAGGGAATCTTTTTTTACCTGTAGGGTATAGTTCAGTTGTGCCCCGATCAACACCTGAGTAGAATCGACGGCTACACGAACCTCCCCTCCCAGTTGGGCCCAAAGGAGCCTCGGGAGTATCAATAAGAACAATAAACTCAAACGTGTTTTCATCTTACAACCTTGCTTTAAAATAGCCTAATAGTTTTTTAACATAGCTTTCCTCAACACTACAGGAAAGAGTTCCGGCGCCATTTTTTTTAAAAACCGTTTCAAAACTTTCGGCCAGTTGGTGGTAATGTTTTTCGTAGCTGGTGCGAATGGTTTTGGACTGGGTGTTGACCCAGCGAATCCGACCACTTTCACTGTCTTGCATGGGCACCAAACCGATATTGGGCAGGGCTTTTTCACGGGGGTCAAACACACGAATCCCCGTCAAGTCGTGTTTTTTGGCGGCAATTTGTAGGGTTTTCTCATAGCCTTGATCCATAAAATCCGAGAGTAAAAAAACAATGGCCTTTTTCTTTAACACCCCCGAAAGAAATTCCAAGGGCAGGGCGATATTGGTGCCTTTGCCTTGGGGGTGAAACTCTAACAATTCGCGAATGATGCGCAAAATATGGAAGCGTCCTTTTTTGGGAGGGATATACAACTCGATTTGATCGCTAAACAACAACAAGCCCACCTTATCGTTGTTTTGCAAGGCTGAAAAGGAAAGGGTTGCGGCAATCTCGGTGAGGTATTCGCGTTTGAATTGCGTTTGGGAACCAAAAAACTCCGACGCACTCACGTCTATGACCAACAAAAGGGTGAGTTCGCGTTCTTCTTCAAATACCTTGACAAAGGGTTCATTGTAGCGGGCGGTGACATTCCAGTCGATGGCGCGGACATCATCGCCGTATTGGTATTGCCGCACTTCGCTAAAGGTCATCCCTCGTCCCTTAAAGGTACTGTGGTATTCGCCCCCAAACACATGGTCGCTCAGGCGGCGGGTTTTAATCTCTATTTTCCGGACTTTTTTGAGAAGTTCCTTGGTGTCCATAAACGGTCAACAGTGTTTTCACAAGTGAGACTAGGGCACTTCGACCTCATTGATGATCTGGCTAATCAGGTCTTCAGAAGTGACGTTTTCGGCTTCAGCCTCATAGGTAAGGCCTATCCGGTGACGCAAGACATCGTAAATTACGGCCCGTACGTCTTCAGGAATCACATAGCCTCGGTGTTGCATAAAGGCATAGCACTTGGCGGCGGTCGCCAAATTGATGCTTCCCCGGGGTGAGGCTCCAAAACTGATCAGAGGTTTGATTTTCTCTAGCTTGTAGCGTTCGGGATAGCGGGTAGCAAAAATGAGGTCTAAGATATATTTTTCGATCTTTTCATCCATATAAACCTCTCCGACTGTTTGTTGGGCACTGAGGATCTGTTTGGTCGTAATCACAGGTTTGATGGTCGGCATTTGCTGGGCGAGGTTGGCCCGGACAATTTGCTGCTCGTCTTCCATTTTGGGATAATCGATGATGGTCTTAAGCATAAAACGGTCGACCTGGGCTTCGGGCAGCGGATACGTTCCCTCTTGTTCTACCGGGTTTTGGGTCGCCATAACCAAAAACGGCAAGGGAAGTGAAAAAGTGCTGTCACCGATGGTCACCTGTTTTTCTTGCATGGCTTCGAGTAAGGCCGACTGGACTTTGGCCGGGGCCCGGTTGATTTCATCGGCCAGGACAAAGTTGGCAAATACAGGCCCTTTTTTGATCGAAAAATCGTTTTCTTTAATGTTGTAAATCATCGTTCCGACTACATCGGCGGGAAGTAGGTCTGGGGTAAATTGAATCCTGCTAAATGAGCCTTTTACGGCTTTGCTCAGGGTATTGATTGCTAGGGTTTTGGCCAGTCCGGGTACCCCTTCCAAGAGGATATGTCCCCGGCCAAGTAAACCGATGAGCAGTCGCTCGATCATGCCCTTTTGCCCAACAATAACTTTATTGATTTCGAGGGTGAGCAGGTCTAAAAAAGCACTCTCTTTCGCAATTTTCTCGTTCAGTGCTTTGATGTCTACAGTGGTGTTGTTTTCCATAATGTTAAGTACGGCATTTTTTTTGAGAGACCAAAAATGCTAAATAAATCGGGCTTTTGTTGTTAATAATTGGTTAAAAATTGCCCTTTTTGAAATTTAAAAACGGCCCAAATGTCCCTATTTTAGGGAGATATTTAGGTTTTCACTATGCAAGAATTTTCACGGATTATCGCCGGAACCATGACCTGGGGGGTCTGGGGCAGTAACCTCAACACCGCGCAGATGGCCGCCAATATAGAGGGTGCTTTAGCGTTAGGCGTGCACACCTTCGACCATGCAGACATTTATGGAGGGTACACCACCGAAGCTGCCTTTGGTCGTGCATTCGCACAAACTGGCATTGCGCGCGAAGATGTGTTTTTTATTAATAAATGTGGAATTCAATACCCTTGTGAAGCGCGGCCTATTCCTATTAAACACTATGATTATTCACCCGAGCATATCCGGTTTTCGGTCGAAAACAGCCTGCGTCATCTCCAAACAGACTATTTGGACTTGCTTTTACTCCACCGGCCAAGCCCTTTGATGTACCCCGAGCCTATCGTCGCAGTTTTGCACGAATTAATCGAAGCACACAAAATCAAATCCTGGGGGGTCTCAAATTTTACCCCTTCACAATGCGCGCTATTTGAACGGTTCGAACCCCCCCAATGGAATCAGATCGAATGTTCGCTTACCCACAATGCCCCGCTTTTGGACGGCAGTTTGGACCACCATCAGGCTCAAAGTATAGGCACGATGGCCTGGAGCCCTTTGGGGATTTACTTTAAAGAAAAAACGGAGGCCGTAACCCGGATTCAAAAGGTCCTAAAGCCCCTTTGTGAAAAATACCAAGCCGATGAAAGCCAGTTGTTGTTGGCCTGGTTATTGTGTCATCCTGCACAGATTCATCCTGTAGTGGGGACCACCCAGTTGGCCCGACTTAAAAAAAGCGTGGCAGCACTTGATATTCCATTAGCAACCGAAGATTGGTTTGTCCTCACCGAAGCCAGTTGGGGACACCGAGCACCATAAGCCTATGAAAACAGCCATAATTACCGGTGCCAGTAGTGGCATAGGTTGGGCCACCGCCCAAGAACTCTCCCGGCAGGGATATCGCCTGGTCCTATGTGGCCGTCGGCTAGACAAACTCTCTGCGCTTCAAGCGAGCCTAGAAACTCCAGCCCACCTCCTAACTTTTGATGTCCGCGATCGGCAGGCTGTTTTTAAGGCCATCGAATCCTTAGCCGCGCCTTTTGACCAGATCGATGTGTTGATTAACAATGCAGGGAATGCCCACGGCTTAGATCCCGCTCACGAAGCCAGTTTGGACGATTGGGAGGCCATGATAGACGGTAATGTAAAAGGGGTCTTATATGTGGCCAAGGCCCTTTTGCCTCAAATGATTTCCCGGCGGCAAGGCCAAATCATCAATGTGGGCTCCATCGCGGGTAAAGAAGCCTATCCTCGAGGCAATGTGTATTGTGCCAGTAAAGCCGCTGTCGATCGATTTACAGAAGGGCTCCGTTTGGACTGTAACCCTTTTGGTATCCGGGTAGGGGCCATACATCCGGGTTTGGTAGCTACCGAATTTTCGGAAGTGCGCTTTAAGGGAGACCAGCCCCGTGCAGCAAGTGTTTATGAAAAACTACAGCCCCTAACGGCCGAGGATGTCGCACAGGCCATTGGCTATATGGTGGCTGCTCCTCCCCATGTGACCGTAGCCGACTTGACCCTGCTCCCCACAGACCAAGCCAGCGCTTATGTGATTAACCATAAGACATGATCAACAAACGCTTACTGATTAAAGCGCTATTGGCACACAGTGACGAAAACAGCTTTTATGATAAAAAGCGAAAAATTGATCTGAGTAATAAAATTGGAAAAGCCAAGTTTTTAAAACACATCTGCGCCCTTTCTAACAGCAACCCCAAAAACAATGCCTATATCGTCTTGGGTATCGAAGACAGTACCAACGAAATCGTCGGTGTTGATTTTTTTGACGATAGTAAACTTCAAAATTTGGTCAATGCCTATTTGGACGGACCCCCCAAGGTGACCTATGAGAACATCTATTTTCCCAATCTCCCCCAAGGAAAGGTGGTCGGTTTGGTGACCATTTTTCCCACTCCGGCCACCACGACCCTAAAAAAAACCATTTGGAAATACCCCACAGGAAGTCTTTTTCTACGTGAAGGGAGCATCTCTTTGCCTCAAACCACCCATCGCTTACCCAAACAAAGCAATGCCTCTAGGGTAAAGCAACTCGAAACCCATGCACGAAACAGCATCAAGCTGACCTTGGACCGGGTGATGGATTTTATAGAACAGCATAAGGACCCCTTGGTTGCTGAATATTTGGTGTTTAAGGAATTCTTTGTCGTATGCTGGGCCGGAAAAGAAAAAAGGGTAAAAAACCGCTCCTACTACTCTCGGGTAGATATCGAACTGATCAACGAACAAGTCAAGTTGTTTTATTCAAACTTGGATGAGGTTGAAATTGCGTGGACCGAAGATTATTTTAAAATTACCGAATACATTCAATTGGGGGTTGAACCGCCTTTGCGTTTTTATCCACTAGAAGAGGTCAAGATCACCTTTCAGGACAACGGAGCCTATACGCTCGATGCTCAGCTGCTTTTTGAGCCTCCGGCTTTTGATCAAAAAATACTCCATCACCGACTCAATGCCTTAAAAGTCGTATTGGATAAACTCGAAAAAAAACAATCGCTCACGGCAATAGAAAAAACGATGCTGCCCAAATTGGCCGCCCAGTTAATGCTCTGCCATCTTAACGGTATTCCCTCGGCCCAACTACAACTCACACGCGCCAAACCGTTACTGAAAGCCTTGGGTGATTCATGGTTTGAAACCTATAAAGAAAGTCAGCGGGTATTGCGAAAAATAAAATACCAGGCCTAAGTCCTTGCTTTTCCCTATCTTGAGGATCCAAATCTTTTGCTATGCGAACCTACTTTGTTATCGGCCTGTTGCTTCTTCTTTTTTCATGCAGTAAAAAAGAAGAAGCCCCCGCCACTACGGAGAATTTTTTTGCCATTGGAGATCAACGTTACCCCATTACCCATGCAGCCTTGTTACGGGTAGAGCAAACAGGGCAAACGGCTGGCCCTCCCTATAGTCAGGCTGTGATTTTTACGGCAAGCGGACTCGAAGTAGTCGCTTTGGCTGGTGACTATTTTAAACTGGCCGGGCAAGGGCCGCTAATCGATATGGTTTGTTACAGTGCACAGCCCGATCGTTTGGATTTGGGAGCTTTACTATGTTGACCTTCGCCCTCCTTTTAAAAATGGAGAAATGCCCATTGGATTTTACAACCCTTCTTTTGATGTCATCTGGACCGACCGAACCGACTATTGGAATTTTGGCGGTGCGGCCTTGTTGTCCGGAAAAATGACCGTCGATCAAAAGGGCCAAGACCTGGTCATTGATCGCCTGTTTACGGGACGCAATACCACACCTGTTCAAATTGTATACCAGGGGCCATTGACAAGCTATGCTTTTCGGTATGAAAGACCGAGTGAACGCATACGTTAAATGAAAAATTAATACCTTAAAACACAGAAATTATGCCCAAAATGACCGTTAAAGAATCCATTTTAATCGCGGCTTCGCCACGCAAAATTAGCCACGCACTGATTCAGTTTAAGGACTGGAAACACTGGTCTCCTTGGTTGATTGCCGAACCCCAAGCGAAGGTAATCGTTGCGCCAGACCAACAGTCTTACCGTTGGGAGGGGGACATCGTCGGCGTTGGGGAAATGACTATTAAAGAAGTTGGTGAGGCCCATATCTATATGGATTTAACTTTTTTAAAGCCCTTTAAATCCAAGGCCAAAGTAGCATTTCAACTGTTGGCGGAAGGTGAGCAAACCCGCTTGACTTGGACCATGGACAGTCGACTGCCTTTTTTCCTTTTTTGGATCAAAAAGTCGATCGAATCCTTTGTCGCTATGGATTATTGCCGTGGCCTGTTGATGCTCAAAGACTGGATCGAATTGGGTGCGGTTCCCTCGGCCATTACTGTCGAAGGAATCAAAGAACGTTCGGCCCAAAAGTATGTTGGGATTGTCCGTAAGTGCAGCACCGCTGACATCGATAAATATATGGAGAAGGACTTTGAAAAACTGATGACTTTCGCCCACAAAAACCTAGCACAGCAGCTTGATGGACCGCCTTTTACGATCTATCCCGTATGGGATGTTGTCTGTAAAAAAGTACATTATTGTGCCTGTCAACCCGTGACCGAGTACCCCGAAGCACTTCCTGCAGATTTTTGTCAAGGTCAGTTGGAGGCTTCAAAAGTGCATGGTGTAGAACACAAAGGACCATATCGGCATGTCGCCAATGCCTGGGCTGTTCAAATGATGTATAAACAGAAAAAAATCTTTCGTGCTAACAAAAAATTAGCCCCAATAGAGATTTACCATAACAGTCCCACAAACACCCCGGAACGGGAATTGATCAGTGAGATTCAATTTGCGGTCAAATAGCTATTAATCATTCATCAAGGCTTCTATTTCATCGGGTTCGATGGGGATATTTTTCATCAAATTCAAGGGTTCACCCTGCGCTTGAATAACCACATCGTCTTCGAGACGAACCCCAAAGCCCTCTTCGGGAATATAAATCCCCGGTTCTACGGTAAACACCATATTGGCGGCCATGGGTTCTAAGACCAAACCATAGTCGTGGGTGTCCAATCCCATATGGTGGGAGGTGCCGTGCATAAAATATTTTTTATAGGCGGGTAATGCTTCAGTTTGATTTTGTACATCTGCTTTGTCTAAAAGATTCAATATCAATAACTCAGCCGTCATTATTCCACCTACTTCTTGATGATATTCTTTCCATAACACGCCGGGTTTAAGCAATTTGGTTGCGGCCTTTTTCACCCGTAAAACCGCCTCATAAACGGCGCGTTGGCGGGGCGTAAAGCGGCCCGACACAGGAATCGTCCGGGTCATATCGCTGGAATAGTTTCCGTATTCGGCGGCCACGTCCATCAACAGCAAATCACCGGCTTGGCATTGGCCCTTATTTTCGATGTAGTGAAGAATATTGGCATTGTTGCCCGAGGCGATGATGGGTGTATAGGCAAAGCCTTTGGAGCGCTCTTTGATAAACGCATGGGCATATTCGGCTTCGATTTCGTATTCCCACACGCCGGGTTTCACAAAGGAAAGTATGCGCCGGAACCCCTTTTCGGTAATGTCACAGGCCGTTTGGATTTGGGTGATTTCTTCGGGGTCTTTAACGGCGCGCAATCGTTGTAAAATTGGATTACTTTTGCCCACCTGATGCGCAGGATACTGTTTTTTGGCCCAGGCGATAAATCGGTCTTCACGGGTTTCGGTTTCGACAGCGGCACGGTAGTGTTCGTTTTTGTTAAAATACAGGCAGTCACATTGGGCGGCCAACTCAAAAAATACTTTTTCAAACTCATGCACCCAATAGACCGTTTGGATACCGGTCAATGCTTGGGCCTGGGTTTTGGTGAGCTTGGGCCCTTCCCATACAGCAATATGGGGGTTGGTCTCACGAACAAAAAGGATCTCGCGGTGCTTGGCCTCGACCGCATCGGGGAAAAGGATTAAAATCGTTTCCTCCTGATCGACCCCCGTGAGGTAAAACAGGTCACGGTGTTGTGCAAAAGGCAACGTACTGTCAGCACTGATGGGGTAGGTATCGTTTGAGTTAAAAACGGCCAGGCTTTTGGGGGCCATCGCAGCGGCGAAGTTGGCTCTGTTTTTGGTGTAAAAGGCGGCCGAAAGCGGGGTATATCGCATCTTGTTTAATTTAAGCACCACTAAGATACTTTTTTCGTAATTTCCCCTACTAAGAATTTAAATATTATGTGGAAAAAAACGGTCATTCTCCTTTTCTTTTCGGCGGCTGTCATAGCCCAGCCGAATCCCTCAAGCCCCGCCACTTTAGGTGAAGCGGTTGCCCAACAACAAAGCCTTAAGCAAGACTCTCGGGTCAAAAACATCCCCTTTAAAGCCATCGGTCCGGCGGTGATGAGTGGGCGGGTGGTCGCCCTGGCGGTCAACCCTCAGCAACCCACCGAATTTTATGTTGCCTATGCCTCAGGAGGGGTCTGGCATACCCAAGACAACGGGATCAGTTTTGACCCCATTATGGACAATGCCCCCACTCAAAATATTGGTGAACTGGCCATGCACTGGCCCAGTCGTACCCTCTGGGTGGGCACCGGTGAAAACAACGCTTCACGTTCTTCCTATGCCGGTATGGGACTGCTTAAGACAACCGATAACGGGGCCTCCTGGACCACCCATGGTTTGGAAGGCAGCCATCATATCGGTAAAATCCTCGTGCATCCCGACGACCCCAATCACCTGGTGGTTGGCGTCACCGGTCCTCTGTATTCGGACAGTGAACACCGCGGAGTGTACCGCACCACCGATGGTGGCGCAAACTGGGAAAAAACCCTTTTTGTCAACGACCAAACCGGAATCATTGACATGACCACCGTGCCCGGTAATTTTAATCTACAATATGCTACCGCTTGGCAAAAAGACCGCAAGGCCTGGAATTTTGAGGGAAGCGGATCGGGATCGGGCATTTACAAAAGCACCGATGCCGGGCAAAGCTGGACGTTGATTTCTACAGCAGACAGTGGATTCCCCACGGGTGAAGGAGTCGGAAGAATTGGTCTGGCGGCTTTTGATGAAAACATTCTCTATGCCATCCACGACAGCCAATTTCGACGGGCCAAAGAAGCCGACCAACCCCAAACAGGCTTGCAAAAAGACGATTTTAAAACCATGTCCAAAGCGGCCTTTTTAACGTTGAGCAATAAAGACCTCAACAATTATTTACGCCAAAATGGGTTCCAAGAAAAATACCGTGCAGAAAATGTAAAAAACCTGGTACGACAGGATAAAGTTGCGCCCAAAGAACTGGCCACCTACCTCGAAGATGCCAACTCCATTTTGTTTGACACCCCGGTAGTGGGTGCCGAAGTGTATAAAAGTACCGATGGAGGACTTCATTGGGAAAAAACCCATGAAGGCTATCTCGATGCGGTTTATTACAGCTATGGCTACTACTTTGGGCATATCCATGTGGCGCCCTACGATGCAGACAAAATTTATATTTATGGCGTTCCACTATTGACCTCTTCAGATGGAGGACAAACCTATACCAGTATTGGCAAGGCCAATGTTCACTCCGACCACCACGCCCTATGGATCAATCCCGACCAACCCGGACACCTAATCAACGGAAACGATGGCGGTGTAAACATCAGCTATAACGATGGGGCGCATTGGATGAAAAACAACTCGACCAATGTCGGGCAGTTTTACGCCATCAATATCGACCACCAAAAACCCTACAATGTCTATGGAGGGCTACAAGACAATGGGGTCTGGAAAGGTGCGCACAATGCCGTCGAAAACGAACGTTGGCACGCCAGTGGGCAAAACCCATGGACCTCCATCATGGGCGGAGACGGTATGCAAGTGCAAATCGACAATCGCGATGCCAATACCGTCTATACCGGATTCCAGTTTGGAAATTATTTTCGTTTGGATTTACAAGCCGAAAAAACCACGCCCATTCAGCCCAAGCACGAATTGGGTGAAGCGCCCTATCGCTTTAACTGGCAAACGCCCATACTGTTGTCCGAGCACAACCAAGACATCCTCTATTTTGGTAGTAATAAACTACACCGCTCTATGGACCGCGGTGACCATTGGGAAGCGATTTCCCCCGACCTGACCCAAGGGGGACGTAAAGGCAATGTGGCCTATGGCACCCTTACCACCTTGAGTGAGTCGCCTATGCAATTTGGTTTATTATATACCGGTAGCGACGATGGTAAAATATACCGTAGCGACAATGGCGGGGGCGACTGGGAAGACATTTCTCAATCCCTGCCTCAAGACCTTTGGGTTAGCCGTATTGTCGCTTCTGCTCATCACAAAGACCGGGTTTATACTACCCTTAACGGATACCGTTGGGACGATTTTACGGCCTATGTCTATCGCAGTGAAGACCGCGGAGCCACCTGGACCGCCATCGCCAACAACCTCCCTGCTTCGCCCGTGAATGTACTACGGGAAGACCCTGTAAACGAAAAGTTGCTCTATCTGGGAAATGACCATGGGGTCTATGTGAGTTTAGACGGAGGTCATCAATGGGAGGCCTTTGATTCTGGCCTTAATACGGTAGCGGTACACGACTTTGTAATCCAACCCGAAGCCAAACATTTGGTCGTGGGCACCCACGGACGCTCGATTTATATTGCCGATATCGCCCCCCTTCAAGAGTGCGACGATCGTCTATTGGCCAAGGACATGCATCTGTTTGATAGCCCCTCTACACGCTACAGCCCCTACTGGGGGCGTAAACGCAGCCCTTGGAGTGAGGCCCGTACCCCCGAAACAACCTTTACCCTCTGGGCCAAAGGGCGAGGGAATTACACGGCCGAAATTCAAACTGAAAACGGTTTGTCCCTCTATCAAATGAATGGACAACTCGATGCGGGCATTAACCTGCTGCCCTACGATTTAAGCGTTAGTCCGCAGGGTCAGACCGCCTGGCTCAAAAAAAACAAAAAGAACCCCCTCAAAGCCGCTGAAAATGGTGTCACCTATTTGCCCAAAGGCGTCTATACGCTGACCGTTCGATCGGGTGAGACCACTGCTAAAACAACGGTCGAGGTTAAGTGATTTTTTTTGTTTAACGATTTAGTAAAAAAATCACCTTCTAAAGGACAAAGGTTCAACAACCAGAATCTTTGTCCTTTGTTTTTGGAAGAAGCCCTAAAAAAGTAAGCGGATAAATTTGTCCTCAAGGGTTTATGCCCTAATTTTACACAAGAATTGAATTTATCGCTATGTCAACTTCATCCATTTTTAGAAAAGTAACGATGGCGCTGTCGGGACTGTTTTTGGTCGTCTTTTTGCTGCAGCATTTTACCATCAACTTTTCGTCGGTATTTGGTGCCAAGACCTTTAACAGTCTGTCCCATTTTATGGGCACCAACCCACTGGTTCAATTTGTATTGCAGCCGGTATTGATTTTTGGGGTCATCTATCACTTTGTGATGGGGTTTGTCTTGGAGCTGCAAAACCGCAGTTCGCGCCGTGCCAAATATGGAAACTACAAAGGAAGTGCCAACGCCAGTTGGATGTCGCGCAATATGATCTTATCGGGAGTGGTCATTTTGTCCTTTTTGGGACTACATTTTTATGACTTTTGGGTGCCGGAAATCAGCTACAAATACATCGATGTATTGCCCGAAGATCCCAACCGCTATTACGAAGAACTGGTGCATAAATTTCACAGTCCGGTGCGTGTTGGGCTATACAGTTTGTCTTTTGTCTTTTTGGCCCTACACCTTTTGCACGGGTTTAACTCCTCGTTTCAGTCCTTGGGGGTCAACAACAAATATTCACCGGCCCTACAAAAAATCACACGTACTTTTGCGGTATTGATTCCATTGGGATTCGTCTTTATCGCACTTTATCACCACCTCAACGCCTTATAGTATGGGAACATTAGACGCTAAAATACCACAAGGTCCACTGGCCGAAAAGTGGACCAACCATAAAAGCAATATCAACCTGGTCAGCCCGGCCAACAAACGACTGATCGATGTGATCGTGGTAGGAACGGGATTGGCCGGTGCTTCGGCTTCGGCCACCTTGGCGGAGTTGGGGTATAATGTAAAAACCTTTTGTTTTCAAGACTCCCCACGTCGGGCGCACTCCATTGCTGCCCAGGGAGGGATCAATGCAGCCAAAAACTACCAAGGCGATGGCGATTCGACCTATCGCCTATTCTATGACACGATCAAAGGGGGCGACTACCGCTCTCGGGAGGCCAATGTCTATCGTTTGGCCGAAGTATCCGCCAACATCATCGACCAATGTGTTGCGCAGGGAGTGCCCTTTGCGCGAGACTATGGCGGCTTGCTCGACAACCGCTCCTTTGGTGGGGTACTGGTATCTAGAACGTTTTATGCCAAGGGGCAAACCGGCCAACAACTTTTGTTGGGGGCCTATTCGGCCATGAACCGCCAGATTGGCCGTGGAAAAATCAAAATGTATAACCGCCACGAAATGATGGACCTTGTCCTGGTCGATGGAAAAGCCCGGGGCATCATCGCCCGAAACCTAGTCACCGGTGAGTTGGAGCGTCATGGGGCACATGCCGTAGTGATTGCCTCTGGCGGATACGGAAATGTTTTTTTCCTGTCCACCAATGCCATGGGGTCTAACGTATCAGCCGCTTGGAAAATTCACAAACGCGGAGCCTATTTTGCCAATCCGTGTTTTACCCAAATCCACCCCACCTGTATCCCCGTTTCGGGCGACCACCAATCCAAACTCACCTTGATGTCCGAATCATTGCGTAACGATGGCCGTATCTGGGTACCCAAAAAATTAGAGGATGTCAAAGCCATTCGCGAAGGTCGTTTAAAACCCACCGAAATCGCTGAAGATGATCGTGACTACTACCTCGAACGGCGTTATCCGGCCTTTGGAAACCTTGTTCCTCGGGATGTTGCCTCGCGTGCAGCCAAAGAACGTTGCGATGCCGGTTTTGGGGTCAACGCCACTGGCGAAGCCGTTTACCTGGATTTTGCCTCGGCAATCGAACGCTATGGCAAAGAACAGGCCCATGTTAAAGGCTTGGATGAAAACGACGCGGCCTTGGTCAAAAAGCTAGGCCAAGACGTGGTCCGTGCTAAATACGGAAACTTGTTTCAGATGTATGAAAAAATTGTCGATCAAAACCCCTATGAAACCCCAATGATGATTTATCCGGCGGTACATTATACCATGGGCGGTGTATGGGTCGATTATAACCTGATGACGACCATTCCCGGCTGTTATGCCATTGGCGAAGCCAATTTCTCCGACCACGGGGCCAACCGTCTAGGGGCTTCGGCTTTGATGCAAGGCCTGGCCGACGGCTATTTTGTCTTGCCCTACACCATTGGAGACTATTTGTCCAACGATATCCGTACCGGAGCCATCGACACTACGAGTTCCGAATTTGAGGCGGCCGAAAAAGCCGTGGCCGACCAGCTTAACGCCTTTTTGGGCAACAAGGGTAAAAACTCTGTGGACTACTACCACAAACGCCTGGGAAAAGTCATGTGGGACAAATGCGGTATGTCGCGTAACGCAAAAGGCCTTAAAGAAGCCCTAAGCGAAATCAAAGCCCTACGGGAGGATTTTTATAAAAACGTACACGTCCCGGGCACAGCCAACGAATACAACGAACAGCTGGCCAAAGCCGGCCGTGTAGCCGACTTCCTCGAACTGGGCGAACTCTTTGCCAAAGACGCCCTAGAGCGCGCCGAGTCTTGTGGGGGGCATTTCCGGGAAGAAAGCCAAACCCCCGAGGGCGAAGCCCTAAGAGATGACAAAGGCTTTACCTTTGTTTTGGCCTGGGAACACCAGGGTGAACCCGCCAAGGCCAAACTCCATAAAGAGGCCTTGAACTACGAAGAAATTGAAGTAAAAACCCGTTCATACAAATAAGCGAACCGATGAAATTGACCCTTAAAATCTGGCGTCAAGCCAATGCCGAAGCACCGGGAAAAATGGTGACCTATCCCATCGATGCCGTATCACCGGATATGTCTTTTTTAGAAATGATGGATGTCCTCAACGAACAGCTCATCCAAAAGGGGGAAGATCCCGTGGCCTTTGACCACGATTGCCGAGAGGGTATTTGTGGTATGTGTTCTATGTTTATCAACGGAGAAGCGCATGGTCCCGACCGCCTGGTGACTACCTGCCAATTGCATATGCGCAAGTTTAAGGACGGAGACACCATCACCATTGAACCGTTTCGCGCCAATGCATTTCCAGTGATCAAAGACCTGGTTGTGGACCGTTCGGCTTTTGATCGTGTCCAACAGGCGGGAGGGTTTGTCAGTGTCAACACCTCGGGGAACACCCAGGATGCCAATGCCATACCCATTGACAAGCACGATGCCGACCGCGCCTTTGATGCCGCGACCTGTATCGGTTGTGGGGCTTGTGTAGCGACCTGTAAAAACGCCTCGGCCATGTTGTTTGTCTCAGCCAAAGTTTCGCAATATGCCCTTTTGCCCCAAGGCAAGGTAGAAGCCACCGACCGGGTACTGAATATGGTCAAGCAGATGGACAGCGAAGGTTTTGGAAACTGTACCAATACCGGGGCTTGTGAGGTGGAATGCCCCAAGGGGATTTCGTTGGAAAACATCGCCCGTATGAACCGCGAATACCTCGCGGCCAGCCTTAAAGGCTAAGCCACTTAGGGGTTAAGCCCCCTGTTTATTTTCCGCTGTTTTTTGATATCTTTAGCGTATAGCTAACGCCTTATGATACGAAACATCCTTTGCCTATTGCTTTTGGGACTCACAGGAGTCACTGCACAAGATATATTGCCATTGCGCGAACGCGCGGCCGTGATTGAACAGCTGCAAGAAGAACGCCTCAACCAACTATTGCCCAAGCTGATGGCGCAAACCGACCTGGATCTTTGGGTGCTGATTACCCGCGAATACAACGAAGATCCGGTGGTCAAAACCCTCTTGCCCCCGACCTGGCTCAACGCCCGACGACGCACCATTTTGGTCTTTGCCAAAGACCCCAAAACCGGAGCAGTAGAACGGGTAGCGCTAACCCGTTATGCCTTTGGCAAACATTTTCCTTCGGTGTGGAACAAAGAAGAACAACCCGATCAATTTCAGGCTTTGGCCGACTATATCGTGGCCAAAAAACCCCAAAAAATCGGGCTGAATATCTCGGGAGAATACGGCATTGCCGATGGACTGGTACAAACCGATTACCAGGGGCTATATGAAGCCCTGCCTCCGGCCTACCGCAAGCGGTTGGTCTCGGCCGAACCCCTGGCTGTCGCCTGGATCGAAACCCGTACCGAACAGGAAATGGTGCTCTTTCAGCAGCTCACCGAAATCACTCACCAGATCGTGGCCGAGGCTTTTTCGAGCAAGGTGATTACCCCCGGGGTCACCACGACCGAAGATGTGGTTTGGTGGATGCGCGAAAAAATTCTGGACTTAGGTCTTGACACCTGGTTTCACCCCACGGTGGACGTACAACGTTCGCAAGCCAGTGACCTCTATGCCTTTGACGGCCAACAAAAATTTGATGTGATCCTCCCAGGAGATTTGTTGCATTGCGACATTGGGATCAGCTACCTGACCCTCAACACCGATTGTCAGGAACTCGCCTATGTCCTAAGGCCCGGAGAAAACGCGGCACCCGATTATTTACAAGACGCCTTGGCGCAAGGCAACCGTGTACAGGATATTTTTACCCAACATTTTAAAACCGGCCGCAGTGGAAACGCTACGCTAAAAATGAGCCTGGAACAAGGGCAGGCCGAAGGCTTACGCCCACAAATTTATACCCATCCGTTGGGGACGTTTGGCCATTCTGCGGGAACGACCTTTGGGATGTGGGATGCCCAACAAGGGGTCCCCGGCGATGGCGACCGCCCCCTGCACGAAAACACCGCCTATGCCATTGAGCTAAACACCAAGGTGTATATCGATGCCTGGCAAAAAGACATCCGTATCATGCTTGAAGAACCTGGGTTTTGGGGAACAGACGGTTTTCGTTATATCCACGGGCGGCAAACCCAACTTCTTTTGGTTGGGGGAAAAGGAACCCACCTGGGGGAATAAGCCCCCGGCGCTTTAGGGTTTTAAATAAAGTTCTTCCATATAATAGCGGTGAACGGGGCCAAAGCCCTGTTGAAAGTCGGCCGCATTCATACTGAAATAATGAAACGCCATGATGGATTTTTCGTGGGTGCGGTAGGAACGGTAACTCCCATCACAGCCCGGAAAAAGGCTGCCGTCATAAACGGGTACCGGTCCTGATAGTAGGGACCAGTTGAGGGTTTTGTCCGGCATTTCGACAGGGAGCTGGTCTTGGAGTCAGGGGTTATCGGTTTGGGGGTCGATCGTTTGGCCGTCGGGCCCAACAGCCCCATCGCTTACGCAGTTGCAGTCCACTTTGGCTGATAGGTCGTCCGAGGCATCAAAAGGATAGTATTCGTCGGTAAACCAGCCCGCGATATGGCCCATTTCGTGAACAAACGTCCGGCCGGCAAAGTCGTTTACGACACTGCTAAAAATGGGATGGGTACGGTTCATAAAAATCCGGTCGGGCATGCCCGCTAGGGTCATATTATGGGCATAGCCCTGAGCGCCCCCAAAAGCGTCGTCGGTGATGATGATTTGAACATCCAAGTTGGCTTGCTGGTCAAAAACGGGCTGGTAGCGCAGGATGTTTTTTTTGACAATCCAATCTTTTTCTGCTTGGCTATACTGGTCGGGGGAGTTGGTAATCGCCACTTCGGGGATCTGGTCGAGCAGGTCGATGGACTGACTGAGCCATAGGGCATCGAGGGGGTAGAAAAACCCTTGGACTTGGTCGGGGCCGATTCCCGAATTGCGGTAGATGGTTTCTAAAATCCCCCGCAGTTCTTGGGTGGTTGTGGCCGCCCGAAAAGGGCCTCTTTGGGCCTGGGCACTGGACTGAAGTTGTTCGAGGGCAGGGGTATCGATGGGGGTATAGCCCGGGTCGGGACTTTGGAGCATGGTCCCGTAATAGACCTGAAAACGGTTTTGGTAGTCGCTAAAGGGCGGGGTGTTAAACAGTGAAAAATCGCCTTCAAAAATACTTTTTAGGGTTTCTTGGGCACGGGCCACCGCTGTGGCTTCGTCTATGGCCGAGGCATCGGCATAGGGAATTTCGAGCAGGACGGCAATCCGTAGGGGGTTGGGATCGGTGCTGTCTTGGTAGGGGAGCAATTGACCCAGGCCGAGTTCGGAAATGGGCGGGCTTGGAGGTTCGGGTGGGGTTGGGCCGGTTCCTTTGGTACGGGAAACCCCTAAGGCCAACACAACCACAAGTGGTAAGAGTAAACGGAGCATAATGGTAAAATTTGGTTGTTTAAAGATACTCCCTTTTGGGCGATTGGCCCGGGCGGGAGTCGTTAAGACTATGTTAATCCAACGCGCTGGGCTTTGGCATGCTTTTTGCACCTTAAAAAAACATGTTCCAAACAATACACCATGCGAAATTTTTATGCTTTCTTGCTTTTGTGCCCGCTGTTTTTTGTGGGCTGTGAAAAGCCACCGGTGCATACCGATGAAATTGCCATTACCTTTAGCTATCCCCCCGGGGATTACGAAATTGCCAATGGGTCGGTAGCGCTCTACCTCTATGCCTTGCCCGAATTTTTGGCCGATGCTCCCGCCCTTCGGGTGTTTGAAGGCGAATTGGCCCTAAAGCAATTGCCCTACAGCCTTGAGATTCCCCTTGAGGAACTCAACGAAAAGGAGTACCGACGTCGTTTTTTTGAATCCTTTGACGATGCGCTGATCTATGTCGCCCTGGGGCAATGGGACAGTGACAACAACGGGACAGCCCATTGTAGGGGCGACCTGATGATCGACTATAACCGGGCCTTTCCGGATGTGGAGGTCAATCGTCCAAATACGGTTTACTTGACCACACTTAGCAATGGGGATTGTGGGCAGTAGGCGGTCCAAAACCGTTTAAGTCCCATACCGCTCCCAAAGGTCTAAGGCCTGTTGAATGGCCTTTTTAGGGTCCTGGGTAAGGGCGTGGTAGAGGGTTTGGTAGGCCTGTTCTTGGAGCTGGGGGAGGTCGTCTTCGTTTAGTCCCTGGGTGGAGATGGGCGCAAAGCTTTGAACCCGGAGGGTCCCCGGACGGCCGTAGTAGGTGTACCAGGGCATTTTGCGTTTACAGTCATAAAAGGCCATAGGCAAAACGGGCAGTTGGTGTTCGATGGCCAGTTTAAAGGCCCCCCGTTTAAAGGGGTTTAGCAAAACGGATTCGTCGAGGTAGTCGCGTTCGGGAAAAATACAGACGCTATAGCCTTGGTTGAGTTGTTGACTGGCCCGGCCATAGACCCCAAACCGGCTTTTGGAACTGCTGCGATCTACCATAATTGCGGCCCGTTTATAGAGGTAGCCAAACAGGGGGATGGCCACCAGTTCTTTTTTTCCGACAAAAACAAAGGGTTTTTTCCATGCACGGAGCATCAAAAACGGGTCGATATAACTGGCGTGGTTGGCGATCAGCAAATAGGCTTGTCGGGTATCGGCCAGGGGATGGTGCTTGACCACGGGCCAAAAACCCATGCCCAACAAGACCCAAGGTGCCCAGATGTTTCGGGCCATCCAAAAAACAGCCCGGTAGCCGTTGGGCAACAACAAGGCCACCACCAAAAATGGAAATAGGTAGAGCACGGGCAAGGCCGCCAACAGGTAAAACCAGCCGCGCCACACCCCCAACAACAAACGCCTTATTCCATAGAGCATGCGCTAAAATAACACAATTCTGCCCATCCTACGCTTTTGGCTAGACGCTAGGGTTTGGTTGGCTTAGGCCAGGGGGAGTAAGTACCCCAAGACATAGCCCAACAAGATGCCCAAGCCCAAAATAATCAGGTTGCGCCCCTTAAAAAACCAACCGGCCTTTTCTTCCCAAGAATCGGGGATATAGTTTTGGTTTTCGTCTATGGCCCCTCCTTCACGGACGGCATATCCGGCATACCAATAGACCGCCAAGACCAGGGCGGTAATAAAAATAATGGTTACAAATAGTTCTCCCATGGTTTCTAAATTTGAGAGAAGGTAATCATTTTTGGCCAATTGGTTGTTATTCACCCTGCTAGGGGGGAAAAACAAACCCTCCTTTTGCGCTTGTCGTGCAGGTTAAAAAAAATATCTTTGTGGGAGCAAAGCGATTTACTATGGCACGGATACTCACCGGGATTCAATCGACAGGCACACCTCATTTGGGCAACCTATTGGGGGCCATCCTTCCGGCCATTGCCCTGGCCAAAGACCAACAAAACGAGTCTTTTTTGTTTATCGCCGACCTGCATTCGCTGACGCAAATCAAAGACGGGGCAAGCCTACGCCAAAACACCCTGGCCACCGCCGCCGTTTGGTTGGCCTGTGGGCTCGATACCCAATCCACCGTGTTTTATCGCCAAAGCGATGTCTGCCAAACCACCGAACTGGCCTGGTACCTCAGCTGTTTTTTTCCCTACCAACGCTTAACCCTCGCCCATTCGTTTAAGGACAAAGCCGACCGGCTGTCTGACGTCAATACCGGGTTGTTTACCTACCCCATGTTGATGGCCGCCGATATCCTTTTGTACGACGCCCACCATGTGCCCGTTGGCAAAGACCAACTCCAACACCTCGAAATGACCCGTGATGTCGCCCAACGTTTTAACAATGCCCTGGGTGAAACTTTTGTGATTCCCGAAGCCAAAATCACCGAAAACACCCAATATATCCCCGGGACCGATGGCCAAAAAATGAGCAAGTCCAAAAACAACACCATCAATGTGTTTTTGCCTGAAAAGGCCCTGCGGAAACAAATCATGGGCATTCAAACCGACAGCACCCCCCTCGAAGATCCCAAGGACCCCGACCAATGCACTGTTTTTGCGCTATACCAACTGCTCGCCTCCCCCGAAGACACCCAAGCCCTTCGGGAAGCCTACCTCAAAGGCGGGATGGGCTATGGACATGCCAAACAAGTACTCTTGGACTTGATGCTCAAAAAGCTTGCCGAAGAGCGTCGCCAATTTGACTACTATATGGCCCATCCGGAAGAAATTGAAGTGGCCTTGGCCAAAGGGGCCGAACGCGCCCGTGAAGTCGCCAATGCTGTTTTGTTACGGGCACGTAGCAAAATGGGCTATTAACACACCCGATGCCGTTTGCCCGGCAAACTCTGTACACAATCCAACAATTCCAATTCCATCAATAGCGCCGCTGTTTGACTAACCGATTGTTTTAATCCCAAAGCCAGGGCGTCTAAACTCACCTGGGGGTGCTGGGCCACATAGGTATAAACCGTTTTTTGATCTTCCCGGAGCGCAGGAGGGCTTTTGATGGATTGTTTTTCAGCTGTGGTCTTCCACCCCAGGCTATGGGCGATGGTTTCGGGGCGACCAATCACTTGGGCCAGCTGTTGTTCGATCAGGTGGAGGCATCCTTGACTTTTTTCGGCATCCATGGGCCCGGGGAGGGCAAAAACCTCCCGGTTGTATTGATGGGCATAGCCGGCTGTGATCATGCTCCCTCCCCATTTCCCCGATTCGATAACTACCGTGGCGTGGGCCAGTCCGGCGATGATGCGGTTACGCCGTAAAAAGTTGGTCCGCTCAAAAGGGTCGGAGGGCAAAAACTCCGAAACCAAACCCCCATGGGCCAAAATAGCCGCTAGGTGTTTTTGGTGTTTGGCCGGATAAATTCGGTCTAGGCCCTGGGCCATACAGTCTACTGTGGCTAGACCGAGCTGAGCGGCATAGGTTTGGGCCAATATATCGACCCCATAAGCAAAACCCGAAACAAGCAAGGAGTTATAGGGCGCCAAGGCTTCGATCAGCTGTTGACACATGCGTTTTCCATAGTCCGTAGGGCGACGGGTGCCCACCACGCTTATGATCCGGGGATGGTTTGGGGGCCACTCGCCCCGGGCCAACAACAAGAGCGGAACATCCGAGCAAAGGGTCAATAAAGGCGGGTAATCGGGGGTTCCCCAAATCAAGCAGCGCCATCCGTGTTCTTCAATACTGGCCATTTCTTGGGCAACAAGCTCTGTCGGGTCGGTGCTAAAAACCGCCTGTGGACTCCCACAAAGGACCACCAGTTGCTGGGCACGAATGGCGCCAATTTGCGGTATTTTTCGGAGCAGTAAGCAGGCTTCTAGCGGATGCATAAGGGGCGATTGGGACACTAAAGATACTAACTTAATTTGGGGGTTCGCCAAGCAGAAGATTTTTACTACATTTGGGTAATGACTTTTGGAAAATACATCCACGAACTTTTATACCGCTACGAATGCGTGACCATTCCCAATTTTGGGGCGTTTTTGACACGCTCGGTCGGAGTGTTGATTCAGTTTGACAGTGGGGTTTTTAATCCACCCAAAAAGGTGCTTACCTTTAACAGTTTGCTAAAAACCAACGACGGTATTTTGGCCCACCATATCGCCCAAAAGCAAAATATTTCTTACGAAAGTGCCCTGCGGTTGATCGAGAAAGAAATCATCATTTGGAAACAAAAATTACAAACCCAACCCTTGGTCATCGCCCCAATTGGGGAACTGCGCCTCAACACCGCCAAACGGGTGGAATTTTTTTCCTATGCCCAGGTCAATTTTGACACCAACGCCTACGGCTTGAGTGTTTTTACCCGCAAGCCCCTTGCCGTAGCCTCCCCAAGTAAACCTTCTAAACCTTTTTCAATCATGGCAGAAAACGACAAAGACAACCTCATGTTCACGCCCGATCATGACCAACCCAAAAGCGAACGTTCGCCCATCTATAAATATGCTGCCGTCGGGGTCATTGCGCTCAGTTTGACGGCTGCTTCGTATTATTTTGGCGACCAATACCTGAACAACGAACGCGCCAAAAACCAACAATTGGCCCAAGAAAAAATTACCCAAACGGTCGAACAAGCGACCTTTGATTTGGGAAGCCTCTCTCCCCTATCCATGACCATTGATGCCGAAAATCCCCAGGATGAAGTCGTGCTTGAGCAACCTTATTACAGTATCATTGCCGGAACCTACCGCAACAAGAACAACGCCGAGCGTCTGCTGCAAAACCTTAAAGGGCAGGGCTATGAAGCGGCCTTTGCCGCGGTGAATCCCGAGGGGATGTACAGGGTAGCTTATGGGCGTTTTACCAGCAAACGTGAAGCGATAAAGCTGTTGTATTTTATCAAATACACCCTCAAAGAAGAGGCCTGGTACCTCGAAGAAAAATAGGCCTATAGCCGCGCCAACCAAGCGGTAGGGTTTTGCGGTTTCATATTCATAAATACGCTAAACTGTAGGGTGGTTTTCCCCGTTTGTGGGTTTGAAAACACCTCCCCCAAGGGGTCTTTGGCCTGTACCTTTTGGCCTTTTTTGACATAGACTTTGCCCAAGTTTTTATAGGCGGTGATGTAGTTTCCGTGTTTGACCAATACCGTGGGATTGCTCCCTTTAAACGTCAGCAGGGCCATGACCTCCCCTTCAAACACGGCCCGGGCCACGGCCTGGGGTTCGGTAGCAATGGTCACCCCGTTGCTTTTGATCATGGTGGTGCGCACCACAGGGTGAGGCTGCGTACCAAAACGCTGAACCACGACCCCTTTGGCCACGGGCCAAGGAAGTCGGCCTTTGTTTCCGACAAAGTTAGAGGCCAACAATTGGTCTTCGGGGGTCAGGGCAAATTGGGTGGTGCTTTTGGACCCCGCGGCCTTGTTTGATGCGGCAATGGCTTCACGAATCAAGCGGTCGATTTCCTTGTCGATCTCCTCGGCCTTTTTTTGCTTTTGATTAATTTGACGATTTAGCCCTTTGGCTTTTTTACGTAAATCCTGCACCAACCGCTCTTGTTGGTTCCTTTCTTTGGACAAGGCTTCTTGCTCTTTTTTATTGGCTTCTATCAAGGCCTCTTTTTTCTCTTTTTGGCGAATCAAGGTCTGGTTGAGTTCCTGAAGGGTTAGGGTTTTCTCGGTGATCTTCTCCCCTTGTTTTTTACGAAAACTGGTGTATTGCTTTAGGTATTGAACCCGTTTATAAGCTTGCAATACACTTTCGGAAGAAAACAAAAACATCAGGCGGTTTTGGGAAGATTTACTGATATAGGATTCCCGGATCATCTGGGCATAGTCTTCTTTGAGCTTTTTTAGTTCCTCGCGCAGGGTTTCGATATCGCGGCTGTTGACTTGGATGCGCTGGGTGAGCAGATTGGCCTCTTCGTTGTTTACCCGGATCAGTCGTTTGCGGATATCGAGTTTAACGTCCAGGTCTTCGACCTCGGTTAGGGCGTCTTTTTTTTGGGTGGTGTTTTTAAACAACAACTGGTTTATCTGCTTAATCTCACGGGTCAACCGCTCGCGCTGATCTTCGAGTTCTTTTTGCCGCTTTGAGGCTTGCTGCCCCCAGACCTGGCCTAGGCCGCCCACCACCAATAAAAGAAGCAAAAGACGAATACGCATCACAATTCGATTTTTTGGTAACCACCGGGTATGGCAAAGGGAAAAGTCATTTCCGAAGGGAAATCACCCCGAGTATATTCGATTTTTACTGTGGTGAGTTGGTTGCCCTCCAACAAGGAAAGCTGAACGATTTTGGGCAGGGTTTGGTTTTCAATATTTTGGTGTTCGGGGTATTTAACACTTAAAATCGCGCCGGTGGCCGCGATAAAAAACCGCTGTTCCTCCAACAAAAAGGTGCTGGGATCGATAAAGAAGGTCGGCTGGAATCCCTGTCCTTGGGTTTTGGGGGTCAGCACATAATAGCGGGGGTGCTCAATTTGCTTCCAAGCGGTTTTATGCAGGTCGATGACTGGGGCGCCCAACAATAATTTTTCGAGCTCTTCAAATCGAAAGGCCGTGTTAAACTGCTGGTTTAAAAAAGCGACATCCCCCTGAAAAAAGGTCTTTTGAAATTTTTCGTAAAATTGAACCTCTTTGGGTGTAAGCATCAGTTTGGCGATGGGAATCAGCATGGTGGCGCTAAGCCATATTTTTTCCTTGTTTTCCATCCTGAGGTTAACGGTCAATTGCTGTTCTCTTTTGCCGTCGTTGTAGGTTACCCTGAGGCGCGAACGGAAGTTTTTAAAATTCGGGTACTGGGCGTTGACTTGCTGGGCCAGTTTTTTTAGGTTCACGTTTTCTATGGGGGCTTTGGTCGGCAAAACAGCAACCGATTTACAGGAAACCACCATGGCGGTCAAAAGACCGATTACAAGTAGGTTGCGAAATGTCCAAGTGGGTTTTTGCATCAGCTAAGGGTTGAATAATCGCCAAGATTGACGGTGGTAAACTCACCATTATAGTACACCTGATTACCGATCATCGCCCCTTTGAGTTGGGCGTTGACTAGGGTGCTGTTGTTTTGAATCAAACAGTCTTCGAGCTGACAGTTGGTAACCTTGGTGCCGGCGCCAATGGAGACATGAGGCCCGAGGGTGCAGTTGGTTATTTTGGCCCCCGGCCCGATATAACAGGGTTCGATTAACTGGGTGTTTTCGAGTTGGGCATCGGCAGCGATCAAAGGCACCTCTTCTTTTTCTAGGATTTGGAGCATCTCGGTGTTAGTAGCTACCGTGATTTGGGGATTTCCACAATCCATCCATTTGTTGACCTGACCGGGAATAATCGTATAGCCGTCGTCCATTAGGGCCTTTATCCCGTCATTGATTTGGTATTCCATCCCGGGTAAAAGTTGTTTGGCCACGACTTTTTCGAGTTGGTCTTTGAGTAGGGCAATGTCTTTAAAATAATAAATCCCGATCGCGGCCAGGTCGGAGACATATGTTTGGGGTTTTTCGACCAATTCGGTGATCTGGTTTTTATCGTTGAGTTTGACAACGCCATAGGCTTCGGGATTATCGACTTGCTTCACCCAAATGATGGCATCGGCATCAGGGTCTAGGGTAAGGTCGGCGCGGATTAGGGTATCGGCATAGGCCACGACAGCGGGGCCTTGGAGCGAATCTGCGGCGGCCATAATGGCGTGTCCGGTGCCCAAGGGTTCCAATTGTCGGTAAATCGATGCTTCGGCACCCAGGCTGTGGGCAAAAGCGGTCAATTGTTCTTCCACCGCCTCATCAAAATAGGCAGGGTCTCCCAAAATAAAAGCGACCTCGTCGATGGGTGTATCGACCACCTTGGCGATTTCAGCGACCAATTGTTCTACGATGGGGGTTCCTGCAACAGGCAGGAGGGGTTTGGGAACCGTTAAGGTGTGCGGGCGAAGACGTGATCCACGGCCCGCCATGGGGACAATTATTTTCAAGGTGTGGGTTTGCTTAGGTTCATTGTTTTTACTGTTTGCCGGTACTGCCAAAACCTTTTTCGCCTCGGGCGGTCGCTGATAGGCTGTTTACCTCCTCCCAACGGATTTGAATAAACGGCGCAATGACCATCTGAGCAATGCGCTCGCCGGGTTGTAGGGTATATTCTTCTTCCGAAAGGTTGATCAAAATTACCCCAATATCTCCCCGGTAGTCTGCATCGATGGTCCCGGGAGCGTTAAGCACCGTCAGGCCATATTTGGCCGCCAAACCCGATCGGGGGCGAATTTGGGCTTCATAGCCCTCGGGCAGGGCAATCGATAGCCCGGTGGGGACTATTCGTCGTTGTAGCGGGGCTAAGACGCTGGGGGCCTCAATGTTGGCCCGTAAGTCTAAGCCGGCAGCCGCATCGCTTTCGTATTGGGGAAGGTCAAATTGGCTGTTGTTGATGACCGGTAATCGAACCATGGGTTTTTTTCAAAAATACAAAAATCCCCCCGCTTAAAAACCTTGGTTTTTTATAGAAAAAAGTTAAACTTTGAACGTGCTTGTCCCTGAATAATTATCCGCCTATGCCTTTTCCTTTTTTTGATCGCCTGTTTGGTATCCTACAAGGAGGTTGTTTGCTTTTGCTCCTAGGCTTGCCCGTGATCTACTGGGGGCTGCTTCCCGAAGTGATTCCGATTCATTATGGAGCCAATGGCCTCCCGGACGGTTTTGGACCCAAATCAAGCCTTTGGGCCTTGGCATTCATTGGGGGTCTTTTGTTTGGTGTGCTCCAAGGAATCAATCGCTATCCGCAGTATTTTAACTATCCCCGGCCCATCCCCGAAGAAAAAAAAGCTGAAGTCTATCGCCAAGCCCAGCGGGTGATCAAACTGCTTAGTCTTTATGTGTTGGGCTTGTTTACCTATATCCAGTGGCAAACCATACGGGTGGCTATTGGACAGGCCGAAGGGCTAGGGTCCGCTTTTCTTCTGGTGGTGTTTTTGCCCGTAGTGGTCGGGCTTGGCTATGCCTTAAAACAAGCATTTGGCATTTCTAAAAAGAAATAACGCTTGGCCGTGTCTTAGCCGTTAAGGGCTTCTGCTCCACCAACGATTTCCAAAATTTCGTTGGTAATCGCGGCTTGACGCGCTTTGTTGTACGTAAGCTTAAGCTGGTCACGCAGTTCGGTCGCGTTGTCGGTCGCTTTGTGCATAGCGGTCATCCGTGCACCATGCTCACTCGCCACTGAATCTCTAAGGGCCTTAAAGAGTTGCATTTTTAGCGATTTGGGCAATAGCTCATTCAAGATTCGCTCTTGAGAAGGCTCATAAATATAATCGGTGTTTGCTCCTATAGAGGCTTCGTCTTGGGTAGTAACCAAGGGCAAATAGGGCTCACTCGTAACAATTTGAGAGCCTGCATTTTTAAAGTGGTTATAAATCAAAACCACTTCGTCATAGGTGCCCTCGGCATAGGCGTCCATGATTTGCTGGGACACTAGGCCGACATTGGCAAAATCCAAATCGTCAAAAAGGGCATCGTGAGTGCTTACCACTTCTAGACGTTTGGAAAGTAAATCACTCCCCTTTTTCCCGATAGAAAGCACCTTGACCTTTTTACCGGCATAGGTTTCTTGGGCCAACTGCTGAGTGGTTTTGATAATGTTGGCGTTAAATGCACCACATAGCCCCCGGTTGGAGGTGATGGGAACCAACAAAACAGATTGAACTGGTCGAGCCTCAGCAAAGGGGTTTTGGGCCCCACTAGACGCTTGGGAAAGATTTTGTATAAGCTCAGTGAGCTTATCCGCATAGGGCCGAGTCGCTGTAATGGCATCTTGGGCCTTTTTGAGCTTGGCGGCAGATACCATTTTCATGGCGCTGGTTATCTGCATGGTCGAAGAGACCGATGCAATCCTGTTGCGTATTTCCTTGAGGTTAGCCATAGGGGATTATTCGTATTGCTTGGCGGTTTGTGCGGCTACCGTGTTGAGGGTGTCAAGCACTTCGTCGGTCAATTTTCCTTCTTTAAGGGTTGCCAATACTTTAGCGTGCTTGCTGCGGAGGGTTTCCAAATACGCTTGTTCGTATTCTTTGACCTTTTCAACCGGTACGCTTCGCAAAAGGTTTTTGGACCCGGCATAGATAATCGCTACTTGCTCTTCTACTTTAAAGGGGTCGTTTTGAGATTGTTTAAGGATCTCCACGTTTCTTTTCCCTTTTTCAATCACGTTTAGGGTCGCAGCATCTAGGTCAGAACCAAACTTGGCAAAAGCTTCTAATTCACGGAATTGGGCCTGGTCGAGTTTAAGCGTTCCCGCTACTTTTTTCATGGATTTAATCTGTGCAGAACCTCCTACCCGTGAAACCGAAATACCCACGTTGATCGCTGGGCGAACACCCGAGTTAAACAGGTCTGACTCCAAAAATATTTGTCCGTCTGTAATCGAGATTACGTTGGTGGGGATATAGGCAGAAACGTCCCCAGCCTGGGTTTCGATGATGGGAAGTGCCGTCAATGAACCTCCTCCTTTAACCACTTTTTTCAGTGATTCGGGTAGGTCGTTCATGCCTTGGGCGATGGCATCGTCGTTGATGACCTTGGCTGCGCGTTCTAACAAGCGTGAGTGCAAATAGAAAACGTCTCCGGGATAGGCTTCCCGTCCTGGAGGACGACGCAACAATAGGGATACCTCACGGTAGGCAACCGCTTGTTTAGACAGGTCGTCGTAGATAATCAGCGCTGGGCGACCCGTGTCTCTAAAATATTCTCCAATGGCTGCACCGGCAAAAGGTGCATAAACTTGCATGGGCGCGGGGTCAGAGGCGTTGGCGGCTACGATAGTCGTATAGGCCAAAGCACCCTTGTCTTCTAAGGTTTTGGCAATTCCGGCAACGGTTGATGCTTTTTGCCCAATGGCGACATAGATACAATATACCGGTTCGCCGGCATCGTAAAATTCTTTTTGGTTAAGGATGGTGTCGACACAAACGGTGGTTTTTCCGGTTTGACGGTCACCGATTACCAGCTCCCGTTGACCACGCCCTACAGGGATCATCGCATCAATGGCTTTAACTCCCGTTTGCAAAGGCTCGTTTACAGGCTGTCTAAAGATTACCCCGGGGGCTTTACGCTCCAAAGGCATTTGGTAGGTTTGTCCCTCGATGGCTCCTTTACCGTCGATCGGGTTCCCCAAGGTATCGACCACACGGCCTACAATTCCTTCTCCTACGTTGATGGAAGCGATACGCTGGGTGCGCTTTACCGTATTGCCTTCTTTAATTTCCTTGGAAGGGCCAAGCAATACAATCCCAACATTGTCTTCTTCGAGGTTGAGTACCATCCCTTCCATGCCGTTTTCAAACGTTACTAGCTCACCGTATTGGGCGTTGGTCAAACCAAAGACACGGGCAATTCCGTCTCCGACTTCCAATACAGTTCCGACTTCGTCCAAGGTGGTGGCGGAGTCGAGTCCGGCAAGTTGATTTTTTAAGATTGCTGATACTTCAGCGGGCTTCATTTCTGCCATAATAGTTTGTTTATGCGCTATAGTTTGTTTTTGTTAGGGCTCTTTTAAAGGTGTCGAGTTGCTGGGCGATGCTGGCGTTGAACTCGAGGTCCCCCACGCGAAGAATAAATCCCCCAATAATCGAGGGATCAATGCTGTTTTCGAGGGTTACTTTGGCCGAGGTCAGGGTCGCTGCTTTGTCCAGAACGTGTTGGTGTGTTGCTTCATCAAGGGGAATGGCCGTGATGACTTTGGCCTTGATTTTGCCCTGGTGGGCATCGTAGCTTTTTAAATAGTTTTGAGCGACTGCCCCCAACAAATCAATTCGTTTGTTCTGGCGAAGCAAATCCACGAGTTGATGGGTGGTTTTGTGGGCGTCTGCAAAAATTTCTTTTACTGCATTTTGCTTGTTTTGCGCAGGCACTACGGCATTGTCCAAAAAGAGAGCAATCTCTTTTTGTTGCTCCAATTGCGTAACGATTGCCGACATGTCTTGGGCAACTTGTGCTTCGCATTGGTGTTCGAGCGCATAGCTCAACAAGGCCTTGGCATAACGAATTGCAGCGCGAGAAGTTTTCATACCCTATTTGAGATTAACGTCTTTAAGCAGTTTTTCGACCAAAGCGGTTTGTTTGTTGCGATCTTCCAATTCGGACATGAGTACCTTTTCGGCAATGTCCAACGAAAATCCGGCCACTTGACGTTTAAGGTCTTCAATGGCTGCTGCTTTTTCTGTTTGAATCGCTGCTTGTGCTTGCGTAAGAATCCGGTCGGCTTCTTTTTGGGCATCGGCTTTGGCCTGTTCGACCAATTGTGCACCGGTGGTCCGTGCTTCTTTAAGCAGGGCTTCTCGTTCGGCACGCGCTTCTTTAAGGATGCGTTGGTTGTCTTCCTGAAGCGATGCCATTTCTTTACGGGCATCTGCTGCAGCGCCCAAAGCCTCTTTGATCGAAGTTTCACGGGCGTTGACCGTGTCTAATATCGGTTTCCAAGCATACTTTTTAAGCAACAACACCAACCCAACAAAAATGAAAAGCTGCCAAAAAAACAGGCCGAAGGAAAATTCGCTGATTAGTTTTTCCATGGTATGGTCTTTAACAATTGAATGTCACCCCAGGGGTGCGCCTCGTGTTTAGACAGCAAACAATGCTGCAAAACCGATTCCTTCTACAAGTGCCGCAGCAATAAGCATGGCCGTTTGAATTTTTCCGTATGCATCGGGTTGACGACCAATCGCCTCCATGGCACCTTTACCGATTTGTCCGATACCGATACCGACGCCGATGACTACTAAACCTGCTCCTACTATTAGTGGAATTTCCATATTGATTATTGATTAAGAATTAAACATTTTTTAAAATTAATGGGCTTCTTCGTGCTCGTGTTCTTCGACAGCAAATCCGAAATACAAGGCGGATAATACAGTAAAAATATAAGCCTGAAGAAGCGCTACTAAAACTTCGATTATAGAGATGGCAAATGCCAGTCCAAATGACAAGCTGGAGCCAAACCAATTTTTGAATATAAACATCAACCCGATGAGGCTCATCAAAACGATGTGTCCTGCAGAGATGTTGGCGTACAAACGAATCATCAACGAAAAGGGTTTGATAAATACACCCAACAGTTCGATGGGTGCTAGGGCCAATCGCATGATTTTGGGAACACCGGGCATCCAAAAAATATGGAGCCAGTAGTCTTTTTTGGCTGTTACGTTGGTGATTATAAAGGTGATTAACGCCAAGGCAAAGGTAATCGCGATGTTGCCGGTTACGTTAATCCCCAGCGGGGTGAGCCCTAGGATATTTAAAAACCAAATAAAGAAAAACAGTGTCAGCAAATAACTCATGTACTGCTTGTAGTGCTTTTCGCCGATGTTGGGAATGGCGATTTCGTCTCGAATATACAAGACAATTGGCTCAAAAAAGCGACCCACGCCCTTGGCAATCATCCCGTTAGTCGCATACGAGCGGGCCAATCCTCGAAAAAGGAAAAACATCAACAGGGCGGTGAGCATGAGGGTAAATACATTTTTGGTGATCGAAAAGTCAAGTGGCGCCACGTTAGTCGCATGGTGCTCTTCGTCATAGGTGATGGTCCCCTCTGCGTCGGTGCGGTAAATGGTTCCGTGGTCGAGCTTGTAAAAGCGATCTCCCACCTGCGCCACAGATTCTCCGTGATGCAGTTTGGAGGAAGAAAATATTTGAAACCCCTCATCCCATAAGATGACCGGTAAAGGCATCCCGATGTGAACCTTATGGCCGTCTTCAGCCGTATAACTCAACAAATTAAAGTCGTGCGTATCCTCAAGGTGATGTTGGATGTAGGCGCGAATTTCTTCTTTAAGGTTGTTGGAAGATCCTTCGGCCTCTTTGGCAAAAGTGAACGAAGCAAAGCACAAGAAAAAAAGAAGGTTGATTTGCTTAAAAATATTCACCATTGGATCCCCTGATTGTAGTTTCAAAATTTGCTGCAAATGTAACCCATCTCAGGAACTTTTGCCTAACGTTTTTTAAAAAAATTTAAGGACGCTTAAAAGAAGTTTCGCCACAGGGGGATCATCGACAAAATCTAGCTTGGCTTTTGCTGGCGCACTAAAAATGCCAACTGAAAAGACAGGGCAATCAAATAGGGAATAAAGAAGAGCATAAATTCTTCCCGTGAGGTGGTGCCGTCTTGGGAAAACAGTGGGTAAATCGCTATAAAATAGGCGATTAGCTTGATGCTGCTACCGCTTAAGAAAACCAGTAACAGGGCACGGCTTTGTTTTTGGGCGAGGTAGTACAAGGCCCACAAAACGGCTGAAGCCACGGCTCCGTTAAGCAGGTAAGAGCGATCGATTGCCCTAAGGAGTGTGTGGGCGTCCATAGCAAGGGTGGCTTTTTGCAGGCTATGCGCCCCATAGAGGACACTCCAAAAAAGCAGAAAAAACAAAGCCCTTTTGGTCATTCAGCGTAAGTGTTTGGTTTGCTTGACAATCAAATAAAGGATGACCAACACCCCAAGAATGACCATGGCCATTGTACCATAGGATTTCGCATTGTCCAGTAGTGTGTCGATTTTTTGACCGCCAAGTACGGCCACATACATCACCCCTGCGACTTGAAAAGCCAGCCCAGAGAAAACCAGCCAGTGATTAGGCGGTTTTTTCATGTTCCTCTTCCTGCTTGGGGAGAGACTTTACGTCCGATGCGGCGTCTCCCATTGTACAGGTCGCGTTAAAGGTCGCGCCCGATTCGACAATCAGCCTTTTTGTGGCTACATCGCCTTCGATGATACAGGTGGGTTTTAGGGTCAGGTTTTCTTCTACAAAAAGATTGCCTTTGATTTTACCTTCTACATCGGCATTTTGACAGCTTACTCCACCCAGGATTTTTCCGTCTTTGCCAACAATTACTCGGCCTGCGGTCTTGATGGTTCCTTCGAGTATCCCATCTACTCGAAAGTCTCCTTCAGAAATGATTTCACCTTTTATGGTGGTGCTGTTTTCGATACGGCTATACTGTCCGTTGGTGTCTAAATTTTTCATCTTACTCGGTTTTCTTCCAGCTTTTGTCAATGTGCATTTGCCGATAGGCTTTGCTCAAGATGACAAAGTTAGGTAAATCTACTATTAAATTTGAATTTGTACTAAGGGTATCTTTGATGGCCGCCACGCGACCGGGAGAGGTAATGCCATGAACGACGATGAATTCTTCTGCTTCG
>Ga0255781_10000113_pt1 | contig 58474 bp, 52 predicted proteins | sample 101ome_21_FD_179979 | JGI IMG/M metagenome (GOLD analysis project Ga0255781, IMG submission 179979) | Coastal salt marsh microbial communities from the Groves Creek Marsh, Skidaway Island, Georgia - 101413BT metaG (version 2) | ecosystem: Environmental > Aquatic > Marine > Intertidal zone >... | reverse complement strand
GAATTGCTGCGCAATGCAGATGTTTTAAACGTTGTGTTGCGGCGGGACGCGGTGCGGGAACTGGTGCTCGCTGCGCCGCAAATCCCACCTGTGGCCACCACCTATGATCTGCGCAATCCTCCATCCTTGGGTTTGATCCGCGATGCCATGATGCAGCTTTGGGATCAAAGAGATCGTACAATCCGCGTGATTGGCGCGCCTGTGCGCGATGCGGGCCTTGAGATCGAGGTGACCATGCACAGCGCCCCTTTACGCGCCGCGATGGTCGACTTTGGCCTGCGGATCCTTGCCCTGTCGGCGGTGATTTCTGCCTTCACGGCGGCGCTTTTATTTTTCTCTGTGCGGTATTTCCTTGTGACACCGATGAACCGCGTGGTCGGGCAGGTGCGCGCCTATGCGGATGCACCCGAAGATGCCCGCCGCATCATAACGCCAAGCGCGGGCTTGCATGAGTTGCGGGATGCCGAGGTCGCTTTGAACAAGATGCAGACCCAATTGACCGCCGCCCTGAAGCAGAAGGATCATCTCGCGCAGATGGGTGCGGCTGTGGCCAAAATCAGCCATGATTTGCGAAATATCCTGACCACAGCCAGTCTGATGGCAGATCGTTTGGAGGGCAGCGATGATCCTGCCGTGCAGCGCACCGCACCAAAGTTGCTGCAATCTTTGTCACGGGCGGTCAATCTTTGCGAAGGCACCTTGGCCTTTGGCCGTGCGCAAGAGCCACCACCTGCCTTAGCACGGGTGGATGCAGCGGGGCTGCTGCGCGATGTGGTGGAAAGTGAATCGCTTGGGCCAGATGCAGAGGCGATTGAATTCGATGTCTCCGTTGAAACAGGTTTGACCCTGCGCTGTGATGCTGAACAGATTTTCCGCGTGTTGAGTAACCTTATCCGTAACGCAAGGCAGGCCATTGCAGCACAAGGGGGGGCAGGCGTGATCCGTATCTCGGCCCAAGCTGCGCCAAATGAAGACGGGTGGGAAATTCGTATTCGCGACACGGGGCCGGGACTGCCAGAAAAGGCGCTAGAACATTTATTCAAACCTTTCCAAGGCGGCGCGCGCAAAGGTGGCTCGGGTCTTGGCCTTGCCATAGCGGCGGAATTGGTGCGCGGGCATGGTGGCGCGCTTACTTTAGAATGTAGCACCTCTGAGGGAACTGAATTTAGAATTTGGCTGCCCTCGCAACCTTTGGGGTGAATTCGCCCTTGCGCTGCGGTGACATGGGCGTTATGAGCCACCTTCACGCGCTGGTAGCTCAGTTGGATAGAGTACTTGACTACGAATCAAGGGGTCGGGGGTTCGAATCCTCCCCAGCGCGCCATTTCCCTTACAACTTAGGTTTTTTTGTCCGTGGTGTCTCGCCTCTGCGCTTGAGTTTCAGCGGCATGACGCCATTAGAGCTTTGGCTTAGGTTGTGAGTTCTGAGACAGGGATAAAGGGAAAGAATGTCCCGCAAGACCAAACGCCAAACCAATCTGCGCCGCCCGTGTTATGCGCCACACCAAGATCGACAAGCCGATAAAAGCTCTTGCGATCGATAAGCGCCTCAAGGCCGCGGCGCACCATAACGTAAGGGGAAGGTTCCCCATCCGCGCTGCGGGTGAGGCGAATGGGGCTTTGGGCGCTGGCGCTGACGGTGTCGCCCACATTGGTTGTGAATTGCACCTCCTGCGCCGCGCCCTCGCCTATCACGATAAAATCCTGCGCTACGAACGGGGCATCTTCGACCCTGATCCCCACCTTTTCTACGGGGGTCACGAGGAAATATTTATCCCCCTCCCGTTTCAGAATCGTGGAAAACAGGCGTACCATGCGCGGTCGCCCAATCGGGGTGCCGTTGTAAAACCATGTCCCGTCACGCCGAATTTCCATGTCGATATCGCCGCAAAAGGGTGGGTTCCATTGATCAACAGGGGGCAGTTTGCCTTGCTTTTGCGCATTGGTCGCGGCGGCCAATAGGGATTCAGGCGTCATGGTCACGATGTTTTGTCTCCTATGGGCTTTTGCCATTTGTGGTCGGCGCCATAGTTAGATTTACTAGCGAACAGGTTACGACCCCAACATAATCATTATGCGGAGCATTTCTATGGCTGAGCTTGAAAACCTGACATCCGAGATTGATCGGCTTGGTGCGCAGCTTGGTCAGGCGCGGGCAGAAATTTCCAAACGCATTATCGGTCAAGATCAAGTGGTCAGTTTGGCCCTGGCGGCGATGTTGTCAAACGGCCATGCCCTGCTGATGGGGTTGCCTGGTTTGGGGAAAACACGGCTTGTCGATACGATGGCCCAAGTCATGGGTCTGCGTGCCAATCGGGTGCAATTTACCCCTGACCTGATGCCCGCCGATATTCTGGGGTCTGAAGTTTTGGATACAGGCCCCGATGGGCAGCGCAGCTTTCGCTTTTTGGAGGGGCCTGTATTTTGTCAGCTGTTGATGGCCGATGAGATCAATCGCGCCAGCCCGCGCACGCAAAGCGCCCTCCTGCAAGCGATGCAGGAGCGAGAGGTCACAATCGCGGGTGCTGCACGCCCATTGCCCGCCCCATTTTTGGTTCTGGCCACGCAGAACCCGATTGAACAAGAGGGCACATATCCATTGCCTGAGGCGCAGCTTGATCGCTTTTTGTTGCGCATTGATGTGGCCTATCCTGATCGCGCGGCGGAGCGGGACATATTGATTGCGACAACGGGCCCAAGTGAGGCGGCAACAGCCCAAGTCTTTACCGAAGCCGATTTGATTGCGGCACAAAAATTGGTGCGCCACATGCCCGTAGGGGATCGGATTTGTGACATGATCCTTGATCTGGTGCGCGGATGTCGCCCTGACCCTGCGGCTGATCCCGCGCGGATCGCGGCGCATTTGGCTTGGGGTGCGGGGCCGCGTGCCGCGCAGGCCTTGATGGTTTCGGTGCGCGCACGGGCGTTGATGGAGGGGCGATATGCGCCTTCTGTCGAGGATATTCGCGCTATGGCCCCTGCTGTTTTGATCCACCGCATGGCGCTTGGTTTTGCCGCGCGGGCCGAAGGCCATGATCTGGCCGCTCTCTTGGCCCGCGAAATTGATCTTGTTTTGGATCACGCAGCCTAAATGCCCCCACGCGCCTTGCATAGTGATCCAAACGATCTCATGCGCCTCCGCGCTGATGCGGCTGCCCATGCCGCACGTTTGCCCGCTTTGTTGGTTGCGGCAGAGCATTTGGCGTCCAGCCTGCATTTGGGGGATCATGGCCGCCGCCGCGCAGGCGGGGGGGATGAGTTTTGGCAATATCGACATGTCCAAGCAGGGGACAGCGCCACAGCGATTGATTGGCGCAGGTCGGGGCGAGGGGATGGATATTACGCCCGCCAAACCGAATGGCAGGCTGCGCAAAGCCTGCTGATATGGTCTGACCCTGCAGCCTCTATGCGGTATAGTTCTCTCTCTGATCCAATGGCGCAAAAACGGATGCGCGCGGATGTGATTGCGTTGGCCTTGGCCGAATTGGTTTTACGCGCGGGTGAACGGGTCGGGTGGTTAAATAGCCAGACCCCGCCGCGTGCAGGGGTCACACAGCGCGAAGGTTTGGCACGCGATTTGCTTGCCCCAAAATCAGGCGCGGTCATGGCGCAGAGCATACCCAAAGGCGCAAAGATCGTGATCCTGTCCGATTTTCTGCGGGGGACGGATGAATTGGCCATGGTTCTGCGCAAGGCGACCGAGGCGGGAGCGCGCGGTGTCATTCTTCATCTTATGGATCCCGCTGAAATGGCCTTCCCTTTTGCGGGACGCGTTTTGTTCCAAGATCATCACGCAGGGCCTGAGTTCGAGACGCAAGCGGCAGATGCATTGCGCCATGAGTATCAAGCACGGTTAGACGCCCATCGTGCCAATCTGATGACCGAGGCACAGCGCCATGGATGGCCCTTTTTCACTCATGTAACCGACCACCCTGCCAGTGTGGCGTTGATGTCTATCTATCAGGCTTTGTCAGAGGCGCGGCAATGATTGGGGCGCTTGGATTTTCGGCGGCATGGGTCTTGGCGGCTTTGGCGGTGTTGCCCGCCCTTTGGTGGCTGTTGCGCGTTGTGCCGCCGCAGCCAAAGCGCGTTTACTTCCCCGCGCTGATCTTTTTGCTGGGATTGACCGATAAAGAAAATGACAGTGCCAAAACCCCGTGGTGGCTGTTGATGCTACGCCTTATGGCGGCAGGGTTTTTAATCTTGGCCTTGTCTGGCCCCTTGGTGAACCCGCCTCCGTATGAGGAGGATGAAACGCCACAAGCCCCTTTGGTGATTTTGCGCGATGGGGGTTGGGCAAGCGCGCTTGATTGGTCTGTAGAACAACAGGCCATCGAGGCCAATTTGCGCGCCGCCATCCGCGATGGGCGTGCTGCTGTCGTCATTAGCCTGACCGAGCAGCCTCAGGCTTCGCTTGAGGCGCTGTTGACCTCTGGGGATGAGCAAATCACGCGGTTGTCTGCGATGCGTCCCGCACCCTTCGCGCCCGATTATGGCGCATGGTCAGACTGGTTCGCAGAGCAATCCATCCTCTTTGATGGGCTTTGGTTTTCAGACGGATTGGCGCATGGCAGTGAACGCGCGGGCCTAGCTGAGCTTTTGGCGGCGCGGCTGCGCGTGATCGAAACGGGCGACAATCTTTTGCGGATGGTCGCCCTTGCCCCGCTTGAGCAAGGCGGGGATGGTGTCACACTCAGGCTCTTGCGCGCGGAATGGCCTGCGTTGCCAACGGCGCGTTATCTCGTGCAAGGGTTTGGGCCGGATCCATCAGGCGTGCCGCGCGTGTTGGTTGAGGCTGAAGCGGTCTTTGAAGAGGGGGCTGTAGCGGCCAACCTTGCCCTTACCCTGCCGCCCGAATTGCGCAATCGCCTGACCCGCTTTGAAGTGGCGGGACAACCGCAGGCGGCTGCGCGTTTATTGATTGATGACAGTTTCGCACGGCGCGAGATCGGTTTGGTCGCGACAAATGCCCCTCAGGAGGGGCAGGCCTTGCTTTCCCCCTTTCATTATCTGCGCGAGGCGCTGGCCCCAAATGTCGATCTTATCGAGGGCGGTTTGGCCGAGATTTTGCCCGCAAACCCCGATGTGATCATTTTGGTTGATGTGACCCGTTTGCCCGAAACAGAACAATCTGATTTGACGGCATGGGTGGAACAAGGCGGTCTGTTACTGCGCTTTGCTGGGCCACGAATGGCCGCATTGTCACCCGCCGAGATGCAAGCCGATGCATTGATGCCCGTGCAACTGCGCCAAGGTGGGCGTGCTTTGGGCGGGGCGATGTCATGGGCCGATCCGCGCAAGCTAGACCATTTCCCAGAGACATCCCCCTTTTTTGGCCTTGCCATTCCTGATGAGGTTACGGTCAGCCAACAGGTTTTGGCGCAGCCAGGCCCAGATTTGGCGGCGCGCAGTTTGGCCGCCTTGGAAGATGGCACGCCATTGGTCACGCAAATGACACGGGGCGCAGGGCGTGTCGTCTTGTTCCATGTGACCGCCAATGCAGAATGGTCGAACCTGCCGCTGTCGGGTCTGTTTGTGCAGATGTTAGAGCGGCTCTCTGTCTCTACCCGCCCGATCAGCGCGGAGGGCAAAGATTACACAGGGCTTAGCTTTGTTTCCGCGCAAGTGTTGGACGGGTTTGGTGCGCTTTATGATGCGCAGGGCGAAATCACAGTTGCAGGTGAAGATTTGCAAAACGGGGCACTATCGGCCGATATGCCGCCAGGCCTGTATCAGACCACCACGGGTCGCGTGGCGCTAAATGTGATTAAATCTGCGCAGGATCTGACCGTGGCAGATTGGCCTGAAAATGTGTCGGTCATACGGGGGCTGAGCGCCCCACCAACGCCCCTTGCACCTTGGTTGTTCCTATTGGCGCTGATTGCGCTTGCCGCAGATATGATTGGCAGCTTGGCTGTTACGGGGCGGCTGTCTGTGCGGGCCAAAGCCGCGCTTTTTGTGGTGGTCTTGGTTGCACCCTTCGCACCCAGTGACGCGCAAACCCTAACGCCCGAAGACATGTTTGGCCTGATGGCTACCGAAGATTTGCGCTTGGCATATGTCGTTACCGGCGATGATGCGGTGGACGAGATTTCGCGCGCAGGGCTGCAGGGTTTGTCCGATACGCTTTGGGCGCGCACCACGATTGAGCCGAGCCCACCCGTAGGTGTAGAGTTGACGCGCGATGAGTTGGCGTTTTTCCCGCTCCTATATTGGCCCGTGACAGAAGGCCAAAACCGCCCTTCTGATGATGTCTATCAGCGCCTCAATGCCTATTTGCGCGGTGGGGGCATGATTGTTTTTGATACCCGAGATGGGGATCTTGGCGGCATTGGTGGCGCAACGCCCGCTGCACGCCGTTTGCAGGATTTGGCGCAGGGCTTGGACATTCCGCCCCTCGCGCCAATCCCAGAGGATCATGTTTTGACCCGCGCCTTCTATTTATTGGCCGATTTCCCAGGGCGCTATACATCGCGCGATATTTGGGTTGAGGCGGCCCCACCCGAACCTGACCCTGCCGAGGGCATGCCCTTTCGCGCGCTCAATGATGGGGTGAGCCCCGTGATTATTGGTGGCAATGACTGGGCTGCGGCATGGGCGGTTGATGGGGCAGGCCGCCCACTCTTGCCCATTGGGCGCGGATATGCCGGTGAACGGCAACGCGAAATTGCGCTCCGGTTTGGGGTCAATCTTGTGATGCATGTCTTGTCTGGAAATTACAAATCCGACCAAGTCCATGTGCCGGCCTTGCTGCAAAGATTGGGGAATTAAAGGATGGGTATGATGATCCTATTCGATCCTTATCTCCCTCCCATGGTCGTGGCTGTTGTGGCGGCTGTGTTGTTGGTGATCACGGGCTATGCTGCACTGCGCGGCCTGCGCGGGTGGCCCTATCGTGCCGTTGCGGCGATGGTTGCACTTGTGGCGCTGATGCGCCCAATCTGGCAGGAGGAAACCTGCGCCCCTCTGGCCGATATCGCCCTAGTGGTGGTGGATCAATCGGCATCGCAAGGCTTGGCCGATCGTCCCGCCCAAACCGAAGCCGCGCTTGCCGCCCTTGTCGCAGAATTAGAGACAAAAGGGGTCGAAGTTGAACTGCGCTATGTGGCCGATGCGGATGGCAATCAAGGGACGCAGCTTTTGTCTGCCTTAAGCGGGCTTGCCGCGGGATTGCCCCAAGAGCGCATTGCTGGCGCATTTTTGCTGACAGATGGGCAAGTGCATGATCTGGACGCAATGCCCACAGGGATTGGCCCCGTTCACGCGCTGATCACGGGGCAGACGGATGATTGGGATCGCGCCCTTCAAATTGAAACTGCCCCCGCCTATGGCATTTTGGGCGAAGATGTAAAAATTGCATTGCGTGTCAGTGATTTCGGCCCCCTCCCTGATGGGGTGGATGCGCGCCAGACCGGGGTGATTTATTCGATTGACGGGAACGAGCCACAACGCGCGATTGTGCCAGTTGGGCAGCCGCTTGAATTAACATTGAACCTCGCCCATGCAGGACGAAACGTTGTGCGCTTTGAGGTGCCTGTGCAGGCGGGGGAATTAACCCCGCGCAACAATGTCGCTTATGTGCAGGTCAATGGGGTGCGGGATCGTTTGTCGGTGTTGCTTGTCTCAGGCGAGCCACATATGGGCCAACGGACATGGCGCAATTTGTTGAAATCTGACCCTGCGGTGGATTTGGTGCATTTTACCATTCTGCGCCCCCCTGAAAAGCGCGACAATGTTCCTGTGTCGGAATTGTCCTTGATTGCCTTTCCCACGCGTGAGCTGTTCATGGATCAAATTGATGATTTCGATTTGATCATCTTTGATCGGTATCAACGGCGCGGGATATTGCCCCTGATCTATCTTGAAAATGTGGCGCGCTATGTCCGCGATGGCGGCGCGGTTTTGGTGGCGGCGGGCCCAGATTTTGCGGGGGCAGGGTCGCTGTATCGCTCACCTTTGGCCGATATTTTGCCCGCCGAGCCGACCGCGCGCGTGTTTGAAGAACCATATGTGCCGCATCTTTCCCGCCTTGGTGCGCGCCACCCTGTGACGCGTGGCCTTGAGGCGGCGCATTTACCCATTGCAGGATCAGATCAGCCATGGGGGCGGTGGTTCCGGCAAGTTGAGGTTGCCCCAAACGCGGGCGACGTCGTGCTTGAGGGGGTAGGTGATGCGCCGCTTTTGATCCTTGATCGTGCGGGCGAGGGGCGTGTCGCGCTATTGGCCTCGGATCATGCATGGCTGTGGGATCGGGGATACGAGGGCGGCGGCCCACAATTAGAGCTTTTGCGCCGTCTGGCCCATTGGATGATGAAAGAGCCAGATCTTGAGGAGGAGGCGCTAAGCGCCGAAGCCGATGGTCGCGAGATGCGCATCATTCGTCAAACTATGGGGGCGGGCGTTGCCTCAGTCATTGTGACAGCGCCAGATGGGGAAGACATCACCGTGCCATTGCGTGAGACGGCCGAAGGCATGTTTGAAGGCAGCTATCTTGCCCCCGAAGATGGGCTTTACCGCGTAAGCGATCCAAATGCGGCAGATCTGTCAGACATCGTTGTGGGCATTGGCCCTGCCAACCCGCGCGAATTTAACGAGGTTGTAGCGACAGGCGATCTTCTTCGTCCTCACCTAGAGGCAACGGGCGGGACGGTGTTTTTCCTCCGCGATGCTCTGCCTGATCTGCGTCTTGTGCCAGAAGGGCGCGGTGCAGTGGGGCGCGGTTGGATGGGGATTTATACCCGTGACGCCTTTGTCACGGAGGATGTGCGCGCCCGACCGCTTGTTCCTGTTTGGGTGTATCTGATCGCAGGTTTGGCTGCGCTTGCCGCCGCATGGCTGCGTGAAGGGCGCTTTAGAAGGGCTTAAAGACCACCACGATTAAAACGGCGATGGCGCCAAACACGCTGACTTCATTAAAGACCCGCAGGTAAAAATCGCTTTCGCGGAACTCGCCTTTTAGGGCGCGCAGGATCAAGCGACCCGTCCACGCGTAATGCGCGCCAAGCAGGCTGACGAGGCCCAGTTTCACCCAGACCCAAGGCGCGAAATTCCAAAACCACCCAAGCCATAGCCCAGTGGCAATCGCAATGACACCAAGCCCTAGCGAAAAGCGGTAAATGCGAATCGTCAGATCACCTGTTGGGCCAAATTCACCAAGCCGCGCATATTCCCGTTTCCAAAAGATAATGGCGCGGGGGACAGCAAAAATACCTGTCATCCAGCCCATGACGCAAAGAATATGTATGACTTTGACCCAATCCATGCTGCCTTGCTGCCTGTTTTGTTATGTCTCGTCTATGGGCAATTCGGTCGCGCATGGCTTTTGCTTGCGCAATCCTTCAAATTGGTCTAGAAATCTTACCAATACCGCAGGGAGGGCTGATTATGGAAATGCCAAAACCAAACCCCGCCATTTTGGCCAAGCGCACGCGGATCATTTCGCGGTTGCGCGATGTGCTGCCCCATGATGCGGTTATTGATGATCCGCATGAAACGCGGGCCTATGAATGTGACGCTTTGACGGCCTATCGCTGCCCGCCTTTGGCGGCGGTGTTGCCCCAGTCCACGGCTGAAGTCTCTGAGGTGCTGCGCATTTGCCACGAGGAGGGTGTGCCTGTTGTTCCGCGTGGTTCTGGCACCTCGCTTGCAGGCGGAGCCTTGCCTACGGCCGATAGCGTCATTTTGGGGGTGGCGCGCCTGACACAGGTGTTGGAAACCGATTACGACAATCGATTCATCCGTGTGCAGACAGGGCGCACCAATCTCAGCGTGACGGGCGCTGTTGAGGCGAATGATTTTTTCTACGCCCCAGATCCATCAAGCCAATTGGCCTGCGCGATTGCGGGGAATATCGGAATGAATTCTGGCGGTGCGCATTGCCTGAAATATGGGGTGACGACCAATAACTTATTGGGCGTCACGATGGTGATGATGGATGGCACAGTCGTTGAGATTGGAGGCGCGCATTTGGATGCGGGCGGCCTTGATCTTTTGGGCGTGATTTGCGGCAGCGAAGGACAGCTTGGCGTAGTCACGGAGGCCACTTTGCGTATCCTCCGCAAACCCGAAGGTGCGCGCCCCGTATTGATGGGATTTGACAGCAATGAGGTCGCAGGGGAATGCGTCTCTGATATTATCAAGGCGGGCGTTCTGCCTGTGGCAATCGAATTCATGGATCGACCCTGTATCGAGGCGACCGAGGCCTTTGCCAAGGCGGGCTACCCGATGTGCGAGGCCTTGTTGATTGTCGAGGTTGAAGGATCTGAAGCGGAAATCCGCGAACAATTGGATGTGATCCTCGACATTGCCAAGCGCCACAATCCCGTGGAATTGCGCGAGGCGGCAGATGCCGATCAGGCCGCACGCATTTGGTTGGGCCGAAAATCCGCCTTCGGTGCGATGGGTCAGATCAATGATTATATGTGCCTTGACGGCACGATCCCCGTCTCAAGCTTGCCTTACGTTCTGCGCCGCATCGGCGAGATGAGCAAGGAATACGGACTTGGCGTTGCCAATGTCTTCCATGCAGGGGATGGCAATATGCACCCGTTGATCCTGTTTGATGCCAACAAACCAGGCGATCTGGAGCTGTGCGAGGCTTTTGGCGCGGATATCCTCAAGCTCTGTGTTGAGGTGGGCGGTTGCCTGACGGGCGAACATGGGGTGGGTATTGAAAAGCGTGATCTGATGCTGACGCAATATACCCCAACAGACCTCGAAGCGCAGCTTTGGGTGAAGGATGTGTTCGACCCCAAATGGCTCTTGAACCCTGCAAAGGTGTTTCCGCTTTCCGTCACTGAAACCCGCCGCGATCACGCTGCCTAAGCGAAATTTCATCCCCCGATCTCGCTCTTGGGGGCCTACCTTATGAAAGGGGCGTTGCGCTATGTTGCAACCGAAATCCGAGGCTGAATTGGCCGATTGTCTCGCCGCAGCAAAACATCCCATGGCGATCCGTGGTGGTGGCACCCGCCCGATTGGCCGCGCGGTTGCGGGCGAAGTTTTGTCAACGGCGGCCTTGACGGGGATCACGCTTTACGAGCCGGGTGCGCTGACCTTGGTCGCGCAAGCTGGCACGCCCTTGGCCGAAATTGAGGCGGTGCTTCATGCCGAGAACCAGCGCCTGCCCTTCGAGCCGATGGATCATCGCGCGCTTTTGGGCACAGACGGCACGCCCACAATCGGTGGGGTGGTTGCTGGCAATGTTTCGGGGCCGCGCCGCATTCAAGCGGGCGCCGCGCGTGACAGCTTGATCGGCGTGCGTTTTGTTGATGGGGCGGGAACCGTCATCAAGAATGGCGGTCGCGTGATGAAAAACGTCACGGGCTATGACCTCGTGAAACTGATGGCAGGCAGTTACGGCACGCTTGGGGTTCTTTCCGAAGTCTCCTTCAAGCTTCTTCCTGAAGTCGAAACCTGCGCCTGCCTGATCCTTGAGGGGCTGTCGGATCAGTCCGCCGTGGCCGCGCTGTCGCGCGCCCTAGCTTCGCCCTATGAGGTGACAGGGGCCGCGCATGCCGCCAATCGTGGTGGCAGGTCACGCACCATGCTGCGTCTTGAAGGTTTTGCCAAAAGCGTGGCCTATCGGACAGATGCCCTACGCGGCGTTCTTGCCGAGTTCGGGGAAATGGAGGTGATATCTGATCCCGATCTGGTGCGCCAGATGTGGAAAGATCAACGCGATGTGACTGCGTTTGCGGGGCAAACGGGCGATGTCTGGCGCATCTCGTGCAAACCTAGTGACGGGCCTGCAATCGGCGCGAAAATCAAGGGCGAAGTGATCTATGACTGGGGTGGCGGTCTCATTTGGGCCTTGGTTGGCGAAGGGCATGATCTGCGCAAGACCCTTGGTGCATTTGGTGGCCATGCCACGCTGATCCGTGCATCTGAGGCCACGCATGCGCGCATCCCGACCTTCCACCCTGAGCCTGCGCCTTTGGCGGCGCTGTCAGATGGGTTGCGCCGCAAATTCGACCCAAAAGGAATTTTGAACACAGGGCTGATGGCCACGGCCATGCCTGCCGCATAAGGAAGGGCGTGTTTCGCCATGCAGACGACATTCACCCCAGAACAGCTTGCTGATCCCGCCACTGCGCGCTCGAACGAGATTTTGCGCGCCTGTGTCCATTGCGGATTTTGCACGGCCACTTGCCCAACCTATCAAGTGTTGGGCGATGAGTTAGACAGTCCGCGTGGGCGGATTTATCTGATCAAGGATATGCTTGAATCTGGGCGTCCAGCAGACGCAAAGACCGTCAAACATATTGACCGCTGCTTGTCCTGTTTGGCCTGCATGACCACCTGCCCTTCGGGGGTGCATTACATGCATTTGGTTGACCATGCCCGCGCCCATATTGAGCGCACCTATAAGCGCCCCTTTATGGATCGTGTTCTGCGCTTTGCCTTGGCGAAAATTCTGCCCTATCCGACACGGTTTCGCCTTGCACTTTTGGGGGCGAAGATTGGGCGGCCTTTTGCCTTTTTGATGCCTGATGCGCGGCTCAAGGCGATGTTGAACATGGTGCCTGCGCAAATCCCGCCCGTTAGTCGCAATGATGATGCGCAAAGTTTTGCGCCGCATGGCGCGCGCAAAATGCGGGTTGCTTTGATGACGGGATGCGCACAACGGGCGCTGAATACGGATATCAACGATGCCACAATTCGCCTGTTGCGCCGTTTGGGCTGCGAGGTGGTTGTGGCCGAAGGTGCGGGCTGCTGTGGGGCCTTGACCCATCACATGGGCCGCGAGACGGAATCGCATGCCTTTGCGGCAGCCAATATCAAAGCATGGATGCGCGAGGCGCGCGGCGCAGGATTGGACGCGATTGTGATCAACACGTCTGGCTGTGGAACCACAGTCAAGGATTACGGACATATGTTCCGCAATGATCCTTTGGCGGAAGATGCTGCAACCATCTCAGGTCTTGCGATGGATATTTCAGAGCTTCTGCAAAAGTTGGACTTGTCTGCCGCCAAAGCCCCCGAAGATTTGAACGTGGCCTATCATGCGGCCTGTTCGCTGCAACATGGGCAAAAGGTGAAAACCGCGCCAAAGGATTTGCTCAGAGCCGCAGGGTTCACGGTGCTGGAACCTGCCGACAGTCACCTATGCTGTGGATCGGCAGGCACATATAACCTCATGCAGCCTGAAATCTCGGGCAAGCTTAAGGCGCGCAAAATCCGCACGCTTGAGGCCTTGCAGCCCGATGTGATTGCTGCGGGCAATATCGGCTGCATGATGCAAATTGGGTCAGGCACAGGGCATCCTGTGGTGCATACGGTCGAGTTGCTTGATTGGGCCACAGGTGGGCCGAAACCGCCTGCGATGTCGCGCGCACCGCAGGAAATGCCTGTGCCAATCTTGCGCTAAATCCCTGTTTCAGGGGTCTTGAAACCCGAACAGCTGCTTCCAATATCAGAGAGGTCGGTGCCGCCAAGCGGGCCGACCTGAACCTTTGTTGGCGTGTCTCATGATGTAGAGCGCCACGAAAACCTTGGTATCGCTTCTGATGGAGGATGTCCTATGCGAAACTACGACCTAACCCCCCTATACCGCGCCACTGTCGGCTTTGATCGTATGGCTGATTTGTTAGACAGCCTGCTGACGCAGGAAACGGGCGCGAACAGCTATCCCCCCTATAATATCGAAAAAACCGATGAGAATACCTATCGTATCTCAATCGCTGTTGCGGGTTTTTCAGAGGCTGAATTGCGTGTTGAGCAACGCGAGACGGAACTGGTCATCGCGGCCCGCAAAGAGAAAGACGACACCGCCCGCACCTATTTGCATCGTGGTATTGCGACCCGCGCCTTTGAGAAGCGGTTCCAATTGGCCGATCATGTGCGTGTGACCCAAGCAAGCCATGAGAACGGCATGTTGCATGTCGATCTCTTGCGTGAGGTGCCAGAGGCAAAAAAACCGCGTCAGATTGCAATCACATCTGGCAAGGCATCCAAACAAACACCTGCACTTGAAGTGACAGATGTAGAGGTCTGAGACAGACCTTCAGACACCCCTGAGCGTGCGCCCTCCCTCGCGCGCTCAGGCGGTGATCGGTGGCAGGACTGGGCGTGGCCCTAGAACCATTGCCCCGGTTCTATCCGCCCCAAATCCATCAATTGCTGACTAGACCATTGGAACCGCTTTGAGCGGTGCCAGCGAAAATCCCCGATATCATAGCGAGACCCTGCATTGCTGCGCAGTGCTTTGGCCACGCGAAACGAACAGATGGTTGCGGTGATGGAATGGTGCCATTGGCACGCAAAAGTGTTCATTTCCTCGTCACTGAGGCGATGATCTTCGAACATTTGCAGCCCTTCCTTCGCCCGAAAGAACCCGATCCGATCAATGCGCCGCCGTTCTTTGGGAACATGTTCCTCAAAGCGCCAGCGTAAACCGCCAAAAAAATCATGTTGGCGATCCTTAGCGTGGCCCGTTTCATCACGGCGCGCATCGGCAAAATACCCTGCACTGTCGAGCATGGCATGATCTAGGTTCACGGCATTTGGTGCGATGTTCAGGTCTTGTGCGTAGAGATCAATCACATAGGTCAGTGCGCAGTCGCGGCGTTCTTCCGCGATGAAGGCTGCCATTTCGCCCACAGTGCGATCCTCGCAGAACGGGTAAAAGAAATATTCAGCGTTATAGCAGTAATGAACCCATTCATTTGGCACGAGAGGGATCAGCGCATTCACAAGACTGGCGGCAGCATCTGCGCGGCGGGTTTGCGCGCGAATAATCGAAACAGTGTTTGGGGTGTGCCCCTCTGTCTCGGGGGTAATGTCCAAACCAGTGGGGGCTGCGATGAACACATGGCGAAACCCTAATTGCATCAAATGAGACAGTGTCGAGGCCAATTCAACCCGATCCTCTGCAATCAAAATTGCAAAAGGCCCCTTGCCAAACCCGCCCCGCGGCAGGCGGCGAAATTCGGCCAAAGATGCATAGTCTTTGATCTGCATATGCGGTTTATTCCGACCAATTCTGAAATTTTTGTAACCCAACCCCAATTTGCGGGGCTTTGTGGTCTATTGCAATGGGTCACATGCGTTGATGTGTGCCCCCTCTTGGGCTAAATGACCCTGTGCTGCGATCTGCGAAAAAGGCCCCATGCAATGACTGAACCCAAAAAGCTATTCGTGAAAACCTATGGCTGCCAGATGAATGTCTATGACAGCGAGCGTATGGCAGAGGCGCTGTCTGGTCAGGGCTATGAGCAGGTGGGCAGTGCGGAAGAAGCGGATATGATCCTGCTGAACACGTGCCACATTCGCGAGAAGGCATCGGAAAAGATCTACTCGGAATTGGGCCGCCTGAAACCTTTGCGCGATGAAAACCCCAATCTGAAAATCGGTGTTGCGGGCTGTGTCGCGCAGGCCGAAGGCGAAGAGATTATGCGCCGTCAACCGATTGTGGACTTGGTCGTTGGCCCGCAGACTTATCACCGCCTTCCTGCCATGATGCGCGCGGTTGAGGCAGGGGAAAAGGCCCTTGATACGGATTTCCCCGAAGAAGATAAGTTTCTGCATCTGCCAAAAGATCGCCGTGCTAAGCGCGGGCCTTGTGCGTTTTTGACGGTGCAGGAAGGCTGCGACAAATTCTGTGCGTTTTGCGTTGTGCCCTATACCCGCGGCGCTGAGGTCAGTCGCCCCGTTGCGCGCATTTTGGGGGAGGCGCGCGATCTGGTCGAACGCGGCGTGCGCGAAATCACGCTTTTGGGGCAAAATGTGAATGCCTATCATGGGCAAGATGAGGATGGGCGTGAATGGGGGCTTGCGCGCCTGATCCGTGAATTGGCGAAAATCGAAGATTTGGCGCGTATCCGCTTTACCACATCGCACCCCAATGACATGGAAGATGACCTGATCGCGGCTTTTGGCGATTGTGACAAGCTGATGCCCTATCTTCATTTGCCTGTGCAATCGGGGTCTGATCGTATTCTCAAAGCGATGAACCGCAAACATACCGCGCAGGACTATCTCGACCTGATCGCACGCATCCGTGACGCGCGCCCTGATTTGTTGCTGTCAGGGGATTTCATCGTGGGCTTCCCCGGCGAGACAGATGAAGACTTCGCGCAAACGATGGATTTGGTGCGCAAAGTGAATTACGGACAGGCCTATTCCTTCAAATATTCCGCGCGTCCCGGCACGCCCGCAGCCGAGCGTGCAGATGTTGCGCCTGAGATTGCAGATGCCCGTTTGCAAGAATTGCAGGCGCTTTTGACCGAACAACAAAGGGCGGCTCAAGACGGTATGGTGGGGCGCGAAATGCCAGTTCTGTTTGAAAAGCATGGGCGCCAAGAGGGGCAATTGATTGGGAAATCGGGCTATTTGCATTCGGTTCATGCTATCGCGCCCGCGGAATTAATTGGCCAAGTGGCAATGGTTCGAATCATTAAGTCTGCCACCAATTCCTTGACAGGCGCGTTGGTATAGTCTGCGGATGTCTGGGGTGGCCTTCGGCGGTTAGGATGCCCCAACAGGAACAATTTCTAACAATTTGTTGAGATTGTTTATCAATTTATATCTAAATATTGATATATTTTTCTTTCCGAAGCGAAATTGCTTGGATATTCTCTCGAATAATCGCGCTGTTAACCATTCTTCCGCATTTTAGCTGGATGGTCGCAGGGAAAGAATTTTGAGATTGGGCGTGCTTTTGAACAGCTTTATCCAACATGGAATGGCACATGCCGTGCGGTTTTTGGCGATTGGGCTGCTTGCCTTTGTGCCACAATTCGCGGCGGCGCAGAGTGGGGCTATTTCTGGCCGCGTGCAGCCGGGGATCTGGATTGATCCTGACGGCTGTATGCATTGGGTCGCCGATGGCGGTCTTGAGGGCTACATGGAGGGACGTGTGAATCCCCAAACGGGGATGCCTGTCTGCATGCGCGTCAACACCTGCGCAGTGACGAATAGCGATGTTCTTTTCGCGACAGACAGCGCGCATTTGACCGCAAATGGTCGCGCGCAGTTGGAACAGTTTTTCCGCTCGGCGGGTGCGTTTGCCTATGCGATTTATGGGCATACTGATGCGCGCGCCTCAGATGAATACAATATCCGCCTCTCGCAGGCCCGTGCCGAATCGGTGGCCAATGTGGCGCGCGGTGTTGGGGCGCGCGTGGCGCGTGAAATTGGCTATGGCGAACGCCGACCAATTGCGCCCAATGACAGCGCCTCCAATATGCAGCGCAACCGCCGCGTTGAAATCGTATGTTACAGATGAAGTGGGCCATAATGCGTCAGCGATATTTGGCGATTGCCCTAATTGGGGGGGCTACAGTTTTGTCGGGCTGTTCAAGCCTAGACCGCCCAATTGCGAGTAATCGTGATCGCGGTTTTGACGCAAAAGACCTTAGCCAATTACAGGCTGCCATCTATGTCGACCCTGATGGTTGCCACATTTGGATGATTGACGATGGCGCGGAAGGGTATTGGTCGCGCCGCCGTGATCCTGTGTCTGGCTTGCCTGTTTGCACGGCTGTTGCGCCGCCAAATTCAGTTGTTGGTGACTACGCCACGGGTGGGGTTGTGCCTGATATTCGCTCTGCTGGTCTGTTCTAGGCGCAAAAATCGGTCATCTGTCGCCTAGATATGTGAAATTTTCGTGCATATCACACTAGCTATTGATTTGGCCGCGAGGGCTTGGCACTCTCAACTCAGGAATCTTCTCTGAGCGAAGGAGAGTATGTTGGCATTGTCCACGTTGAGCGCACCCGCCACCCCTAAATCTGGCCCCCCTGCGGATTTGCAGCTGAGCTTTCCTGACAATCGCCTTCTGATCGACCTTTGTGGAGAATTCGACCGAAATCTCACGCAAATTGAAACAACGCTGTCGGTGCAGATCATTCGCCGTGGCAACCAATTGGCCGTGCATGGCGAGGCGCGGGAGCGCGCGGCCGAAGTTTTGGGCAGTCTCTATGCGCGATTAGAGGCAGGAAAATCAGTAGAGGCCGAAGATGTCGAGGGCGCAATCCGTATGCGTGGCTCTGTTGAGGGGACAGGCGTTCGGGCGGGTGATCAGATTGAAATGTTTGGTGCATCCTCGTTGGAAATCGGCACCCGCAAGAAAACGGTCGAGCCTCGCACCGATGCGCAAAAAGCCTATGTTCAAAACTTGCTAAAAAACGAACTGGCCTTTGGGATTGGCCCTGCGGGAACGGGAAAAACCTATTTGGCGGTTGCTGTCGCTGTGAACCGCTTGATCAATGGCCATGTGGATCGGATCATCTTGTCGCGCCCCGCCGTAGAAGCGGGCGAGCGTTTGGGATTCTTGCCTGGGGATATGAAGGACAAGGTCGATCCCTATATGCAGCCCCTTTATGATGCGCTGCATGATTTTCTGCCTGGTCGGCAACTGCAGAAATTGATGGAAGAAAAAACCATTGAAATTGCACCTTTGGCGTTCATGCGGGGGCGGACATTGGCCAATGCCTATGTGGTTTTGGACGAAGCCCAAAACGCAACCACAATGCAAATGAAGATGTTCTTGACCCGTCTGGGACGCGGCAGCCGTATGGTTATCACGGGTGATCGCAGTCAGGTTGATTTGCCGCGCGGCGTAAATTCTGGCCTTGCTGAGGCCGAACGCATTTTGGGTGCTGTCTCAGGGATCAGCTTTAACTATTTCACCGCAAAAGATGTGGTGCGTCATCCGATGGTCGCCAAGATTATCGAGGCCTATGACGCCGATGAGGTTAAAGGTTAGGCGCAAGGCGCATGGAAATCGACATTCTGATCGAAACCCCTGCGTGGCAGGTTTGTGACATTGAAGATGTCACTGCGCGCGCGGCAGACGGTATTTGTGCCGAGCTTGGGCTTGATCCTGCGCGGTTTGCAGTTTCGGTTTTGGCCTGTGACGATACCCGCATCGCAACCCTAAACAGCGATTTTCGCGCCAAGCCGACACCGACCAATGTGTTGTCTTGGCCCGCAGAAGAGATTGACCTGCCCCTTGGTCAAATGCCCAAATTGTCGACCCCCGCCGCGGATGGCCCACCACATGAATTGGGCGATATTGCAGTCGCCTATGAGACTTGCGCCCGCGAGGCGGAGGAGCAGGGCAAAGATTTTGATGATCATTTGACCCATTTGATGGTTCATTCGATCCTTCATTTGTTGGGATTTGATCATATGAATGACCCCGATGCCACGGTGATGGAAAGTTTAGAGACACGCATCCTTGCCAGACTGGGGGTTGCTGACCCATATTAGGGCGGATGGCACAAGTTTTGTCAGTGTAACCTTGGAAAGGGGCTATGAGCTCAAATCCCGAACCCTCGTCTATTGCGGCGCAAAGCGCGCCCCTTGATGACGAGCCTCTGCCGCAAAGGCAAAGTTTCTTCTCCCGTCTTTTTGGGTCTAGCCCATCAGACCCCGATCATTCAGATCATGCCGAAGGCGAAAGCCTGAGCCACCCTGCAAGCGAGGGTAAATCCTTTGCGCAATTTGGCATGTCCAATCTGCGCCGTTTGCGGGTCGAGGATGTGTCGATCCCGCGTGTCGAGATAACGGCGGTGCCCGCTGATATCAGCCTTGACGATCTCATCGCGGTGTTTCGCGAAAGCGGCAACACGCGCCTGCCAGTTTACGATGGCACCCTCGATAGCCCTATCGGCCTTGTCCATTTGAAAGACGTTGCTTTGGGCCATGGCTTTCACAAGTCGGAAGGTGATTTCGATTTACGCTCTATGCTGCGGCCCTTGCTTTATGCGCCGCCCTCCATGCCGATTGGGGTGCTTCTGCAAAAAATGCAGACCGAGCGCACCCATATGGCTTTGGTGATTGACGAATATGGCGGTGTCGATGGTTTGGTGACCATCGAAGATTTGATCGAACAGGTCATCGGTGAGATTGAAGATGAGCATGATGTCGAAGAAGACAGCCCATGGAGCCATGAGAAATCAGGCGCTTATCTCGCCCTTGCCCGCGCCCCATTAGACGAGTTTGAAGCCGAGATTGGGATCAAACTGCTGGACACTGACGAAGATGAGGAAATCGACACCCTTGGTGGTTTGGTGTTCAAACTGACGGGGCGTATTCCCGCGCGCGGGGAAATCGTTCCGCACCCTTCTGGTGCCGAGTTTGAGGTTGTCGATGCCGATGCGCGGCGGATCAAACGGTTGCGTGTGCGATTGCCCAAAGGTGACGCTGCGTGATCATGACACGGCTGCGCGATCCGCGTCTGTTGGCACTTTGCGCAGGTTTAGGCGCAGCTCTGGGCATTGCGCCATTTAACATACTCATCGCGACCCCATTGGGTTTGGGCGCTTTGATCTATCTCTTAGCCCAATCGCCAACCCCTAAGGCCGCGGCGGTTTCCGCGTTTTGGGGGGGATTGGGCTACTTCATCCTTGCGCTGCATTGGATTGTCGAGCCCTTCATGGTCTATGCGGCGCAAGAGGGGTGGATGGCCCCTTTCGCGATTTTGGGCTTATCAGGTGGGTTGGCCCTGTTTTTGGCACTGCCCGTCTGGGCGATCTGCGCCTTGGCGCGTCCCCAAGGCCGTGCGGCCCGCATCATGGCGATTGTTCTGGCGCTGTCATTTGGGGAATATCTGCGCGCCTATATCCTGACGGGGTTTCCTTGGGCAATGTTTGGCCACGCCATGATTGGCACCAATTTGCGGATTTTGGCGGGGGTCATCGGTGCGCATGGGATGGGCTTTTTGCTGCTCGGTCTGGCGGGTCATTTGGCCCATTTTGCAATTAATGGGGCATGGCGTTTCGTTGGGGGGCTGTTGGGTGGCATTGTGGCGCTTTGGGTGTTCACGCCAGTCTTTCCCGCGCCACAGGCGGCCCCAGATGCGCCGCTCATCCGCATCATTCAACCCAATGCTGCACAAGACCTCAAATGGCGGCCCGAGATGAAGCCGTTTTTTCAAGATCGGATTCTTGATCTCACCGCTCTGCCCGTCCGTGAGGCAGGGGGCGCACTGCCCGATTTGGTGCTTTATCCCGAAACGGTTTTAACTTCGCTCTTGGAGAATACCGAAACCATCCGCCAAGATCTGGCTGCTGCTGCAGGCGGTGGCCTGTTGATTTTGGGCGCACAACGCCTTGAGGGGGAGGTTGCCTATAACTCCCTTGCACTGGTGGATCAAACGGGCGCAGTGACTGCAACCTATGATAAGCACCATTTGGTGCCTTTCGGGGAATATATGCCCTTGCAATCCCTTGCGCGCGAGATGGGGTTACACGGGCTCGCAAATCGCATGGGTCTTAGTTTTTCGCGCGGGTCAGGGCCACAGGTCTTTGACCTCGGCGCAGATCTTGGAACGGTGTTCCCGATGGTCTGTTACGAGGCGATTTTCCCGCATTATATCACGGATGTGCCGCGCCCTGATTGGATGTTTCATGCCACCAATGATGCGTGGTTTGGTCAGTTTTCAGGCCCTTATCAGCATTTGGCCCTGCTTCAGCTGCGCGCAGCAGAGCAAGGTTTGCCTGTTTTGCGCGCCGCCAATACAGGGGTCAGCGCCGTTATAGATGCGCGTGGTGAAATCGTGTCTGCTTTGGGAATGGGAGAGATGGGTGTAATTGATGCCACCTTGCCCCCATCCTTACCCCCGACCCTTTATGCGCGGTTTGGGGATGTAGCTTATGGGGTGATGCTTTTGGGGCTCTTGGGCGCATTTTTGCGCAAGCGGCGTGTTGATATGGTTGATCCCACCCGCACTTGAAGATAAAGCGGCGCAATCTTGGCCCCACAACGGCTTCCTGACGTGGCGGCTTTAACCCCAATGGAGCACTTATCATGTCCCGTAAGCACTATGTTTTCACCTCCGAATCCGTTTCGGAAGGTCATCCTGATAAAGTATGTGATCGTATCTCTGATGCGGTCTTGGACGCGTTTTTGTTCGAAGAACCCGAAGCGCGTGTTGCTTGCGAGACTTTCGCCACGACCAATCGCGTTGTGATCGGTGGCGAGGTTGGTTTGTCCGACCAAGATAAACTGCGCGACTACATGGGCCGTATCGAAGATATCGCCCGCGCGTGTATCCGCGACATTGGGTATGAGCAGGACAAATTCCATTGGAAAACCTGTCAGATCACCAACCTCTTGCACGAGCAATCCGCCCATATTGCACAAGGCGTGAACGCCGCAGAGGATAAAGACGAGGGTGCAGGCGACCAAGGGATCATGTTTGGCTTTGCCACCAATGAAACACCTGATCTGATGCCCGCCCCGATCCAATATTCCCATGCGATCCTGCGCCGTTTGGCTGAGGCACGAAAGTCTGGCGCGGCCCCGCAGCTTGGGCCAGATGCGAAATCGCAGCTTTCTGTGCGCTACGAGGATGGCAAGCCAGTTGAAATCACTTCCTTGGTTTTGTCGACACAGCATTTGGACGAAAGCATGACCTCCGCTGATGTGCGGGACTTGGTCGAGCCTTACATCCGCGAAGTGCTGCCCGAGGGGTGGCTGACCGCCGCCACAGAATGGCACGTTAATCCAACGGGTAAATTCGTCATTGGTGGCCCTGATGGCGATGCGGGCCTCACAGGGCGCAAGATCATCGTAGACACCTATGGTGGCGCGGCCCCACATGGCGGCGGTGCGTTCTCGGGCAAAGACCCGACCAAGGTGGATCGCTCAGCCGCCTATGCGGCGCGCTATTTGGCGAAAAACGTGGTGGCTGCAGGTCTTGCAGATCGCTGCACTATTCAGCTGTCCTATGCGATTGGCGTGGCCAAGCCTTTGTCGATCTATGCCGACACACATGGCACGGGCAATGTCGATGAGGCCGCGATTGAGCGCGCCGTGGCACAGGCGATGAACCTGACCCCACGCGGCATTCGCCTGCATTTGGGTTTGAATAAGCCAATCTTCCAGCGCACCGCGGCCTATGGCCATTTTGGCCGCGCCCCCGAGGCAGATGGTGGCTTCTCGTGGGAGCGCACTGATCTGGTAGATGCGATCAAATCAGTGCTCTAATTTGAACCCTGCACATGGAGTATGGCCCTGACCGATTTGGTTGGGGCCTTCTTTCAAAGATGACCGAAGCCAGACCCCACCGCAATTTCTATGGCCGCCGCAAAGGGCATAACCTGCGCGACAGTCAAGAAGCCTATTTGGAACAAGACTTGGCCAAGCTTAGTCCTGGTGCGGTTGATTGGGATGAGAACCCCGATCGCACAGCCCTTGATCTTGAGACGCTGTTTGGCGGGCGCGATGTTTGGCTTGAGGTTGGGTTTGGCGGCGGCGAGCACATGGTGCATCAAGCCGCGCTGAACCCCGATGTCGGGTTGATTGGTTGCGAGCCCTATATCAATGGCGTGGCCATGCTGCTTGGCAAAATCCGCGCCAGCGGTGTCGCCAATCTGCGGGTTTTTCCGGGCGATGTGCGCGATATGTTTGATGTGCTGCCTGATGCATCAATCGCGCGTGCGTTTTTGCTTTATCCTGATCCGTGGCCGAAGAAACGCCACCATCGCCGCCGTTTCGTCACGCCGGAGCATTTGGAACCTTTGGCGCGGGTTTTGCAGCCCGGCGCGATTTTTCGGGTTGCCACTGATATTCCCGACTATGTCCGCCAGACATTGGAGGAAGTTCCAAAGGCAGGGTTTGAATGGTTGGCCGAAGGGCCAGAGGATTGGCGCAAACCTTGGGGCGATTGGATTTCCACCCGTTACGAACAAAAAGCCCTGCGGGAGGGGCGGGTTCCCCATTATCTGACCTTCCGCCGATTGGGGTGATATCCCCAAAGCCTGTGGACGCGGCGGGCTGTCACCGCTATCAGATGGGCCAAGTTAATTTGCGAGGGAATGAAGCATGTCTGCCCACGGAAAACCTATCAAAATGCAGGCGCGGAAATCCGCGGGTTTGTCGGGCGAGGCGCATGTGCCAGGTGATAAATCCATCTCGCATCGCAGCCTTATTTTTGGTGCGATGGCCATCGGGCAGACGCGCATCAAAGGGTTGCTTGAGGGGCAAGATGTTTTGGATACGGCCAAGGCGATGGCCTCCTTTGGTGCCCGCGTCACGCGTATTGCGGATGGCGAGTGGCATGTGGACGGCGTTGGTGTTGGCGGCTTTGCCGAGCCTGATCATGTGATTGATTGCGGCAATTCTGGAACGGGTGTGCGTCTGATTATGGGCGCTATGGCCACAACCCCCATTGCCGCCACCTTTACAGGCGATGCAAGCCTCAATAAGCGCCCCATGGCACGGGTCACAGACCCGCTCGCCCTTTTTGGCGCACAGTCCTTTGGGCGCTCAGGCGGGCGCTTGCCGATGACGATTATCGGTGCGGAAACCCCCGTGCCTGTGCGCTACAAGTTGCCTGTGCCCTCAGCACAGGTCAAATCTGCGGTTCTGTTGGCGGGCTTGAATGTGCGCGGACAAACTGTGGTCATCGAAGAAGAGGCCACGCGGGATCATACCGAACGGATGCTTGCGGGTTTTGGCGCAACGATTACGAGCGAGCAGACCGATGAGGGGCGCGTGATCACCTTAGAGGGCCAACCAGAATTGCGCCCACAGGATATCACTGTGCCCCGTGATCCCTCCTCCGCGGCCTTCCCAATTTGTGCGGCGCTTATCACGGAAGGCTCAGATGTATTGGTGCCAAATATCGGCCTTAACCCCACCCGCGCAGGTTTGTTTGAAACCCTGATCGAGATGGGGGCGGATTTGACCTATGAAAACATCCGCGATGAAGGCGGAGAGCCAATGGCAGACATCCGTGCGCGTTTCTCACCTGATCTCAAGGGGATCGAAGTTCCGCCTGAGCGCGCCGCAAGTATGATTGATGAATACCCAATTCTGTCGGTTGTGGCCGCGAATGCCACGGGCGCGACTGTGATGCGCGGGGTCAAAGAACTGCGCGTCAAGGAAAGCGACCGCATTGACGCCATGACCACAGGTCTGCGCGCAAATGGGGTTGAGGTGGAAGATGGCCCTGATTGGTGGATTGTGCAGGGTCGCGGTGCGGGCGGTGTGCAAGGCGGCGCGATATGTGCAACGCATTTGGATCATCGGATCGCCATGTCTTTCTTGTGCTTGGGGCTGTCCACGAAAGAACCCGTGCAAATTGATGATGGCGGGCCAATTACGACTTCATTCCCCATCTTCATTGACCTGATGCGGGGGCTTGGCGCCACGCTTGGCGAGGTGGACGTTTGATTTTCACGGTCGCCATTGATGGGCCTGCGGCCGCAGGTAAGGGCACGATAAGCCGCCGCTTGGCTGATCAATTTGGCTTTGCCCATCTCGATACAGGCCTGCTTTATCGGGCCGTTGGGGCAAAAGTGGCCGATGGGGTCGCGCCTGAGATGGCAGCGCAAAATCTGACAGCCGCCGATCTGGCCCGCACTGATCTGCGCAGCCATACAGCGGGGCAAGCCGCCTCAAAAGTTGCTGTGATCCCCGAAGTGCGCAGTGCCTTGGTGACATTTCAACGCGAGTTTGCCCGTCAAAGTGGCGGCGCTGTTTTGGATGGGCGCGACATTGGCACGGTGATCTGCCCCGATGCGGATTTGAAATTATTCATCACAGCCCGCCCCGAAGTGCGCGCGCATCGCCGCTATTTGGAACTTGGGGGAGATGAAGCGCTGATTTTGAACGAGATCATTGAGCGCGATAGCCGCGATATGTCGCGTGCAGATGCCCCATTGCGTGCCGCCGAGGATGCGGTGGTGATCGACACCAGCGATTTGGACATTGAGGCGGCTGTTCGCCTTGCGGCAGAACATGTGACAGCCCGCCTCAAGGGCTAGTATGAAAAATGGCCAAAACCCTTGTCATACTGGCGCAATGACTGTATGAGCCACGCAATCAAGCAGACGGTCAACGTCTCGGATTGAGCAGGGTCGGGATATCCTCCGGCCCTTCATCATTTTCGAGGGGGCGATTGAAAACGAAACCAAAGACCTGCGGAGACAACCGCATGGCCCGAATAGCTCTATGAAAAGGAACTGAATATCTATGTGCGCTAAAGCAACTATGGAAGAATTCGAAGCCCTTCTGAATGAAAGCTTCGAGATTGACACCCCCGCAGAAGGTGCGGTTGTCACTGGTAAGGTCATCGCAATCGAAGCTGGCCAAGCCATCATTGATGTGGGCTACAAAATGGAAGGCCGCATCGACCTTAAAGAATTCGCAAATCCCGGCGAGGCCCCCGAAATCACAGTTGGCGATGAGGTAGAGGTTTACTTGCGCAATGTGGAAAACGCGCGTGGCGAAGCGGTTCTGAGCCGCGAAATGGCCCGCCGCGAAGCCGCATGGGATCGCTTGGAAAAAGCATATGCCGCAGAAGAGCGTGTCGATGGCGCAATCTTTGGCCGCGTCAAAGGTGGCTTCACCGTTGATCTTGGCGGTGCTGTTGCGTTCTTGCCCGGTTCTCAGGTTGACGTGCGCCCCGTGCGGGATGCAGGGCCTTTGATGGGCCTCAAGCAGCCATTCCAAATCCTGAAAATGGATCGCCGCCGTGGCAATATCGTTGTGTCCCGCCGTGCAATCCTTGAGGAAAGCCGCGCCGAGCAGCGCGCCGAAGTTATCGGCAAACTGGGCGAAGGCGACATCGTGGATGGTGTGGTCAAGAACATCACCGAATACGGCGCATTTGTTGACTTGGGCGGTGTTGACGGCCTGTTGCACGTCACCGACATGGCATGGCGCCGTGTGAATGATCCAAAAGAGGTTCTCACAATTGGTGAGACCGTGAAGGTTCAGGTGATCAAGGTCAACAAAGACACCCATCGCATCAGCCTCGGCATGAAGCAGCTGTTGGACGATCCATGGGATTCCGTTGAAGCGAAATTCCCGCTTGAATCCGTTCACATGGGCCGCGTGACCAACATCACCGATTACGGTGCATTTGTTGAGCTGGAGCCTGGCGTTGAAGGTCTGGTGCACGTTTCTGAGATGTCTTGGACAAAGAAAAACGTGCATCCCGGCAAGATCGTTTCGACCAGCCAAGAAGTCGAAGTTATGGTTCTGGAGATCGACAGCTCCAAACGCCGCGTATCGCTTGGCCTCAAGCAGACCATGCGCAACCCATGGGAAGTGTTTGCAGAAACCCATCCTGTTGGCACAGCGGTTGAAGGCGAGATCAAGAACATCACCGAATTCGGTTTGTTCATCGGCCTCGACAACGACATTGACGGCATGGTTCACCTGTCTGACCTGACATGGGAAGGCCGTGGTGAGGATGTGATCGGCGATTACCGCAAAGGCGATATGGTCAAAGCGGTTGTTACCGAAGTTGACGTTGAGAAAGAGCGTATCTCCCTGTCGATCAAAGCTGTTGATGGCGACCCATTCGCAGATGCCGTTGGCGGCGTGAAGCGTGGCTCGGTCATCACTGTTGTTGTGACTTCGGTCGAAGAAGGCGGTCTGGAAGTGGAATATGAAGGCATGAAATCCTTCATTCGCCGCTCTGACCTCAGCCGCGACCGTGGTGATCAGCGCCCTGACCGTTTCTCGGTTGGTGACAAGATCGATGTGCGCGTAACCAATATCGATGCGAAGACCCGCAAACTGGGCCTGTCGATCAAGGCACGCGAAATCGCCGAAGAAAAAGATGCGGTCGAGCAGTATGGCTCATCCGATTCTGGTGCAAGCTTGGGCGATATCCTTGGCGCTGCATTGAACAAAGACGAGTAATCATCACGCGGGCCTTTGGCCCCGTTATGAGATGGAATTGCCCCGCTCAGCAGAGCGGGGCTTTTTCTTTGTCGGAACGACAGGCTGTCGCAGCCCATAGATTTTTCATCTTTTGCGCCTATTGTGCTTATGTCACAGACTAACTCATCCAACGAATGTTATTCGGCGTGCAATTAACTGAGAGGAAGAATAATGGACGTTGCAGACACGCTGTTGCTGTCGCGAATTCAATTTGCTGCGAATATCTCGTTTCATATCTTGTTTCCCACGATCACCATTGCCTTGGGGTGGGTGCTTTTGTATTTCCGTCTACGGTTTTGGCGCACGGGCGAGGCGCGGTTTATGGCGGCCTATCTGTTTTGGGTGAAAATCTTTGCCCTGACCTTTGCCATGGGGGTGGTGTCTGGGATCACTATGTCCTTCCAATTCGGCACGAATTGGCCCGGCTTTATGGAAATTGTGGGCAATATTGCAGGGCCGCTATTGGCCTACGAGGTGTTAACCGCGTTTTTCCTTGAGGCGGCTTTTGTCGGCATCATGCTGTTTGGGGCCAGCCGTGTGCCTGCTTGGCTGCACATTTTGGCCACGGGCTTGGTCGCCTTCGGCACGACCTTGTCTGCGTTTTGGATCCTTGTGTTGAACAGTTGGATGCACACGCCGGCAGGGTTTGAGATGATTGATGGCGTGGCGCATGCCACCGATTGGGCGGCGATTATCTTCAACCCCTCAATGCCGTATCGCCTGTTGCATATGCTTTTAGCTTCAGGGCTGACAGTGGCCTTCCTGATGGCGGGTTTGGCCGCCTTGCGCTGGCTCTGGGGGGATCGTGCGGCAGAACTGCGCGTCATGCTGTGCACAGGTCTTGTGATAGCCGCTGCATTGATCCCGCTGCAAATTCTGGCGGGCGATATGCATGGTCTCAACACGCTCGAGCATCAGCCCCAAAAGGTCGCTGCAATGGAGGCGAATTGGGAAACACAAAGCAATGTGCCCTTGGTTGTCTTCGCTTTGCCAGATGAGGCAACCCGCGAAAATCACTTTGAGATTGCAATCCCAAATGTCGCTTCATTGATCCTGACACATAGTTTTGATGGTGTCGTTCCAGGGCTGAATGGTTTTATTGCTGAGGACGGCACAGCCCTTCATCCCCCTGTCGCGCCTCTCTTCTTTTCGTTCCGCGTGATGGTGGCCACAGGCTTTGCCATGTTGTTCATGTCATGGGGCGCGTTGGTCTTTATGCGCCGCGGGCGCGTTCCGGGTGAAGCAATCTCTCCCGAAGGGCTGCCAAAACTAATTCTTTACGCGCTGGTTCCCATGGCGCTGTCTGGATGGATTGCCACTCTTGCGGGGTGGTATACGACCGAGATTGGGCGGCAGCCTTGGTTGGTGCAAGGCGTGGTCACAACCGCTGAGGCCGTGGCCGAGGTGCCCGCACCGATGGTGATGGGAACGCTGATTGTTTATCTAGCCATCTACGCGGCGCTTTTGGCGGCATATGTGGGCGTATTGGTCTATCTTGCGCGGAAGGCTGCCACGGGGCAGGGCGGGGCGCGCCCTGCACGCCCGCAACAGGGCCTCGAAGCTGCATTGGTTGCGGGGGAATAGGGCGATGCTTGATCTCTTTGGTGATCCAAATATTTGGCTGCCGTGGGCTTTTGCCTCACTGATGGGGTTTTCGATCTTGGTCTATGTGACCTTGGATGGGTTCGACCTTGGCGTGGGGTTGTTGTTCCCCTTCGCATCTGCCGAGGAAAAAGACCGCATGATTGCCTCCATCGGCCCGTTTTGGGACGCGAATGAAACATGGCTGGTTTTGGCTGTCGGGTTGCTTTTGGTGGCCTTTCCAGTGGCGCATGGGATCATTTTGACCGCGCTCTATCTTCCCGTTTTCGTGATGTTGGTGGGCCTCATCTTGCGTGGGGTTGCTTTTGAATTCCGCGCCAAGGCAAGCCTTCGGTTCAAATCCACTTGGAACCGCGTGTTTTTTGCAGGCTCTTTGATGACCTCTTTGGCGCAAGGATTCATGTTGGGCCTCTATATCCTTGGCCTTGAATATACAGGGGCGCATGTGTTTTTCGCGATGTTGACAGCGGGCTGTTTAACAGTGGGCTATAGCTGCATTGGGGCCATGTGGTTGATTTACAAAACCGATAGCGGGCTACAGGCCAAGGCAATCACATGGGGCAAGCGCAGCCTCTGGGGTGTGATCCTTGGAATTGGATTGGTTTCTGCGGCAACACCATTGGTGTCGCTGCGCATCTTTGACAAATGGTTCAGCTATCCTTCATTTCTCTATCTCGCGCCTTTGCCAATTCTCTCTGTCTTATTGGTGGCTGTTTTGTGGGTTATGCTAAGGCGCATGCCATTCAAGGAGGATCACGCGTCTTGGGCGCCTTTCGCAACAGCGAGCGCGCTTTTTGCGATGGCCTATATCGGGCTGGCCTATAGTTTTTACCCCTATGTCGTGCCCGAACGATTGACCATATACGAGGCGGCATCCGCCCCCGAAAGCCTGCTGATTATCCTGATCGGCGCCTTGTTCGTGGTGCCAATCATTATCGCCTATTCAATCCTTGCCTATGTGATCTTTCGCGGCAAGGCGACAGCCCTCAGTTACGACTAGGTTCAGAAAGAAACCGCAACATTGGGCAGGCGCAAATCTTTGATTAGGTCGCGCAGTTCTTGCTTTGCGGCGAGGTTTGAGATGTTTAGCTTGTCAACGCCAACCTCTTTCAAATCAAGAAGGGTCAGGCCTGATGGGAATAGCTCGCGAAAAATCACGCGCTCGGCAAAGCCCGAGCTGACGCGAAACCCGATCCGCTTGGCCAAGGCCTCCATCGCTGCGCCGACTTTGCGCTTATTGTGCATCTCTTGCGCGCCGAGGCGGTTCCGCAGCACGATCCAATCAAACGGCTTAAGCCCCGCCTGCGCGCGTAATTTGCGCGAATGCCAGACCATTTCAGAATACACGCTTGGGCCTGTGATGTCGTAAGTTTCGGGATCAACCCGCGCCAAAAGATCAAAATCAACAAAGCTGTCATTCATGGGCGTCACCAAGGTATCCGCCATGGAATGGGCGACTTGGCTGAGCCGCGTATGCGATCCGGGGCAGTCGATAACGATGAAATCGACCTGATTTTCCATGTTTGCAACCGCCGCCGACAGGCGTTTGTCGAAAATATTCTCACCTTCGGCCAAGGATGCAGGGTCAATTTCTGGCAGCGTCATCAAAATCGGACAAGGCAAAGAGATTGCACGTTTTTGCATCGTGGCTTGGCGGTTTTCGATATAGCGCTGGAAACTGCGCTGCCGCAAATCCAGATCTAGACCACTAACCTTAAACCCCTCGCGCACCAGTGCTGTGGCCACATGCATGGTTGTGGTCGATTTGCCCGAACCGCCCTTTTCATTCCCGAATACGATAATATGCGCCAAAACGAACCTCACTTACCCCACTGCGCACCCGATATTGTGGGCGCATTCCGTTGATCCTCAATATACGGAAGGAATGCTGCGCTGTTAAGAAAGAAAGACATTTAACTTATGGCTTAAATAAAAAACACCGCCCCAAAGGGACGGTGTTTTGAAACAGTTAGGTGCGTTTGGATTAGAAACCCAGACCTTCGTATTTCTTTTTGAACTTGGAAACGCGGCCGCCTGTATCCATCAAGCGCGCGCCACCACCTGTCCATGCAGGGTGCACAGAAGGGTCAATATCCAGCGCAAGCGTATCGCCCTCGGAACCCCAAGTGGATTTCATCTGAACAACGGTGCCATCGGTCATTTTGACATCGATGACGTGGTAATCGGGATGGATGTCTTTTTTCATCGTCTAAGCCCTTCTTACGCTTCGGCGTTATCGCTGAGTTCGCGATAGTTTGTTTTCTCGGCGATACGGGCCGACTTACCACGGCGATCACGCAAGTAGTACAGCTTCGCGCGGCGAACACGGCCGCGGCGCACCACTTCGATTGAATCGATATTGGTCGAGTAGAGGGGGAATACGCGCTCTACGCCTTCACCAAATGAAATTTTGCGAACAGTGAACGAACCTGCGATCCCTTTGCCGTTTTTACGGCTGATGCAAACGCCTTCATACATCTGCACACGAGAACGCGACCCTTCGGTCACTTTAAAGCCAACGCGAATGGTGTCGCCAGCTTTGAAATCGGGAATGGTCTTCCCAAGGGCGGCAATCTGTTCCGCCTCGATTTGTGCGATCAGATCCATTGGATCTTCTCCTCTAAATGCTCGCGGTTGCTCCGCGAAGGTGTGGTCGCATCTGAGAGCTCTGGTCTTCGACCGGATCCACCTGTTCCCATATGGGGGTGTCCGCCAGAGGTCACGCTGACTTTCCTAATGTGATCTTTGGCCAATCTGCCTTGCGCCGAAGTTCCGCAAAAGCGCGGGGACAAAGCCCCAAGAAAAACCAAAGAGGCCCGATCAGCCGATTCCGACTGCGGACGGATGGCGTATAGGCTGCAAATCCCAAAGGATCAAGCCTTATCGCGCCCTGTCTTGCCCTGTTTAGAGAGATATTCCGTCCAAAGATCAGGGCGGCGCGATTGCGTCAAAGCCTCGGCTTGGGCATGGCGCCACTCGGCAACGCGGGCGTGATTGCCAGATGTCAAAACCTCGGGGATCGCCATCCCACGCCATTCAGCGGGGCGGGTATAGTGCGGATGCTCCAACAGGCCATTGGAAAAACTTTCTTCTTGGGTCGAGTCAAAATTTCCCAAGACACCCGGAATAAGGCGAATGGTGGCATCAAGCACCGCTTGGGCGGCAATCTCGCCGCCCGTCAGAACAAAATCACCTATTGAGATTTCTTCCATCTCGTAATGGTCAATTACACGTTGATCCACCCCTTCGAACCGCCCGCACAACAGGGTCATGCCGTCACAGCCCGCAAAGCGCGCGGCATCGGCCTGTGTAAAAGGCCGCCCCCGAGGTGACAGATAGACACGTGGCCAGCGTGCAGGGTCAGGTGGTGTGTTATCAGCGGCCATGTCCATGGCGCGCCCCAAAATGTCGGGACGCAAGACCAGCCCTGCGCCGCCCCCTGCGGGCGTATCATCAACATTGCGGTGCTTGCCCTCGCCGAAGATGCGCAGGTCGATGGTGTCTAATGCCCAAAGACCGCTTTGCAATGCCTTACCTGTCAGCGAGCCCCCCAAGACACCTGGAAACATGTCAGGGAAGAGTGTGATGACCTTCGCGCACCATGCGTCCTTTAGGCGCTGCGGCCCCATCAAATCGCGTGGGGTCGCATTGGCCGAAATCGACAGACGGCCATAGCTGCGGGGTGGTTTAGACGTCATCGTCAAACAAGCCTTCTGGCGGATCAATCACGATGCGCTTGGCGCTGAGGTCGACTGTGGGGACAATCGCCTGTGTAAAAGGCACAAGAACGCTGCCCTTGTGATTGGGCACGCTGCGCAGTTCGAGAATATCACCCGCGCCATGGTTCAAAACCGCCGCCACCTTACCGCGCGCCGCGCCGCCTGTGTCGACCACGTTTAGACCAAGCAGGTCGCTGTGATAAAACTCGTCATCAGGAAGGGCAGGTAGGGCCGTGCGCGGTGCAAACAGACGGGTGCCGCGAAGGCCATCTGCCGCTTCTTTTGTCATCACCCCAACAACCCGCGCGGCAAAGCCACCTTTGACGGCACGGGTGATTTTAAGCTTAAAGCTGCGGTCGCCTTTTTCAGAAAACAGTGGCGTGTAAGCGCCGATATCTTCGGGATTGGCGCAAAAACTTTTGAGGCGCACTTCACCGCGCACGCCAAAGGAGCCTGCAATCGCACCGACACAAATCAGGTTGTGATCGCTCATTCCACGGGGCCCCCTCTTAGGCATAACCGATCTGCGCTGACCCATTCGCCCGAAAGGGCAAGACAGGCCGCTTGCGCATTGCGCCGTTCTTCAACGCGCCCACCTATATAGGCGAAAAGGCAGAGGATCGAAATTAGGATCAGGCGGCGCATTTAAGATACTCAAAGCAACATCTACGCTTGGCCCTAAGGCCACCTTGCCCCCAATACACAACAAGCGGGGGCAAGGAAGGGGGCTGATTACTCAGCCTTTGCTTCTTCTGCAGCTTCCTCAGCGGCAGGCGCTTCTTCAGGTGCAGCGGCTTCTTCAACAACGGCCTCTTCTGCGGGCGCTTCTTCAGCGGCAGGTGCAGGTGCGGCTGCTGCTTCGGCTGCTTCTGCGGCCTTAGCGGCTTTTTCTTCTGCGCGCTCTTGTGCTTTTTTGCCTGGAACGGCTTTGTTCGGGTTGTTGCGGGTTTTCGCGGCCAACACGCCAGCTGCTTCCAAGAAACGGCTTACGCGGTCGGTGGGCTGTGCACCTTGCTCGAGCCAGTATTTCACGCGCTCCATGTTCATTTTCACGCGCTCTTCGCTGTCTTTTGCCAAGAGCGGGTTATATGTGCCGAGCTTCTCGATGAAGCGACCATCGCGCGGCATGCGGCTGTCAGAGGCCACGATGCTGTAGAATGGGCGCTTTTTCGAGCCACCACGGGCCAAGCGGATTTTCATTGCCATGTTAGTATTCTCCTTCGGATAGATGATCGGGGCGTCTTTGTTTATTGCCCGTTTTCAATGTGTTGTTCATGGTGACGGATGACCTCCTGAATGATGAATTTCAGAAAGGTCTTGGCGAATTCGGGGTCGAGATCGGCCTCCTCAGCCAAACGCTCAAGCCGCGCGATTTGTTTGGCTTCGCGGTCTGGGTCGGACGGGGGCAGATCATGTTGTGCCTTCAACTTCCCTACGGCTTGGGTGTGCTTAAACCGCTCGCCAAGGGTATAGACAAGGATTGCGTCTAAGCGATCAATTGAGGCGCGATGTTCCTTGAGCAGCGCTGCGGCGCGGGCGGCTGTATCGGTCATGATGCGATCCCTTTATTTCTTTTTGCCAAAGCCCGTCAGGGGCGGCAGACCACCGCCGCCACCCAAGCCGCCAAGCCCCATCTTGCGGGCTGCGGCCTCCATCGCTTTGGGATCCATTGCTGAAGGGCCCATGCCCGCCAAATCTTTGGGTGCGCCTTTGCCCATTAATGCGCCAAGGCCCTGCTTGAGCATCCCGCCTTTGCCCATTTTGCCGAGCTTCTTCATCGCATCGGCCATTTGGCGGTGCATTTTCAAAAGTTTGTTCAGGTCAGAGACATCTTGCCCTGCGCCTGCGGCAATGCGCTTTTTGCGGCTTGCCTGCAAAAGGTCAGGGTTGGCCCTTTCCCGCTTTGTCATGGATTGGATCAGCGCGATCTGGCGTTTGATCACCTTGTCATCAAGCCCTGCATCATCAAGCTGCTTTTGCATCTTGGCCATGCCCGGCATCATCGACATCATGCCCTGCATCCCGCCCATTTTCAGCATCTGCTCTAACTGGCCTTTAAGGTCGTTCATGTTGAACTGACCTTTTTGGAAGCGCTTCATCATGCGCTCGGCCTGTTCAGCCTCAAGGGTTTCTTGGGCTTTTTCAACAAGGGCCACGATATCGCCCATGCCTAAGATGCGGCCAGCGACACGCTGTGCTTCGAATGTTTCAAGCGCCTCGAGCTTTTCACCCAAACCCACAAAGCGGATCGGTTTGCCCGTGATGGCGCGCATCGATAGTGCCGCGCCGCCGCGACCATCGCCGTCCATACGAGTTAAAACGATACCAGAGACGCCAATTTTATCGTCAAATTCCTGCGCAACATTCACCGCATCTTGGCCCGTGAGGCCATCCACGACCAAGAGTGTCTCGCGCGGGTTGGCAATGTCACGCACGGCTGCGGCCTGCGCGATCAGGTCTTGATCAATATGCAAGCGCCCTGCGGTGTCGAGGATATAGACATCATAGCCACCAAGCCCCGCTTGGGTTTTGGCACGCTTTGCAATCGTCTCAGGATTTTCACCTTGGATGATGGGCAGGGTATCCACGCCAATTTGTTGGCCAAGGATGGCCAACTGCTCCATCGCGGCAGGGCGGTTTGTGTCAAGGGATGCCATCAACACGCGCTTGCCTTCGCGCTCCTTCAGGCGCTTGGCCAGTTTCGCGGTTGTTGTGGTTTTCCCTGAGCCTTGCAGACCCACCATCAGGATGGGTGCAGGCGGGTTGTCGATTTTCAGTGCGCCAATCTCGCCTTCGCCCTGAAGCGTGGCGATCAATTCGTCATGCACAATTTTGACGACCTGTTGACCCGGGGTCACCGATTTGGTCACCGCAGCGCCTGTGGCCTTTTTCTCGACCGCGCGAATAAATTCCCGCGCCACGGGCAAAGAGACATCTGCCTCAAGCAAGGCCACCCGCACTTCGCGCAGGGCTGTTTTCACATCATCAGCAGACAAAGCGCCTTGCTTTGTCAGCCCCTCAAAGACCGAGGAGAGGCGTTCTGAAAGTGTTTCAAACATTGGCCAAGGCCCCTTTGTCGCGTCATCTCTTTGGTGATCTGTGCATCAGGCCACCGCATTGCAATGCACCAAGGCCCCCGTGGGCGAAACTCGCTGACGGGGGGCGATCTTGGACATATCCTAAGACCAGAAAGCCAAAGCTTGCTGGAAGTTGTGCCGCTCTTACGCGCGCGAAGAGGGGAATGTCAAGCCTTCGCGCCTTAGTTCAAATGGCGCAAGAGTCGCGCATGACGATCAAAGGCCGTGATCAACTGTCCCAAATTTTGGATATCTGTCGCCTCAAGCATGGGCAACATCTTCACAAAGGCCCGCGCCGTTCCCAATGTGTCGCCAAGTGCGGTATGACGGGCATTGTCGGGCATGCGGATGCTAAGGCGGTCACATAGCGCGTCCAATGTGTGTTCCGCAGACTGACCAAAAAGGATGGCCGAACACAAAACAGTGTCCAAGATCGGCTGATCAAAACGCGCGCCAATGGCCCCTTCGCGCCGCTGTAGAAAGGCCATGTCAAAGGGGGCGTTATGGGCCACCAGAACCGCGCCATCGGCAAAGCGATGAAATCGCAATAAGGCATCAACAACCGATGGGGCGTCTGCCACCATCTCATTGGTGATGTGATGCACCGCTGTTGAGGCCGCAGGGATTTTGCGCGCAGGGTTGACCAATGTATCAAAGCGTTCGCTCTCGACCAATTTGCCGTTTACGATCCGCATCGCGGCAATCTGACAGATTTCATCGACTTGCGGGTTCAACCCGGTGGTTTCTGTATCGAACACCACGAAAGACAAGTTCTTCAGCGGGGCCTGTGACAGCTCAGCAGGCAGTGCGGTTTGCAACAGGTCAAAATCATATTGGATCACGCGCGGCGTTTGTAGCGCTTCGGGGGCGGCGGCTAGGGACAGGCTGATCCGTTGATCTGTGGCTTCGATCTTGGCGCCGTGGCTGCGCAAAACATCGGCCCCCGCAAAGCGTGAAAGGCCCGTGATCAGGGGGCTGTCTAACCAATCATTGAGCCGTGCCGCGTCAGGGGCCTTTGCATCTCCCTGCAGGTCAAGAATGGCCTCTCCCTCTGTCAGTCGGGCCGCAAGTCGAATGTCAGACGCCCCCGCGCCAATCCACGACAGCGTCAGGCGCTCTAACAAGCGGCTGATGGCAAAGCCATCGGCGCGCAGTCGCAGGTCAGGCAGCGCGTCATACTGGAGTTGGATATCCTTTTGCGCCAAGCGCGTGGCAAGCGCGATTGCAATATCGGATAGGTCAAGCTGCTCAAGGGGCCACCAAGCTGTATCGGTTTTGACTTTTTCTTTTTGCACATCGCGCAACGTCTTTTCCAACTGCGCACGCGGCGCCCCTTGGGGCAGGTCTGGCAAAACGGCATCCACGGCCTCAATTAAATCGGCAAACAAAGCCTCGCGCGTGCCATGCAGTGCCAAATCTTTGGATCGGTCTTGCAAGCACAAGAGATAGGCAGGATCGGCTGTTTCCTGACCTTCGAGCCAGAATAAGCGCATCCGTGCCTCGAAAAGGCGGGCATCGTGGCGGGTTGTTACCAAAATATCCGTGCCCTTGGCGCTCTGTGCGCGCAACAGCCTGCCATAAGCCTCGCGCAAGGGGGCCATGCGCAAAAGCTGATCAAGGGGGCGGTTCAGACCCAACCCTTCATCATCATTGAAGAGGTCCCGCATCTTGCCATTGTAAAGCGCGATTTTATGGTCAGGCGTGCAGAACACGACCCCATCGGGAATTTCAGCCAGTAAGGTTTCAAGGCGCTGCTTCTCAAGGCCGAGCCGTGCTGTTTCACGCCCCACGGCCAATGCCATTGCGTTGCGCGTTTCGGTCAAATGCGCGGCAACAGCCGCAGCAGCAGGGGCTAAATCACCCAAATATCGCGCATAGTTTGGATTGATTTCATCATCCACATCGGCATGGGCGCGGGCGCGCATATCCGCGGCCAATGCCTCAAGGGGGCGGGCGACATACTCATCGAACTTCGTCCAAACCCAAGCAGACAGGCCGATAATTGCAAATGCCCCAACCGCCCCTGCGGTGATAAAGGCCGATAGCGCGTGATCCTCGCCCAAACGAACATACCCAATCACCAGACCCGCGGTCAGCAGGGCCGCGCCCCCAAGGGCCAAGAGCGCAAAGAACAAAAAGATGCGCAAACGCAAACTAAGATGGGTGAACATGGGCGTGCGGGCCTCCTCCTCCCGCAGCGGTGGCGCGGCCTAGCCGCCCAGAGTTGGGCAGACCACGGCAATCAACGGATCATCCGCGGAAACCGCTAACCAATCGGCATTCTCGGCGCGGCCATCGGCATCAAAACTGGTGGTTGGAAAAATCTCTGCGCGGGCGGGGGTCGTGCAATCCACCAAGATGGGTTTGATGATCGCGGGCTGCCACCGCTCGTGCAGGCGCGTTTGCACAACCCATTGGCCCGAGCCTTCGACTGTTTCGATAGTCTCTGACGGGGTAACCGCGACAAAGCCTTTGATCCATGGCTTCACATATGTCCACGGCTGCCAAACAGCGCGCTGTTCGCGCGTGGCGATCATTACAGTGTCTGTGGGCAGGGTGGCCATGACGCCGCGCGCCCATGAATATTCGAGGGATATTGTGGTCAGGATCATCGCCAGCCCCGCGCCTGCAGGCACGAACCATTTTGGTATCCGCTCTCCTATCAGGCGGCGCAGGCCATAGGCGATGCCTGCCCCTGCAAAGGCCGAGGACAGTGCCGCAATAAGGACGAGGAACATTTGCATTTCGTTGGTCTTTCTCTTTTCGTGGCAACCAAAAACAGGCGCGGGGGTTATAGAAACCCGCTCTGCTGTCCGATTGCCGATTGCATTGTTTTAATCACAACGAAGGCATCGCGGAGATGACTTCGATCAAAATCGGATAAATAAGCAGGTGCCATGAAATTATCGGGCGCGTGGCCATTGCGTATTTGGCGCGCTTGATGCGCAAGCCGCGCTTCCGCGATCATGTCATAGGCATCCAATAAATCCCGTCCGCCCGAGGCAGAAACCGCACCTCCGTCAATTGCGTTAACCAAGCGCGCGCGGGTGTTTACTTCGGTCAACTGTCCTTTCAGCGCATAGATGCGCCCCAAATCCACCACGGGCACAACGCCGTTATGCTTGAGATCAATGCGATCTTTATGCTCGCCCGACCGAACAGTGGCAAAGCCCCGAAAGAGACCAAGCGGGGGCGTATGCTTGAGCGAATTGGAAATCATATGAGCCACAAAAATCGAATTTCCCGAAGCCTCTGCAAGGGTCGAGGCGTGAAGATCGTCAAACAGGGTTATCGTGCCGCCAATGGGCCGCAGGTCAAACATCACCGATGCCAACATCTGCGCCTCGGTGTCAGGTTTGTTGATCCATTTCGAGAAATAGTTTCGCCAAACGCGTAAGGGTTGCCGCCAACGCGCGGCGGTCGCCATCATATCACCTGGGCAGTAGAAATAGCCTGCCTCATCTAAACCATCCGAGACGAATTTTGCCAAAGCGGCGAAATACGCGTCATCTTCTGGGCGCATGGCATCGTCTATGATCAGGCAATTGTCTTGGTCGGACACGCCCGTTTGTTCTTGCCGACCTTGGCTGCCGCAGGCCAGCCACAGATAGGGCACAGGCGGCGGCCCAAGATGGTCTTCGGCAAGTTTTAGCAACCGCCGGGTCGCGGCATCGCCGATATCGGTGATCAGGCGTGTGACCACCTGATGATCATTATTTGCCCCAACCAATTGCATCAAAAGGGCAGGGATGCCTTTTACATATTTGGCAATTTCTGCACTATTCGCGGCATAGGCGATATCCATGATGATTGAGGCGGAACTGGTCGCCTGAAAGCGCATCATATCGGTCTGGCTTAATATGCCTTCGGGCTGCCCGCGATCCATGACGGGCATATGGGTAAACCCATGCTCGACCATCAAATGCAGCGCATCAGCCACAAGGGCGGAGGCGGGCAAGGTCTTGGGGTCGCGCGTCATCACTTCAGCCACGGCCGTGTCTGATGGCAGCCCCGCCGCCATAGCGCGATTGGTTAAGTCGCGTGTGGTGATGATCCCTTGCAGCGCCCCCGTTTTGGAGGTGACAAGCAAGCAAGAGACGCGGTGATCCCGCATCTTTTTCGCGGCGCTCAGCAAGCTGTCTTGCGCTGTGCAGGTCAGAGGATTGCGCGTCATTAAATCGCCCAAGGTTTGGGTCGACAACGCACTGCGCTTGGCGCGGGCCGGGCGGGTGCGGTCAAAGAAATCTAGAAAGGCGGGGTGCTCTTTAACCAATTTATGGAAAAGTGGCGCCGAGATTTCCAAAAATTCAGTTGGTTTCACGGCGGTTGCGGTGACAGGCGCAATACCATCGCGCATCAAGCCACGCTCTCCGAAGGAGTTTTTTGGGCCGAGGATCGAGACCAGTTCACCATTGGGTTCGGTGATATCAACCTGCCCTGACACGATGAGGTAAAGCGCCTCAAGCGGCGCGCCCGCGTGATAAATCACAGCGCCCGCTTTCGCCATGGAGCGGTTCACCTGCCCTGCCAGTTCCGCCAGATAATCATGCGGTAAGCTGTCATAGGGGTGCGTTTGTGACAGAAGTGTCAGGATTTCTTTTGGCATCTGGATCTGGGTCTGTTTGGTCGGTCTGGCTCAGCCTAGACTATTTATGAAAAAGGCGCATCCCGATTGATCGGAATGCGCCCATTTTTCTTAAGGGGTAGCCCCTAAGTGATCAAAGGATCACTTGTTGATGGCTGCACCTGAGCCACGTGGGATACGTACGGATTCCACGAGGTCTTGGATCTCCTGCGGAGGCTCTGCTGTCACGCGGGATACTGCGAATGCGACTGCAAAGTTCAGCAACGCGCCCACTGGCCCGAAATGGGTTGGTGGAATGCCGAACAGGTAGTTCGCTGCAGTGTTCTCCAGCATGTTGGTGCCTGGGATGAAGAACCAACCCAAGAATGTGAACAGGTAGAGACAGGTCGAAATCAGACCTGCAAGCATACCTGCTGTTGCACCTGCGGAGTTCATGCGCTTGGAGAAGATACCCATCATCAGTGTTGGGAACAGCGAAGCTGCTGCCAGACCGAATGCCAGAGCCACGGTTTGCGCCGCAAAGCCTGGAGGGTTCAGACCAAGATAGGTTGCCAAAGCAATCGCGCCTGCCATCGAGATGCGTGCGGCCAGAAGCTCGCCTCTCTCGGAGATGTCAGGATTGATCACCGACTTGATCAAATCGTGGCTGATGGAAGAGGAGATCGCCAACAGAAGACCCGCCGCAGTGGACAGAGCCGCTGCCAGACCACCTGCCGCGATCAGAGCGATAACCCAACCTGGGAGCTGTGCAATTTCTGGGTTTGCCAAAACGAGGATGTCACGGTTGAACGTGACAAGCTCGTTTCCTGCCCAACCACGCTCAGCTGCCATTTCAGCCATACCAGCGTTATTTTCATTGTAGTACTGGATCAGGCCATCGCCGTTCTTGTCTTCAACAGCCAGAAGGCCAGTCACCGACCAAGTGTTGAACCAATCAGGCAGATCAGCTTGTGCAACAGGCTCACCTTCAACGCCATTTGGCCACATGGTGGTCATGATGTTCAAACGAGCCATAGCACCCACCGCAGGAGCGGTTAGGTAAAGCAGCGCGATGAACACCAGTGCCCAGCCAGCAGACCAACGTGCGTCTGACACTTTGGGAACGGTGAAGAAGCGAATGATCACGTGGGGCAGACCCGCGGTACCAATCATCAGCGACAAGGTGAACAACGCCATCAACCATGGGCTAGAGCCTGTGGTGTAAGCATTGAAGCCCAGATCTGTCAGCAAGCCGTCCAATGTGGTCAGCAGAGGCTGGCCAGAGGCGGTGTGCTCGGAGAAGAGGCCGAGGCTTGGGATTGGGTTACCTGTCAGTTGCAGCGAGATAAACACAGCAGGGATCGTATACGCAGTGATCAGAACACAATACTGCGCCACCTGCGTATAGGTGATGCCCTTCATGCCACCTAAAACCGCGTAAACGAAGACGGTTGCGGAGGCAATGTAGAGACCCGTTGTTTTGTCAACTTCGAGGAAGCGAGAGAAGGCCACGCCAGCACCAGTCATCTGACCGATAACGTAAGTCACGGACATCACAATCAGTGAGGCTACGGCCACAACGCGTGCAGTTTGGCTGTAGAAACGGTCGCCTACGAACTCAGGAACCGTATACTTGCCAAATTTGCGCAAATAGGGTGCAAGAAGCATCGCCATAAGCACGTAACCGCCCGTCCAGCCCATGAGGAAGGTCGAGTTGTTATAGCCTACGAATGCGATAAGACCTGCCATTGAGATGAAGGAGGCCGCCGACATCCAGTCAGCTGCAGTTGCCATACCGTTCAAGACAGGCGGAACACCACGCCCCGCGGCGTAGAATTCAGATGTGGAGCCCGCGCGGGCCCAAATTGCGATACCGAAGTAGAGCGCAAACGACAGCCCCACAACGATAATATTGAGTGTTGTTTGTTCCATAATCTGGCCCGTCCCTTACTCTTCGTCCACGCCATATTCTTGGTCTAATTTGTTCATACGCGCTGCGTAGAAGAAAATCAGAACAAGGAATACGAGGATTGAACCTTGCTGAGCAAACCAGAAGCCCAGATCTGTGCCACCCACCGCGATGCCGCTAAGCATCGGGCGGAAAAGAATAGCAAAGCCATAGGAACACAGCGCCCAGATCACCAAGCATAGGGTGACCAAGCGGATGTTCGCGGCCCAGTATTCAGAGTTATTTGCCTTTTCGGCCATTGATATCTCCCTTCGGTTTCTAACCAGTGAGGCACTGCCCCAACGGTGACATCTGACGCCGCCTCCTCCTAAGGCGCCGACAGAATTCTTTTGCCCAATTACGCCCCAGTGAGGTGGGACACGATCTTGCCAAGTGCCTTGGCAATATCGTCAATAGCCCCCATAGCCGCGACTTTGCTAAGCGTGCCGCGGGCATTGTAATACTCGATAAGGGGGGCCGTTTGGGCATGATATGCCGACAGGCGCGTGCGCACTGTTTCGGCATTATCATCAGGGCGGCGCTTAAACGAGCTGCCCTGACATTTGTCACAAACACCCGCTGTTGCGGGTTGCTTGAATTCGTCATGATATCCTTCGCCACAATCGGCGCAGGTATAGCGACCCGATACGCGGGCCACCATCGCTTCATCATCCACCTCAAGGCTGATGACAGCGTCAATCTGCTGGTTCCGTGCCGCCAAAAGGCCATCAAGTGCCTCGGCTTGCGCGGCGGTGCGGGGAAAACCATCCAGAATTGTGCCTGCGGCCACATCGGGCTGCTGAAGGCGTTCTTCGAGAACGGCGAGCACAATCTCATCCGAGACCAACTCGCCCTTTTCCATAACCGATTTCGCGGTCAAGCCTGCGGGTGTGCCTGCATTGACTGCGCCACGCAGCAAGTCACCAGTGGACAGCTGCACAAGCCCGAATGCCTCTTCTAGCATGCGGGCTTGGGTGCCCTTCCCAGCGCCCGGAGGCCCGAGAAGGATTAAGTTAACTGGTCGTGTCATCGTATCTGCCGTCATTTACTGAATTCCACGCGTTACTTAACGATGCGATTGGCGATGAGGTCATCCACCACGCTTGGATCTGCCAAGGTCGAGGTGTCGCCAAGGCTGCCGAAATCGTTTTCGGCAATCTTACGCAAAATGCGGCGCATGATTTTCCCCGACCGCGTTTTGGGCAGGCCAGGTGCAAATTGCAGCGCGTCTGGTTTTGCAATTGGGCCGATCTCTTTACGCACCCAATTGGTCAATTCTGCCCGCAATTCTTCGGAGGGCTCTTCGCCCGCCATCAACGTGACGTAGCAGTAGATCCCCTGACCTTTGAGATCATGGGGGAAGCCCACCACTGCGGCCTCTGATACTTTTTCATGTGCCACAAGCGCCGATTCAACCTCGGCTGTGCCCATGCGGTGGCCCGACACGTTGATCACATCATCCACGCGGCCCGTGATCCAGTAATAGCCATCTTCGTCACGGCGGCATCCGTCCCCTGTGAAGTAATAGCCTTTGTAGTCACTGAAATAAGCCTGCACAAAGCGATCAGGATCACCCCACAGAGTGCGCATCTGACCAGGCCAGCTGTCTTTGATACACAAAACGCCTTCTGCGGCGGTTTCGTGGATTTCTTGACCAGTGGTCGCATCCAACAACACGGGCTGAACGCCGAAGAATGGATTTGTCGCTGAGCCCGGCTTAAGTTTGGTGGCACCTGGCAGAGGCGTAATCAAATGGCCGCCCGTTTCGGTCTGCCACCATGTGTCAACAATGGGGCAGTTCCCCTTGCCAACAACGCCATTATACCAATTCCATGCTTCTGGGTTGATAGGCTCGCCCACCGACCCCAAAAGCTTGAGGCTGGAGAGATCATATTTGGTCACGAATTCATTACCCTGACCCATCAGCAAACGAATGGCTGTAGGGGCGGTGTAGAATTGGTTCACTTTGTGCTTTTCACAAACAGCCCAGAAACGGCCCGCGTCTGGATAGGTTGGCACGCCTTCAAACATCAAGGTTGTCGCGCCATTCGCAAGCGGGCCGTAGATGATATAGCTGTGGCCTGTCACCCAACCCACATCGGCGGTGCACCAGAACACATCGCCATCATGATAGTCGAATGTGTATTGATGCGTCATCGCAGCATAAGTCAGATAGCCGCCTGACGTATGAACAACGCCCTTCGGCTTTCCCGTTGAGCCCGAGGTGTAAAGAATGAACAGCGGATCTTCAGCGTTCATTTCTTCCGCAGGGCAGGCGGTGGATTGGCCCGCAGAGGCCTCATGATACCAGATATCGCGACCATCGGTCCAAGTTACATCTTGACCTGTGCGCTTCACGACCAAGCATTTCACATGGTCATCACAATGCAAAAGCGCCTTATCCACGTTAGATTTCAGATCGGTCACACGACCGCCGCGGGGGGCGCCGTCCGAAGTGATGACAACCCGTGCTTCCGAGTCATTGATCCGATTTGCCAATGCGTCAGGCGAGAAGCCCGCGAAGACCACGGAGTGGATCGCGCCGATGCGCGCGCAGGCAAGCATGGCATAGGCTGCCTCGGGGATCATAGGCAAATAGAGAACAACACGATCACCGCGCTTAACGCCCAATGATTTCAGGGTGTTGGCAAAACGGCCCACTTCATCGCCAAGCTGTGCGTAGGTGATATGCTGCGCGGCTTCGTTGGGATCGTCTGGTTCAAACAAAATCGCGGTCTGATCGCCGCGCGTTGCCAAATGGCGATCAATGCAGTTTGCCGCTACGTTCAGCGTGCCGTCCTCATACCAACGGATATCTACATTATCATAGGCAAAGGAGGTGTTTTTGACCTTGGTGTAGGGCTTGATCCAATCAAGGCGCTTGCCTTGTTCGCCCCAAAACGCCTCGGGATCGGAAATGGAGGCCTCATACATTGCTGTGTACTTATCCGCGCCAATATACGCGCCAGCAAGAAGGTCAGGGAATTTCGAAGTCGTTGGCAATGTAGTTCTCCCTCAAAGGTGGCGGCGCGGATGTCGTTTGACAAAGGGTGCCGCGCCGCAGCTTGGGTGTCGCTCACCCCGATCCCTTCGTGGAAATATGGCGGTTCGTGCTTGTTCAACGTAAACAAACGACACAAACGCAGCTCATGTAATGACTAAAACAGATCCTCCCCGATCCCCAAATTTTGCGTCCTTGCCCCCTCCATTGGGCGGTTTCGCAAAGTCGACAGTGGCCCCATTCTTGGCCTGATTTCCCGATCAGGCACACCGCTATCAATCACAAACAGTTTACAACAAGTTTTTGGTATCAGAAGGAATACATCCTGATTTCTGCGATTTCTGTGTAACAAATTTACACTGCGTTGCGGAATTTGTAAATTTATTAACAATTTTCGAAAATTTCCGTGGAAAACATACCTAGTTTGGTAGCGAGCGCATTTAAGCCATAGGTTGTATTTATGCGTTTTTAGAGAGTTAGCGCTAAATTCTGCGCTGCGGCGCAACCCCAACATGTGGTGTTTTTCCTGATTATCGGTTGACGGAGGGCCAAAACCGCGCGCGAGTCACCCGAAATTAAGGGCGCTAAAGCACGCGGAAATCCGCCCCCAGCCAAGGCATCCTTTGCAGGGCTGGCGCGATGAACAGCTTCTGTGAAAGATCGCGGATCAGGTTCGCCATTTCACTGGGAATGGCGCCCGTCCAGTCATCACTGCAATAGAGCATGATCTGGCGCGGTTGCGCGGGTGACGGCAAGGGGTAGGTGTCAATCCCATCCGCAAATCGCTCGCCCCGCATCAGGCTCAGGGGTGTTGTGATGGTGAAGCCAAGCCCTGCCGCCACGAGGGCCGAAATGGATTGGTTCGAGTCGATCTCAAATCTGCGACTAACCTGCATATCATGCATCTGAAGATACTCATCAATATGCTGCGCCATAACCTGCGCGGGGTCGCGACCCAAAAAAGCAAGCCCGCCCAAATCTTCGAACCTTCCCTCAAAGGCATATCCTTTTGGGAGGGCCAAAATATAGGGATCCTGCACAATCGGGTGCGCCACGATATCTGCGGGCGCGGTCTGCGGTGCGGCGCAAATGATCATATCAAGGTTCCGCTTGGCCAACATATTCAGCAAGATGTGGCTCGCCCCAGTTTGTAGGCGGAATTTACAATCGCTGAGCGTCTCGGCCAAACGTGCGGCCAATTGTGGGGTTAGATCATTTTCAAAATCATCAATAACCCCAAGACCAAGGGCGGATATGCCCGATAGGTTTAGGCGGCTTAGATCTTTTTGCCCTGCACGCAGCGCGCCAAGCGCCACTTCCACCCGTTTTAGGAACAACCGCCCCGCAGGTGTCAGGCCAATAGGCCGCCTGCGGGTGTCAATCAATTCAACCCCCACCGCCAAAGATAAATTGCGCAGTTGTTGCGAGGCGGCGGGAACGGATAGACCCATCTCCTCTGCCGCATCGGACAGCGATCCCGTGCGCGCCATGACCTCGAAGGTCTCAAGGCTCTTGAGGCTGATCCCCTTAAGATCGGGTCGCGTCATGCGGCGATGATCCGTTCCAATAGCGCCTGAGGCACAGCGACCCCTTCTGTCAGCGCGGTTTCAAATTTTTGCCCACGCGAAAGCGCCTGCAACCTGTTGGGGGCATCGGCAAGAAGGGCTTGGGTGAATTGCTCAAGCGCCGATACCTGCCCGTATGATTGCGGCTTGATGGCAAAAAGACAATGCCCCATGCGCAGCGGCCCGCTGCTTGGATCATCAGGGTCACTGATCATGGCCGAGGCCCCCGCCCCAACAAGGCTGAGCACGAGAATTTCGACCATTACCGCAATATTGAACCCGTAGCTACCCTGAACAGGCAAGATGCTGCCCTCAATCGCCGCGCGGGGATTTTGCGTGGCGCGCCCGTGATCATCAAGCGCAAGGTGGGGCGGCGGCGTGGTTCCTGATTTGATGTGATCAAACACAGTGTCGCGCGATATCGCGGCTTGGCCTTGTTCAAAAATCAACACACCCTGTCCGCGCTTGTCAGGGACTGCCAGTGCCATTGGATTATCCCCCAAAGTCGGGGGCAAAGGAGGGTTTGTGCTGATGCATGCCGTGTCGGTCGATAGCGCCAAGCTCACATAGCCGCGCCGCGCAACGTCTTCGGCTATCTGCGGCAGAAATCCTGGGCTATTACCATTAGCAAAGGCCAAACAGGCCGTCCCTTCCGCCTCGGCGATCTGCAGAAACTCGGGCAGGGCCAGATCAAAGGCCGCGGGCAAAAAGCCGTTGGCGATGTCACAATGTAACCGCACGCCGTGTCTGGTCTGCAATTTCGGCATCGCCCCCCCATCACAGCGACCAAGCGCTAGATCCTCAAGGCAATGCAATAAATAGCGAAGGCCTGCGCGGGCGCGTCCTTCGGCTTCGGCGCGGGCGATGCGGCGTGCAAGGGGTTTGGCTTGATGTGTTTTGGCCGACAATCTGCTGAGGCTGTCAAAACTCAGCGCCTCTAAATCGGCAAGGCTTAGCTGTTGATTGTTTTCGTCTTGCTGCTCATTCACACTCTGGCGCCTCTTACACTGCGGCTCAACATTGAGCCTCTATGGGACAGATTGTTTCACTCAAGAACGGCGGCAGAAGGGCGCAAGCGCGGCAAAAGCGGTGCGATATTAGGGCGCGCCTAGCCCTCGATGATCAGTTCGGGCAATTGACGCGCATAGCCGCGGATCACATCGGCCAATTGCCGATGCGCAGTGCTGGCCCCTGAGGTTGAGCGCCATACAAGCCCGATAGAGCGCGAAAAACGCTTGCCCTTAAAAGGCCTTACCGCAACATCCTGCGCACGCCCCAATATTTCAGAACGAACATAAAGCGCAGGCAAAAACGTGGCGCCCATCCCCATTGCAACCATCTGGCGTAGGGCATCAAGCGATGTGCCCTCATATTCGCGCGACAATGTCGCCCCTGTTTCAACACAAAGTGCAGATATCTGATCATGCAGCGCATAATTCGGCGACAGTGACAGGATTGTTTCGCCGCTGAGGTCTTGCGGCTCAATTTGGCTGCGCTGCGCGAGCGGATGATCGGCTGAGATTGCCACGACCAAGGGCTCTCGGAACAACCGCTCCGTGACCAAAGACGCGCCAGGGATTGGCAATTGCGTCAGGATCAGATCATGGCCCCCTTCGCTGATTTGACGGGCAAGGTCATGTGGGGCCGCCTCGCGCACATATAGGCGCAGATCAGGGTGGGAGCGATGCAAATCGCCCACGATATGTGGCATCAGATAAGGCCCCAGCGTGGTGGACGTGCCAAGGCGCAATGTGCCCGCGAGGCCCGTTTGCAAGGTTGCGGATAGATCAACAATCGCTTGAGTCGCGTCCAAAATATCGCGCGCGCGCGCCACAACTTCGCGTCCCGCTAGGGTCAATTTGACAGGCCCGCGCCCCCGTTCAATCAGGGTCAGGGATAATGCCTCCTCCAGGGTTTTGATCTGCACTGAGAGCGAGGGTTGCGATATCCCACAGGATTCTGCCGCTAGGCGGAAATGGCCCGTTTCCTCAATCGCGACCAAGTACCGAAGTTGGCGCAAGGTAAGCGGAATTTTTGGAATTGGCATGGCGGATGCCTCGTTAGTTTTTTCCTATCAAAATATGTTGTAATGCAATATTTTCTTTCAGCAAGGGTGACCCTAAATCTTGGTCATGATCAGGCGCAAACCTGATTGGGCCGATGCGAAGGCACGCGCGCAAAGGCCATTTACACGCAAGGCCCAAGTCTCTGGTTGTTAGTCCCTTCCAGTGGTTTGAGATGGGCAAAGCGTTTTGGGTGTCCTGACGGGATCCTGCCGTCACCCCTGAGGGACACCCGATTTCTCCTTAAAAGCGCGGATTAATCAGCTCTCCCCGGTTAGTCCGCGCTCACCTCTCTCTTAGGTATGCAATTCGGTGGTGCTGCCATCGGGCAAAATTGCCACGGCGCTTAGGCGTCCTGTTTCATCGGGGCGGGTGTTTAGCGCGATGCGCCCCTCCGCTTGGGTTACGCTGTCGACAGCGTTATGGCCGTGGGCTATCCATAGGCCATCTCCACGCAGGCGATAGGCAAATTCAGGATGACCCCAGATCAGATTGCGCCCGCTTTGTTGGTCAAGCGGATGATGCGGATCAGCGCCAGCATGGGTTGCAGCCAAGCTGCCTGATTTCCAAAACAACGGCAGGTTGGCTAACCATGTAATGCGCGCCTCCCCCAAGACTTCTGATAAATGTGCAACCAAGTCATCGGGGGGCGGGTTCGGGTCAAGCTTGAGTTCCTGCAAAAATCGCGGTGCCCCTGCACGCAGCCAGCGTTGAAGTCGCACCGCCGGCGCATCTAAACTATCGAGCAAAAGCCGTTCCTGCGCACCGCAAAGACAGGTGACGTTATTTGGAAATTCTTGGGTCAGATCCATCAGGCGGTCGAGCGTGGCTAACCCTTGCCCGCCCGCGTGCAGGTAATTTCCAACGAAAACCAATTGTGGATTTGTTGCGCCACTATTGCCGATATGGGCATCAATGCGCGCCAAAATGCCTTCAAGCAAACTGGCGCAGCCCATAAGGTCGCCCACGATATAGCTTGCTAATTCAGGCCGCGGTTGCCCGCCTTTGCCCTGACCTAAGGCTGCCTGTCCTGTGGGTTTGGGGGTGCGCTTGAACAGTTTGAACATGGTTAAAATCTGCGCGGATATGGGTGCATAAGCAAGGCTAAATTTGCGGCGCGGCCGCGCGCTTAATCGCGCGCGCGCAACCGTCCCGCAGGGCGCATGGCCAAAGGTCGCCATGCGTAACCAAGCCCCGCAGCAAGGCTGACCAAGGCACCGCCCCCAATGATGAGAATGGCCGAGGTAAGATCAAACTGAAAGGGCGCCTCCATCACAAATTCCATGACCGCAAAGCCTCCCAGCGTGCCTGCGCCAAGGGCGACCAAGCCCGCCATCGCCCCTAACAATGCGGAACGAAGGGCGAAGGATGACAGGATTTGCCCACGCGAGGCGCCGAGGGTTTTCAAAAGTGCCGCCTCATAGCTGCGCGCCCGTTCGCCCGATGCGGCCGCACCGATTAAGACGATCAATCCTGTCAACAGGGTCACGCCTGCGCCAAGGGACGTTGCCGTTGCAATGGCCCCAAGCGCCTCGGCCACGCGGTCTAGTGCATCACGGATGCGAATGGCGGTAATATTGGGGGCATCGCCCGCAATATCACGCAACAACTGCGCTTCTGCGGACTCTTCGGCATAGACTGTTGCGATGTATGTATGAGGTGCGCCTGCAAGCGCGTTAGAGGAGAGGGTCATAACAAACCCAATCCCTGCATTCGAGAAATTAACCTCACGCAGCGCGGCAATGGTCGCGGTGATGTCCCGCCCCAAAACGTTAACAGTGATCTGATCGCCAAGCCCGACACCTAATTCGGCGGCCTCTTCGGCGGCAAAGGCCATCAATGGTGGCCCGTCATAGCCTTGATCCCACCATTGCCCTGCAACGATTTGGTCAGATGGTGGGGCTTCGTCCAGATAGGTCAGGCCACGATCCCCGCGCACGACCCAGTGATCCCCTGCTACTTCGCGCGCGTCTTGCCCGTTGATCCCCGTCACGATGCCGCGCAGCATGGGCGCGGTTTCCACCCGTGATACCGCAGGGTCGCTTGCCGTGCGGGTGAGAAAGGCGTCAATCTGGTTTGGTTGGATATCGACAAAGAAATAGGAGGGGGCAACCTCGGGAAGGTCGCGGTCAATCGCATTTTGTAGATTGGACGAGATTTGCCCCACCGCCGCCAGAACTGACAGGCCCAGACCCAGCGAGATCATCACCGCGGTCGCTTCTGAACGGGGGGCGGCAATCGCAGCGAGGGCCGCGCGCAACATGACCCGTCCGCGTAAGGCGCGCCCGCGCGCCAAATTGCGCAAGACGCGGCGCAACACCCATGCAGCCACCCATAGGATCAAAAGGGCTGCTGCAATCCCCCCTGCTGCGCCAAGCGTCAAAATCGGCACGCCAGACCGCCATAGCGCCAGTCCCACGAGCGCGGCGCATAGGCCAAGCAGCGCTGCGATATAGCGTTTGCGCGGGGTGGCAATGGCTGGGCTTGCCGCATCTCGAAAGATCGCTGCGGCGCGCAGGCGTTCGGTTTGCGCCAAGGGTAGCAGCGTAAAGATTAACGCCGTCAGCGCGCCATAGCTCGCCGCCTCAAGAAGGGCAGCAGGGGCGATGGTTATGTTCAAATCCACAGGCATATGCGGGGCCAAGAACGGAGCCGCCACAAGCGGCAACAGCGCCCCAAGCACCACGCCCATGCCAACGCCAACGGCACCCAAAATAATAATTTGGATCAGATAGGCGGCAAAGATCGTATGCCCCTCGGCCCCGATGGTTTTCAGGATTGCAATGGTGGATAGACGATTTTCCAAATAGGCCCGCACTGCGGCAGCAATGCCAACCCCACCTACGGCCAGACCTGCGAGGCCAACCAACACCAAGAACGTGCCGATACGATCGACAAAGCGTTGCACCCCCGGGGCCGCGCGGCGGCTGTCTTGCCAGCGGATACCGCCTTCGGGAAAAGCTGCCTCCATCTGACTGCGCAAGCTATCGAAATTTGCCCCTTCGGGCAGTTTCAGCCGCACTTCGGTTTCATATAGTGTGCCGGGTTGGATCAGGCCTGAGGCGGTTAATCCGTCCAGCGATATGATGGTGCGCGGGCCAAGGCCAAAGCCGCCTGCCGCGCCATCAGGTTCTGCATCAAGGGCGGCGCGCAGTTGAAATTCTGCTGTTCCAATGGTGAAGACATCACCAATTTGCATGCCCAAACGATCAATCAGCACTTGCTGCATCACCGCGCCATGCAGGCCGTTTTGTGCTGAAATGGCCTCTTGGATCGGGTGATCTGGTATAAGACCCGCCGCGCCATAGAGCGGATAGGCCGCATCGACCGCCCGCAATTGGGTCAGGGCGTAATCCATCCCCTCTGGGCCCGTGAAACCCGCCATAGACCGCAGTTCGATGGTCTCAGAGAGATCCGTTGAGATTACCGCCATAAAGGCGCGCTCTTCATCATTTGGGCCGCGATAGGTGAATTCCATTTCAGCGTCTCCGCCAAGGATCACCGCCCCCTCACGCGACAAGCCATTGCCAATTGCGCTGCGCACTGTGCCAACAGTGCCGATAGCCGCCACGCCCAAAATCAAACAGGCGAGAAAAATGCGAAAACCACGCAACCCCCCACGCCATTGCGCGCGCAATTCGCGCTGCGCAATTCGCCACGCCATGATCATATGCACGATCCTTTTTGCGAGCGTGTTTCTGACACGACCCGACCATCGCGCAAGGTGACCATGCGGTCACATTTTGCGGCCAGTTCCGAAGAATGGGTGACGAGGATCAGCGTAGCCCCGTGACGGGTTTGCAGATCCATCAGAAGGTCCATGATCTGCGCCCCATTGGTTGCGTCCAAATTCCCTGTCGGTTCATCCGCCAACAAGATCGAGGGGCGCGGTGCTGCCGCACGGGCCAAGGCCACGCGCTGTTGTTCACCGCCTGACATTTGCGCAGGATAATGCTCCGCGCGATGCGCAAGGCCAACCGAAGCCAGTTCCGCCTCGGCCCGATCAAACGCATCGGCCACCCCTGCCAATTCAAGGGGCGTTGCAACATTCTCAAGCGCAGTCATGGTTGGGATCAGGTGAAAAGATTGAAAAACAACGCTCATATGGTTGCGGCGAAACCGCGCTAAGGCATCTTCATCCATACGCCCCAAATCATGATCAAGCGCACGCACTGTGCCCGATGTGGGGCGCTCTAATCCACCCATCAACATTAAGAGCGAGGACTTGCCCGAACCAGATGGCCCAACGAGGCTGACGCTTTCCCCTTTGCTTATCGTCAAAGACACCCCATGTAGGATATCGACAGGGCCCGCATTGCCCATCAAGGACAGACCTGCGTCTTCAAGCGAAAGGATGGTTTCAGCCATGTTCAATAACCCCGCATACTTGGTTGCATCTCGATATGGGGTTTTGCCGCGCTGCGGCAAGGGGCGGCCTGTCTGGGCGGCGCTCTTTGGCGTGCTGCTGATGCTGCTGCCACAGACGGGCGCCGCGCAGGTGCAGGTTGTTGCCTTGGGCGACAGTCTGACCCAAGGATACGGCCTGCCCCAAGGCGAAGGTTTTGTGCCGCAGCTGCAAAATTGGCTCAATGAGCAAGGTCTTGATGCACAAGTAGTCAATGCGGGTGTCTCGGGTGACACGACCGCAGGGGGGCTGTCTCGGATTGATTGGACGTTGACCCCTGATGTGGATGCCGTGATCGTGGCATTGGGGGGGAATGACCTGTTGCGTGGCATTCCACCTGCAACCAGCCGCGCCAACCTTGAGGCAATTTTGCAGAAAATATCTGCGCGCAATTTGCCTGTTCTTTTGGTGGGCTTGCCCGCGCCCAACAATTACGGCCCCGTATTTAAGGCTGAATTTGACGCGATTTACCCCGATCTCGCGGCCCAATATGAGACCAGTCTTGTGCTTGATTTTCTTGGGCCTATTGCCGCGGCCGCAGAAAGTAACCGTCAAGAGGCATTGAGCGATTTGATGCAGCCCGATGGCATTCACCCTAATGCCAAGGGCGTGGCTTTGGTGGTCGAGGCACTTGGCCCTGAGGTTGCAAACCTTATTGCCCGCGCCGAGGCAGGCGGGTCATGAGCGAGGCTGCCGATCATCTGCGTGTGGCTCTTGGGCAGATGTGTTCTGCCACGACCCACGCCCCAAATATCGCCGTGATGCAAGAGTTTGCACGCGATGCGGCGGCAGCGGGCGCAGATCTTTTATGTCTGCCTGAAGTGGCGGGTTTGATGTGCCGCGATCGTGAGAAAGCTTTGGCACAGGTCAAGACCGCTTCGGAAGATCCGTTTCTGGATGCCGCGCGCAATGCGGCGCGCAGGCACAACCTTTGGATCCAAGCAGGCACAACACCGATCCGACCTGAAGGCGCAGAAAAATTCCGTAATCACGCTGTTTTGATAGCGCCTGATGGGGATGTGGTCGCGGCCTATGATAAAATTCATCTGTTTGATATCGCACTGGACGGGCAGGCCCCAATTGGAGAGTCGAGCCGATTTGATGCGGGGGATCAGGCGGTGTTGGTCGACACACCTTGGGGCGCGTGGGGGATGAGCGTGTGTTATGATATCCGCTTTGCTCATCTCTTTCGCGACTATGCCAAGGCGGGCGCGCGCATGATCTTTGTGCCATCGGCCTTTATGGTGACCACGGGCCAAGCTCATTGGGAGGTTCTTCTGCGTGCTCGTGCCATTGAGACGGGCAGTTTTATCGTAGCCGCCGCCCAATCAGGCAGCCATGAAGATGGGCGCAGCACCTATGGTCATTCGATGATTGTCGCGCCATGGGGCGAGATTTTGGTGGATGCAGGCACGGCCGCGCCTGCTTTGCTTATCTGCGATTTGGATTTGAGCCGTGCGGATCACGCGCGGGCACAAATTCCGAACCTGTCCAATGAAAGACCCTATCAGCTATCGCGAAAGGATGCGCGCACCAAAGCGCGCAATCCCAACGAAAGATAGCCGTGTCTACCGCTAAGATGGCGTGAGAAACGGGCGCGGCGCTGCCCCAAGCGGGTCAAAGCGGTGTGCCCCTGACGGAAAAAGAATTTTTCGTGCTGCGTTTGGGGGCAGATTGTCTAACCAATAAGGAAATTGCCCGCGACATGGGCACGACTGAGGTGACAGTGAAGATGCATATGCGTTCAGTTTTTAAGAAACTGGGCGCGCGCAATCGGGCGCATGCCGCCATCATCAGCGGCGAGCGCGCCATTTTGTGACCTGTCGGGTGTAGCGGTCAGTTTTGGGAAGAATTGGCTGGGGTGGTAGGATTCGAACCTACGGTACGCGGTACCAAAAACCGTTGCCTTACCACTTGGCTACACCCCAACCGTGTCGCGCTAGTTACTTTGCGCGGGTCGCAGGATCAAGACCCTTGTGTGAAAAATCTTTGGTTTATTTTCGCGGTCTCAAATCGTTTGATCATAGGCCCCGACATCGGGTTCCGTTCGAATGATCGCGTCTAGGTCTTGGAAGATTGCGCGCATTTCTGCTTCGCTGGCGGGACTTTCGCAGACAACCACCAAATTTGGCGTGTTGGATGAGGCGCGCACAAGGCCCCATCCGCCATTTTCCAACATCACACGCGCGCCATTGACCGTGACGACATCTACGATTTTCTGGTCGCCTAGTGAGCCGCCTTGACCCTGTAAAGCCACGAGCTTTTCCACCAACCGGGCGAGAACATCGTATTTTAGCGTGTCCGCGCAATAGGGCGACATGGTCGGGGTGGCGTAGGTTTGGGGCAAAGCGCGGCGCAGATCCGCCATAGAGGCGTCAGGGTTGCGATCCATCAATTTACAGATTTCCACCGCAACGCGCATGCCGCAATCATAGCCACGTCCCAGAGGCGGCGCGAAGAAATAGTGGCCCGATTTTTCGAACCCCGCGAGTGCGCCCAATTCATGCACGCGGCGTTTCATATGGCTGTGGCCAGTTTTCCAATAATCCGCCCGCGCGCCAAGCGCCCGCAATTCAGGGTCAGAGGCATAAAGCCCCGTAGATTTCACATCCGCTACGAAAATCGCGCCCTTGTGATGTTTGGCCAGATCGCGGGCCAAGATCACGCCCATCTTATCGGCGAAAATTTCTTCACCTTCATTGTCGACCACGCCGCAACGATCGCCGTCCCCGTCAAACCCAAGCGCGAAATCAGCGCCGCTTTCACGAACTGTGTCGGCCATGTCATGCAACATTTCCATCGCTTCGGGGTTTGGGTTGTAATGCGGGAATGTGTAATCAAGCGCATTATGCGAGGCGACCACCTCGACCCCCATGCGCGCGAATAACTCAGGGGCAAAGGCCGAAGCCGTGCCATTGCCCGTGGCGCAGACCACGCGCAGCTTGCGGGTCATTTTGAAATCGCCAACGAGATCATCCAAGTAGGCCTCTTTGACGCCACCGACAAACTCATACGCGCCGCCCGTGCGCGCCACGCCCGCGCCGCCCAAAACGATATCGCGCAAACGCGCCATCTCGACTGGGCCATGGGTGAGAGGCTTTTCAAATCCCATTTTCACCCCTGTCCATCCATTGGGGTTATGGCTGGCTGTCACCATGGCCACGGCCGGCGCATCAAGGTAAAATTGCGCGAAATAGGCCATCGGGCTGAGGGCGGGGCCGATATCCCGCACCTTGATCCCCGCCTGCATCAAACCCAAGATCAGCGCGTTTTTGACCGAGAGCGAATAGTCGCGGTAATCATTGGCCACCACGATCTCAGGGCGGATGCCCGCCTCATGCATTTGTGTGCCAAGCCCTAGACCCAAGGCAGTAACGCCCGGCAGGTTGATCTCTTCGGGAAAACGCCAGCGTGCATCATATTCGCGAAATCCGGTCGGTTTGATCATGGGATCGCGCAAAAAGGCCCATGTATTCGGGGTGACCTCGGCGAGGGGTTTTGTCATGACGAATACCTTATTGAGCTTGGGTTAAATGCGGATTGGGTTGGCTTTGGCCAATTGGTCAAGCTGCATCAACATTTCAATCAATGCGGGCATATCCGAGAGTCGGATCATATTGGGGCCATCGCAAGGGGCGTTGTCGGGGTCTTGGTGCGTCTCGGTAAAGACCGCGGCCACACCAACCGCCACGGCGGCACGGGCCAAAACAGGTGCAAATTCGCGCTGGCCGCCTGATGCGCCACCCAAACCCCCAGGCTGTGCCACAGCGTGGGTTGCGTCCATTACAACGGGGCAGCCAGTTTTTGCCATCTCGGGCAGAGACTGCATATCAACCACGAGGCGGTTATAGCCGAAACTGACCCCGCGCTCGGTGAGCAGGATCCGATCATTGCCCGTGCTTTCGATTTTAGCGACCACATTGGGAATATCCCACGGGGCAAGAAACTGTCCCTTTTTGACGTTGATCACGGCACCCGTCCTTCCCGCCGCTAGCAAAAGGGCGGTTTGGCGACACAGAAAAGCAGGGATCTGGAGAACGTCCACCACCTCGGCCACGGGCGCGCATTGCTCTTTTTCGTGTATATCGGTCAGAACAGGCACGCCAAGCGTGGATTTAACAGATGCCAAAACCTCAAGGCCTTTATCCAAGCCCAAGGGGGGCGCGGCATTGAGTGAGGTGCGATTGGCCTTATCAAAGCTGCCCTTGAAAATATACTGCGCGCCTGCCTTTTCGCAGGCCTCTTTTAGGATACCTGCAATCATCTGCGCATGATCCGCGCTTTCCAATTGGCAAGGCCCCGCAATAAGGGTGAGCGGGCGGTCGTTGCCGACCGTCAGATTTCCGATTTGCACGTCTCTCATAGTTTTTACGCCGATACCTGTTCGCGAAGAATGGATGCTGTCATTGATATCAACAGGTAGATGCCCGAAAACACAAGGAAGGCAAGCAATGTATTTTCAAAACTGTGCGGATAGGCCACCTCGTCAGGGGCGACAGGACAGTCACCGTTAGACAGGTAAAGTGTTTGGAAATTTGTTGCAAGATTGGGTGTGATCCTGCCCCCCGCCCTTGCGCAGGCCGAGGCGGGGCAATACGAGATGGGGGAAATAATCCTGACCTGCGCGTCTTTTGCGCAAGATGTTGGAGTGTTGATGGATGACCGAAACGCCCTTGGATCATGCCTATGTGCAAATGCAAGCAGACCCTGATGCCCAGATGCTGCGACTGCGGTTCTATGACCGCCTTTTGGGGGCTGAGCTGTTCGTGCTGCTTGAGCGCCCAATGGCCGCTGGGCAGGATCGGATTGAGCCAAAAATCCTGACATCTGAGGGAGTTTCCTTTGTCTTGGCCTTTGACCGCGAAGAACGGCTGTCTCAGTTCGTGGACGGGACAGAAGC
>Ga0255781_10000112_pt1 | contig 58654 bp, 74 predicted proteins | sample 101ome_21_FD_179979 | JGI IMG/M metagenome (GOLD analysis project Ga0255781, IMG submission 179979) | Coastal salt marsh microbial communities from the Groves Creek Marsh, Skidaway Island, Georgia - 101413BT metaG (version 2) | ecosystem: Environmental > Aquatic > Marine > Intertidal zone >... | reverse complement strand
CATTAAACTTCTCAAGCATGTCCCAGACCCAATCGTTAAAATTGTTGCCGCCAAGGAACATGATGCCGAGCATCCTGCGGTTTGGATAAAACACAATCTCTGTTGTGCCTACGCCATCAATGTTTTTGTCTTCGTCAAATGCAACCCACAGGTGTTGCTTTCCATTAAGAATGGATGCAAACAACATCTCTAGGCTCCATCGACCTTTAGATCTATCGACCGCACGAGCAAGCTCATCGCGTACATCTGGCCATAAGGTGTTCAAGTAGTTAGGAGGGACAAGCGCAATCGTGTGAGTTTTGGCTTTTCTATTAGACTGCTTACTGACACGAGGCTCGTTAGCTATGTCCTTTACAAAAGGAAAGTCTGCTACTTGATTCATACAGGCATCACCTTAGCTTTATTGACTGGTCGCGGTTGCTGTTTCATTCCGGTGCGCTCACTGCGAACGCGATCCATCATTCCGTGTAGCTCTTCAACCCCAGCATCTGTACTGCCATCGCCTAAACCAGAGACCACATCCGCAGGGACAATAAACTCTCCGGGGCTTACAGCTACTGGTTGCTGATCACCTATCATACCCGGAACTTTGTCATCCATACCGCCGCCATTGCCGTTTATTTTGCCCTCTGTTTGAGCGCCGGGAACGTTGCCCTGCAAGACCTGACGCCGCAAAATGGCAAATGCCTCTGAACCAAACTCGTCAACAAAGCGGTTGATAACAGACTCTGCCTGATCTTCTGGCAACTGACCCATAACTGCCGCAATAGTAAGGTCAATTATTCTTGAGCCTTGATCTGCCGACATTTCTGTTTCGCCACCTTCAGCAAAGCCTTTGGGCATTCTAATTGGCGATGACTTAACTGGGGCTTGCTTGACTGGGGCTGTGGGTATTCCTGCTGTTGGGTTTGGATTTATACCGCCAGAGTTAATGCCGCCTATAGCCTTCCTGTTTGCTTCAATTGCCGCAAGTATCGAGCTATCGTCAAACGCTTGAGGCGCAGGCATTCCCGCTATTGCTTCTCTGTTTGCGGCAATAGCGTCCATAATTCCTGAAGAATCAAATGCTGGCGCAGGTGCAGGCAGTCCAGCAATTGCTTGCCTGTTAGCGTCAATCGCAGACATTATCCCAGATGTGTCAAACGTTGGATCTGGCCTGCTTTCAATTGCCCCCAGTCGAGACTCAATGCTAGACAAATCAAACCTTGGCCTTTCTATGTTTTCAATATCAACCAACCTATCCTCTATACCAGACAAATCTATTGATGGAATGCCAGCAATTGCCTGTCGGTTGGCATCTATTGCAGACATAATGTTAGACGTGTCAAAGGTTGGCATCTCTCGCCCTTCGATAGCGCCAAGTCTGGTTTCTATTCCAGATAAATCTACAGTAGGAATATCTATGCTACCTCTGACCCGATTAGCAATCTCGTCATAGTCAACGGTAGACGGCGCAGGCATACCTGCAATGGCCTCTCTGTTGGCCGCAATGGCATCCATGATCCCAGAGGTGTCATAGGTTGGAATGTCTATGCCCTCTCTGACTCTCTGAGTAATGGCGTCATAATCAATTGTTGGCGCTGTATATTCTGGTATGTCTATACCTTCGCGCACCCTGCTCGTGATTGCGTCATAGTCAATTGTTGGGATGTCTCTTGTTTCAATTGCGCCTAATCGAGACTCGATGCCCGACAGATCAAACTCTGGGATATTAATGCCGCCACGAACCCGATTGGTTATTTCGTCATAGTCAATCTGCGGAATAGTAGGATCTGGTCTTTGTTCTATGGCGGAAAGGCGATTAGTGACATCGCTAATCCCTGTTAAATCTCTGAAGTTGGCGATAGCTTCTCGACCAGCATCTGACTCTGCGAACTGAGAGTAATCAAAGTCAGCTATACCGCCCATTGTCCCGCCCTTTCCGGGGCCGCCAGAAATATCTCCGGGCGGCAACCCCATACCCGGATCTCTGCCGGGGCCGCCGGGAGGGTTTCCGGGAGGGCCGTCTCCGGGTCCAGTTCCGGGTCCAGTTCCGGGTCCAGTTCCGGGCGGTGTTGTTTGGCTAGGTCTCTGAAAATAACTTATCTCTGGACCAAAGCCGGGGCGATAACCCTGTAGTTGCTCAGGAGATATTACCTGAGAGCCACGGATATTGGCTTGTCGTTGTGCCGCTGTGCCGGGGCCAAACACTGGTCGTGACCCCATGTAGTCGTTGTAATCGTCGCTGGCGGTGCGACCGCCTCGCTTAAAATTTTGTACCGTGCGCCCACCTCCTGCGAGCGCTTGAAGACCGCGAAGATTAGACATGTAGTTGTTAGGGTTAACAGACGTAATACCACCGGCCTGATAGCCGGGAATCTTGTAGCCGGGATAATCAGACTCTAACTGACCGTATGCGCTACGCAATCCTTGGCGAGCACGCTCTAACTCTGCTTCACGCTCTCTATCAAACCGCTTGGCATCACGAGCAAAGCGCTCTTCCATTTCTATAGCGCCACGCTGACCTTCGCCAACGCCAATTGCCGCCAAGTTTGCTGGCTTAATTAAAGCTTTACCAAATCCGCCTGCAAATTGACCGGGATTTTCCATAGCCAAACTACCGATGTTTTCTCCTGCGGTTGTTTTTGCTAAGTCAAGACCGGCTGTTGCTTGTTGCGCTTGAGTAACAGAAGGCAATTGATTTAAAGTTTCAGCAGTAAGAGTGGGGTCAGCCTGAAGAGCCGACATTTTTGCCGCATCAGCTGTGCTTGCTAATTCAGCAGTTGTTTCTGCCGCCTCTGGCACACCCATTACAGCCTCAGCGCCACCTTGCAATGCTTGTCCTATACCGTAACCAGTCAAGCCAGAGATAAGGCCCTTCTTAAGATCCCCAGTTGCGGCTGTAGTTGCAAGACCTGAACCAATAGCGCCAGCAACACCAGAGCTAAGCCCAGTTCCGAGTAAGCCACCAAGGGTAGATCCGGTTAGGAATGTAGAGCCTAACGCACTACCTAACAGTGGAGCCAAGAAAGGCAAGAATGCCTCTGGCTGTCCTGTAACTGGGTTGGTTGTAAGCGATCCTGTTGGTGATAGAGCCGCAATTCCCTGAACCTCAATCGGGTTCATGTGAACCAGCATCGAGTCTCCATATCGACCGTGCTGGGCCATCTGGTTTGCTATCCCCTGCATGGGGGGTCGTTGGTTCATCATTAGCTGGTCTCCACTCCGAAGAGGTTAAACGCGAAGTCTCCCGAACTCGCATAAACTTTTATTACGTCTGTCTGATTTAAGCACATACCAATCACCACCGTTTTAGTGGTGTGGTTTGCCAAAGATTCTGTGTGAAATAAGAACTGCTTATCGTCAGCCGCCGCGCCGCCAACATGAACGCTAACTCTGAACGAGCCTTGGTTACTGCCAAAGTTGCAGATAACCAAAGAGCTAACGGTGGTTTGCGTAAGATCAGGTACGGTATACAGATCTGTCGTTGTCGTGGCTGATGGGTTTACTTGACCCAGTACCTTAATGACATCAGTCATGAGGCACCCATTAACAAAAACTGAAACCGACGCATGGCAAGCGAGCCATCTTTATCGCCTTGGGTTTTTGCTAATTGCACATCGTTCTCCACAGTCTGGAACGTAAACTCTAGCGTGCGGCGAAACACTGCCTCGTTTTCGTAGTTGTATTCCTGCTGTGGTACAGGCATTGGGGTGTTACGTCTGGAGGTCATCGTCTGCCGTCCTGTCTCATTTCAAATCTAAGCGTACCCAGTCGCCACCCATAACCTAATCCCGAGCTTTCAATGCGTACAACCGCATGACGCGCTCTGTTTCTAACGAACGACTGCGTTGATGTTGGCGTTACTGTTGAGGTTGACAGTGTTGTTGAACTCTCAAGCGGAAAGTTTGATCCCTTTATTACGATGTCTGCCGTTGCATCACCTGTGTGCCCGCTAAATGTAAAGTCGGGGATGATGCGATTCATATACATAAAGTATTCACCCTCACCCAACTCAACATCGCCTGACTCAATGTATGCCGTCATAGGCTGATCGTCATCGTCAAAGCCAACCTCATGCTCGTACAAGTAGTTGTTGCCACCGTTGATTGCTGTTGTCGCCAACGGCTTGTTACGTGTACCAGCGCCAATCCAAGTACCGCGAGCCAATGTGCCAACTGCCCACAGGTTTTCTTCATAATTATACGACACGTAATTGGTAATCTCAGTGTCTCCAGTGCCCACCGGATAGAACCAAATAACCTCGTTGAAGTCGTTGTTCTCTGCCGCAAACACCTTGAATGCTTGGTCTTGGTTTAGGTTAGAAAACACATGATCCTTAACCGTACATGGCAGTGGCTGTACCGCACCGTTGTAAACGTAGAAGTTGCCACGATCCATAAAGTACACCGCACCACGAGCATTGACTGCCGCATTAGGCGAGATCATGGATATGTCAGAACTCAAGCGAGTGAACTCAAAAATAAACGGCGAGCCAACAAAGCGCATCGAGTGCAGGCTGACATCCGTCCAAATTAGAATCTCTTGTCTGGCCTGTACCGCGCCGATAATCTGAGAGCCTGAGTTAATCCTTACGCCGCCCGCCGTATTGGTCGCAGTCGGTGTCCAGTCTGCCGCATTCTCTTGATCCGAAAAGCGAACAAACAGTGGGTCAATGTTTGACGAGCCAATTGGGTTAGTGCCAAACGCAATAACGTGCTGGTCAATATCAGACACCATAACCTGTAGCGCAATCGTTGGCGTGTTCGACGCACCTGCCAGACTGCCAATCTCAATTGCACGAGTGCCTGTACCGCTTGACTCATCCCAGTAATAGATGCCGCCACCACGAGTATTGAATATCAGGTCTTCGCCAAAGTTGTCTTGGCTATACAAACGAAGCTGACCTGCGGCTGACACAGAGCTTGCACTGCCCCATGTTGATGCGCCCCATGCACCAGCGCCCCATCCTGTACCACTGACAAACGTGTTCAGTCCGGTATTAATCTGATACGTGCCAACTGTTGATGAGCCGCCGTTGCCAGTATCGCTGGCATTTGCTGTGACTTCCGCGTCATCGGCGTCTTTTGCAATGATCGTGTAGCTGTTGGTGTCTGGCACCGTGGCAATCTGATACTCCTTGTTGAGTACCGTTGCTGTGATGTTGCCACCCAAGGTAACTGCACCAGAAAAGGTCACGAAGTCATTGACCACCGCACCGTGTGCTGTATCTGAGACTGTAATGGTTGACGATCCATTAGTCGCAGAGAATGTTACATCACCTGCCGCAGTTGTTGCGCGGATAGGAGTAACGTCGTTAAACGAGCTACCCTCTGCTACATAGAACTTAAGATTGGTTCCCAGTCCTATGTATTTGATCGACTCTAGCGATGACCAATCGTGTAATGATCGGCAAATCCCAAGAAAAGAATCTGTACTGTATTTTTGCCAGCCGCCTATTTTTTCTGGGCGACCCTTCCTGAACCTAATCTTGTCAGAGTCGAACCAGCCTGCATCAGCAGTGTACTCCGTCCCTTCCTTATCAACTCCGGGATTGAACTGAATTTTGGCTAGTGGCATTAATCATCTCCCACCAAACTGGCGGCGAGCCAGACCTAAATTATATCTACCAAAACCGCCAATACCCTGACCGCCAAAGCCAGCAGTAAATGCATCACTGCCTTGGCCCGGCGGTAACTGCATAACAGGTGGTGCTGAAGGCTGTGGAGGCGGCGTATAAGCCTGTGGCACATACGGCTGATAGTGTGGCTGTGCAAAGCTAAACATGTTGCTTGGTACGCCGTAGCCAGAAAACTGCCCTGCGTATGGATTCATCTGCCCATAAGGAGAGCCGAAGAATGGCATCTGGAATTGTGTATTCCTACCCGGCATGCGAGGCGGCTGACGCGGTGGCATGCGAGGTGGTCTTGGCATCGGGAATGGGAAGTTTCTTGGCGGTCCAAAGATGGGTGGCTCTCGTCGTGGCATAGGCTGATATCGGAACTCATCCCTAAACTCACGGATTGCATCTCTGAAACTGCCAGTTCTACCGCGTGTCCCACCGCCGGGGCCAACCGTGCCTCGACTTTCTATGTCTTCCAGCATGTCATTAGGTATAGCTGGAATGTCTATCCTGCGAGGCGGAGTGGGCGGCATCTCTGGAGCCATAGGCGGACGAAAATCTGGCCCATCAGATAGCACCGGCTCAAACGGCATAGGTTGCATCTTGATTGGCTGGAGTTTTACCGGACCTCTTGGCGGCTTAATTCCGCCAGTCCTGTACTCGCCTGTGCCCTCGTTAAAGTATGGTGTACCACCTGCGTACATTATTTCGCCAACCTTGTCGTCCTGTATAGGCTGAGGTTGATATGGTAAACGCGCCATTGCGTCTCCCATCTTAGGAGGAACAATACCGTCCGTCTGATAGGGGTTTGATCTGCCTCCTTTGCTTCCCAATCCGCCACTAAAACGATCAAAGCTTTCTGGGCCTTGGGTTTGCATAATAGGCTCTGGATTAAAGGACGGCATACCCATCCTGTTGTCCATTTGTGGACGCTCGAATGCAGGTGCCGGTTGCGGACCACCGCCGCCAAAACCACCCATGTCCATATCTAAACCGGGTTCTTGCATCTGTGCGAATGAACCCTGACCGCCACCTTTACTCATTGTAATCACCTGTACGAATCATGTCGGTTACATCCAAGGCGCGTGTACCCACTTGGCTGGCCCATCGACTATCAAGGAACTCCATTGCCGCCGTCTCGTAATCATGTACGTTCATAGCCGCAATAGCTTTAGCAAACTTGCGGAGCGAAGTGATGCCGATGTTAAAACACAGGTTGATCATTGCATCCTGTCGAACCTCGTCTAGCTCTTTGAACCAGTCAAAGTTGAACTCCAACTCGTCACGACATCTTTTTATATCATTACTCAATAGATAATCTATCTCGTCTTCAGACAGGCCAATACCACCGTTGCTGTCTAAATTTCTACCCACGCCCACAGTGATCTTGTTTTCACTACACAGGTACGCATGAGTCCTGACGCCTTCGTGTATTTTTAACTGTTCAATCAATCTGCTCATTTAGAACCCGACTTGCTTGCGCCAAAGTAAAAACTCACCACAGAAGACACGATGCCGCCGAGGTAACCAAGAACAAGATTCACAACGTTCAAATCGTTATCATCGGCAGGTTGTAATGTTACGAGTAGCACGTATCCGCCGAAAAGCAAGATGGAAAGAAGGGCGATTGCTCGCGCCGTCCAGTCTTCTTGGAAGGCATCTCTGGCATGTTGCGTATCCTTTGTTTCCAAGGCAAATACATCAACTTCAAGCTCTTTCATCCTGACTTCAAAGTCAAGTTCAGCCTTCTTAATCTCAGCCAGCTGTTCTGGTGTTGCCTGCTGTAAGGCTTTCTCTATCTTCTGAGGGGTAGGATCACAGCCCAGTACGTCAGCCAGCATGGTGGCCGCCGCGCCTCCCACAGGGCCGCCTAGGGCCGCTCCAAGGGTGGGAGCTAGGTCGCCTATCAATCCCTTGATTGCATCAAACTTCATCGCAGATACTCCGCAATGGCAATGGTCGCTACAATAAATGGATACATAGACATAACCAGCGCCTCTAGCCGGTCGAACCGCTTTGAGCCAGCGTCCAACTGTTTGTTGATTAGCTCGTAGCGCACAGAGCATTCGCCCTCGTGTCTTTCTAACCTAGCTAAAAGCTCTTCTGATTTAGTCATATTGAATAACTCGCAATAAAAATTACTACGCCAACAAGGATGGCAACCATAATTAAAATCAAAATGCCCGAGAGAATAGTTTCTCTCATTTCTTGCTGGGCATACACCATTTCTTGACGCTCTTTAACAATCTGTTTTCGCAGGTCACGAAACTCTTCTAGCCCCTGAGCGCCATACGCAAGATTGATAAGCTCAACTATTTCCTTACGTTGTGCCTCTATCTTTTTTTTAGCCGCAAATGCTTTTAATGCCTCAGCCTCTACGCTCTTAGCAAAGACTAGCTTTTTAAATGGGCTAACCTTTTTGGCTTTTCTTTCTGCATACAGCACATCCGATGCGTGGCCATACCACTCACCGACTTGAGACATAACATCGTGTGCTTCACGACCAGCCTCAACCAGCGCCTTAACCATCGCATAGGATTTACTAGCGGCGGCAACGGCTGTTATCGGGTCAATCATGATCCGCCTAGCGGATTCACAGCATCAATTGCAGTCCAAACATCATCCATGTCACGCTCAAATCTTTTTAAGCGATCATCTAATGTTTCTAAACTTTGAAGTTTTGAGTTGACCCTAATCTCCGATTCGCCAACTGTTTTCTCTGCACTAGCAATTCGGTCTCTAATATCTAGCAGTTCTGCTTGAGCCTTCATAATTTGCTCTAGGTTTGTACCTAGCTCAGTAAGCTTGCCTTGTAGATTCCCAACGTCAGCTGTCGCTAGGGCTTGCTCCATGTTTGACAGACTTACTTCCATTGCTTGCAAGCGAGCATTGCTTTGCTCTTTGAGGTCTTCAAACCTAGCAACCAACGCATCTGCTTTTGCGCTTGCCTCTACGACAGCCTCTGACTGCTCGTTAAGCTGTGCAAAAAACTGCGATGCCGCCCAGATTCCGCCCCCGATTGTTGAGCCAAAACTAATTACAATAGCGATCCAAACACCCTTGATGGACGTGTCGCCGACATTAACTTCTAAATCTTCAAGGGCCACCGCTCAAGCACTCCTCTTGGTTTTCGGCAAACCAACAACCACCCTCAGGTGAAGTAAGCCAGAAGTCCTGAGTCTCTGCTCTTGTTAATACCTCTTCTGGTGATACAAAGTAATTGCCTACCTGCAATCCTTGAATGGTTGCACCATCATCAAACGAAACCCAAACAGCTGTTGTGTCTAGGTCAAAGAAAATAGATGCGGCTTCTTCATAGGTAACCCTTAGATCAAAAGCCATATCGTTGGCTTGCTCCAAAAGGTTCTCATCATTAGCCACTGCCATGTATGCGGCGGCTACTTGTATGGCCTGTTCAGTATTGGACAGTGCATCGTTATAGGCTTCAATATCTTCGTCCTGAAGCGCCACATCATTAGCGCCCATGAACTCTTGAAGAGCCATCGCTTCGCGCTCATCTGCCGCTGACTGCGCGTCTTGTGCCATCTCGTTTACAGTGGCAACCATGATTACTTGTTGAGCCGCTTCAACGTATGCGTCAATCATTTCTGACACAGTATCCATTGCCTGATCTGCTTGATCCTGAAAGTATTCATCAGCACCCGGATCGTAGGTGTATGTTGCGGCCTGTACTGCCGCGACAGCGGCGTTGTAAGCATCTTGTTGCTCTTTGCTGATGTGGCCGTTTTCTGCCATCTCAGGCGCTATGTAGCCTTCCCCGGCATAGCTTGCACCGCCAGCGATAGTTTTTATGCCGTAAGCAAAAGTGTCTCTAATGCTTTGCGATACGTTAACTAGATCGTCAATTTCTGTCGCGTTTAGTGGAGCGGAAGCGATCAGAGAGAGACTCGCCAGTGTCCTGTAAAACATCTTCACTGCCCCCTCCGGCCAAAAGCTCATCGTAAAAAACTCTGCTTTCTTCGTAATCTGGTATCCACATGCTTGGATTTTTCTTGATTTCTAACAGAGCGTTTTTCCCAACTAAAAGCTTTCCTGATCTCACGATTGGACATGGGGTTGCACTCATAAACATTGCACGCCAAACCTGTGCGTTCTGGCACATCAGGCTGACACTAGCCACTTTCATCCCCATGTTCGACAGGGTGATAGCGTTTAATCTGCGGTTGCACTCTTCGTCTTGACGATACAAGCCAGACGATAAGCCAAAACCTACAAGCTGTACGCCGCCAGACAAAGACTTAAGACAAGATTGCTGTCCATTGCTCATAAGGGACGGAGCAATTGCAGTGCTTGCGGGCATTTGTCTACCGGCACCAGCACCATTATAAGTTTTGTTGACGTTGTTGTTGTTTGAGTTTGACGTATTTAAGTCGCCCTCAATGTTTGTGTCATCCCCATTGTCATCGGTGCCCGGTTCAAACTCACCGTCATCTCTCACTGGCGGGGGGTCCACCTCAGGCACAGGATCTACCTCAGGGGTGTCCTGCCCGAAGGCAGGACTGGCAACACTAACTAACAGTATCAGTAGATACTTCTTCGTAATCCTCATCTGTGATCTCCTCACCCTGCTCTAATGACAAGGCAAGAGCATTCACAAAAGCCTGATGCCCAAACGCAAGCTGATCAAAATTAAACTTTGCGTTGTCCATTTTTCGGCTGAGATCGTTGATGTGGTTAACAAAAGTTTTCTGCTGATCGTTAAGATCTTCGATGAAATACTCTTTGTCGTTCACGGTGATTGGGGTCTTTTCATTTTTTCCCATCGTCGTTACTCCTAGTTGTGATTAAAAGTTAGGAAGCAGTGTAGCCACTTCCTGCGGTGATTGCGGCATTAGCGGCAGTCATGTCCTCATCATCCCAATCGTCCTTGGCAACCATAAGCTCAAGGTGAGCCACGTTACGGTCAACGCAGTCTTGACGCTCTGCGGCTTCCATATCGTCGTCTTGATTACCAGCAACGATGTCGTTGATAAGATCTACGCTATGTCCCATAGCAGTAAAGTCTTGTGTACGCTCTTCAGCGGTTCTTGCTTCGTCAGTCATGGATTAACTCCTTAGTTTGGTTGTAATGCCGCAATTTCAGCATCAGTTAAAGTCGTGCCGCACGTAGCGCACATTTTATCTGGGATTGGACTAGGCACATTTACAGAATCAGGATCGTAAGTGCTACCACAGTCTGGACAAGTTTGATTAGCCATAATTATGTACTCTGCATTGTGATAGTGAAGCCGCCAGTAGTTGTATGAACCTCAATTTCTAATTTGTAGCTGTCGTAATTTGCGCTTCTGTTGGCGTTGTAGACAAGCGTATGGTCATCAGCACCATTTGAAGTCCAAGACAATGTGCCTACATTAGTCAAGCTAACTTGACTTGTAACACTCATTGTTCCTACAGCCTCTGTAGTACCCGACGCGTCTTTTCTAAGAACCGCCATCCCTTCGTGTGTATTACAAACGGCTGAACCAAAAGGAAGCTGTGTTGCTCTTACTCGCACTGAAATTAAATTGTTTGTAGAGCCACCGCTAATTCGCACTAAATTTATTGTGGGATTATCAAAATTTGAAGAATCTGAAAAGCCTGTTTTGTACTCGTGATCCGTTCCTGAGTCGCCATAGTCATTGAGTTTTAAATGATAAAGTTCGTTGTTAGTATGTACTACAGGATTACCATCACCATCTGACAAAACGATGTTGTTGCTTGAGGTGCGGATGTCGAGGCCGTGTTGGTTGCCGTTAAACTGTCCAATGATGGCGTTTTTAGAACCAGTAGTCATGGCGCTACCAGAAGAGCGCCCCAAGAAAGTATTGAAATCTCCTGTTGTTGCCGCACCACCAGCGTTCATACCAATAAAAGTATTTTGACTTCCAGTAGTTATAGCGTCGCCCGTATTAACGCCTATTGCTACGTTTTGTGTGCCTGTTGTGTTACTAAGCAATGCTTGGTTGCCAATAGCGGCATTGTCTGCTCCTGTTGTATTTGTAACCAAAGCCTCTAAGCCAACAGCCGTGTTAGATCCGCCCGATGTATTCGACTCAAGCGCACGGTAGCCTACAGCGGTGGTGTAGTTTGCTAAGTTTGTAAAAGCGGCATTCTTACCAACAGCGGTAACGCCAACAGCAGTTGTAGACGCGCCAGCCGCGTGATTTCCAACCGCTGTGTTGTTGCTTCCGGTAGTGTTTGCGTCACCAGCAAACGCGCCCATGTACGTGTTGCTTGAGCCTGTGGTTGTGCTAAGACCAGAATTTACACCCATAGCAGTGTTTTGGGTTCCATCCGTGTTAGCGCTTAATGCTTGTAAGCCAACACCGGTGTTATTAGATGCGGTTGTATTGGCGTCTAACGCACGATAGCCCAGTGCAGTATTGTTGGTTCCGGTGGTGTTGAGTTCGAGCGCCTCATAACCAAGCGCAGTGATACCTGTACCCGTTGTGTTGCTTTTACCAGCTTGATATCCAACAGCAGTGAGTCCACTTGCTGTGGTGTTTGAAGTAGCCGCCTCAAAACCAATCGCTGTGTTACCGGCTCCCGTAGTATTGGCGTCTAATGCGGTAAACCCAACAGCGGTATTTTGAGCACCCGTAGTATTTGAGTACATCGAGTTGTGGCCTACGGTAGTGTTGTTTGCACCCGTAGTATTAGAAGCTAATGACGCCGTCCCGACTGCGACAGTATTACTGGCGGTATTAACCGAACCAGAGTTGTACCCAATCAAAACATTGTCATCTGCGCTAGTTAGCGCTTGTCCCGCACCCGTACCAATACCAATGTTTCGAGCGCCAGTTGAGACTTGCCTCAGAGCCGCAAATTGTGAGCCTGAATTAAATCCACCAATTGCGATGTTTGCGTCACCAGTAGTGGCCGACAAAAGCGCTTGAGAGCCAATGGCAATGTTTCCCTTGCCCGAACTAACAGCCGCGCCCGCTTTAAAGCCAAGTGCCGTGTTGTCAAGACCAGAAGCGGCGGCTAATGCCTGATAACCGACTGCAACCAAGCCTGAGTTGGTAGTCATTCCTGCGCCAGCGTCTTGGCCTATAGCGGTGTTGAAGTCACCCGTAGTGACACTGCCCAGCGCATTGAAGCCAATCGCTACAGAACCATCAGCAGTAGAGGCCGCATCCATAGCCGTAGCACCGACAGCAACGTTTGCCGCGCCTGTGGTAGTCGAGGTCATTGCCGCGTAGCCAACGGCAGTGTTGTTGCTGGCAGTAGTGCTTGCATCTAAGGCCACCGAACCAACCGCAGTATTGTAATTACCTGTGGTGTTAGCCAGCATCGAGTTGTAGCCTACAGAAGTGTTGTGATCACCTTCGGTATTTCCAAACAGTGCCGCACGGCCAATACCCGTATTTTGAGCGCCTGTAGTATTGGCGGTAAGTGTTAATTCTCCAAGTGCGGCGTTGTAAGAACCTGTAGTGTTAGCTTCTAGCGCATCCTTACCTATTCCGGTATTGCTCACGCCAGTAGTATTTACTCTCAAGGCATTTAAACCAACAGCAGTGCTGTTCGAGGCAGTTGTATTGGATACAAGCGCTTGGTATCCCAGAGCAGTGTTATTTGTGCCTGTAGTGTTTGCAGACAGCGCCGAAGTACCAACAGCAGTGTTGTTGCTTGCGGTTGTATTAGCCTCTAGCGCTTCTCTTCCTACAGCCACGTTACTTGTACCGCTGGTATTGTTGTACAAAGACAAGTAACCAACAGCAGTATTGTTTGCCGCAGTGTTGTATGCCAAGGCATAACCACCTAGAGCGGTATTTGCGCCTCCTGTGCTTGTTGTATAGAGCGCCTGATAACCAACAGCAACGTTTTGATCTGCTGAGGTGCCTTGTGCTAAAGCACTTCTACCAACGGCAACGTTGTTATTGCCCGTAGTGTTGGCCTCTAAAGTAGATCGTCCTAGGCCGGTGTTATCTGTACCGCTAGTATTGACTAGCAGAGAATTAACGCCAAGTGCGACATTATTAGAGGCAGTGTTTGCGCCGAGCGCGTCTTGACCTATTGCGACGTTGTAATTACCCGTTACGTTTGCATCAAGAGCGGCGTATCCAATAGCGGTATTACCAATCGCCGTAGTGCTTGTGCTTAACGTATTCATGCCAAGCGCAACGTTATTACCGCCAGTAGTATTAGCGCCTAATGAGTTTCTACCGAGAGCAGTGTTGTTAGACCCTGTTGTGTTTGCGTCCAGAGCATACGCGCCTACCGCAGTGTTGTAATTACCTGTAGTGTTAAGCCCAAGCGCTACGCGGCCTACCGCAGTAAGTTCTGTGCCTGAAGTATTTGAATACGCGGCTGAGTAGCCAAGCGCTGTATTATTAGACGCAGTGTTTGATAACAAAGCATCTTGACCAAAGGCAGAGTTTTGGCCTCCAGTCGTATTAGCGCTCAACGAGCCTTGGCCCACCGCAGTGTTGTAATTACCTGTGGTATTTGCATCTAGAGACTCATGGCCTACCGCAGTATTTTCTGTGCCCGTGGTGTTGGCCCCTAATGCATTTTGACCAATCGCTGTATTATTTGACGCTGTAGTGTTAGCATCCAAAGCTCGATAGCCCACTGCTACGTTTGCAGAGCCGGTAGTATTAGCTTGGAATGCTTCTGTTCCGACTGCAGTGTTGTTAGAGCCTGACGTGGTTGAGTCAGCGGCTTGGTAACCAACGGCTACGTTGTCTGATGCAGTGTTTAATCTAAGAGCGTGGTAGCCCAGACCAGTATTTCGTGAAGTGCTAACGTTGGAGAAGAGGGCTTGGTAGCCTAGAGCAGTATTGTAATCCCCCGTTGTGTTTGCTTTAAGCGAATATCCACCAACACCAGTGTTATCTGCACCGTCTGTATTAGCAAAGAGAGAGTCATGACCGACAGCAACGCCAGTGTTTCCGGTGGTGTTTGAGTAAAGCGCTCGATAACCAACAGCGGTGAAGCTACCTGTAGTGTTAGTATACCCAGCTTGATGACCAATGGCTGTTAATTGTGTACCTGTGGTGTTTGCAGTAAGCGCCGAAGTGCCAACTGCCGTGTTGTTGGAGGCTGTGGTGTTTGCGTCAAGCGCTTCCATACCAACCGCCACATTATTCGCACCAGTGGTGTTTACACGCATCGCCGCATATCCTACGGCAGTGTTATTGTTAGCACTAGTGACATCCCCAAGAGCCGCAACACCAACCGCCGTATTTTCACTTCCGGTGGTTGCATCTTGCATAGCTAAGTATCCAATCGCTATGTTGTTATCGCCTGTGGTAAGGGATGTTAATGAGGCGGCACCAAGTGCCGTGTTCTGTTCGGCTGTTGCCTCCACAGCGTCCAGAGCGTTATTACCTAAAGCTACGTTAGAAGAACCCGTAGGATAGTTACCATCCAGCTTGATTGTGCCGCCGTCTACTTCAAGGTTGCCTGCGACTGTAACGCCGTCTGTTACGGCTGTTCCCGTAACGTCGATGCCTGTCGAGGTCGTATCAAGCTTTTTGCTCCCCGAATGATAAAGAGATAACTCTCCAGCACTATTGGCCAAAAGACGTAAATTAGAGGATGCGCCTCCGCCAGAATAAAGACGAACAGAATCTCCGTTCACACTTCTAATGAATAAGTTTCCGACGCCATTATCATCAACAAAGCTGTTTGACCCGTCGTGATAGAGTTGCAAGTCGCTACCAGCACCGAAGACTGCTTTAGCGTTATCACCAAACTCAAGCGCGTCGGCAGAGCTGTCCCACACCGCGTTGTAGTTTGCGCCGGTCAGGGTCAAGTCATCGCCTGAAGACATAACTAGGCCAGTGCCGCCCGAGGTGTTACCTGCGGCCAGCACTTCCGCCAGCGTATCGGTAACGCCGGGATCGACCAGTGCCAAAGCATCAACTACCGCCGCACCAGAACCCGCACCATCCAGATAAACAACTACAGTCTTGCCTGTTGCAATCGTTACATTTGCACCGGAGCCTTGGCTAATGTTGATTGACTGAGAACCTGTTGTGGCGTTCTCAATAAACATTACACGCGAAATAGTGTTGGGTGCGATGGTAAGAGTGCGAGTGGCTGTTAATGTCGCTGAAGAAGTGACCTTGAAGTACATTGCACGAGCCGGGTCAGTGGCTCCATCGGCAACGGTAGTGGTTGCATCTGCATCGGATGAGAAGCAATCCTGCGTGCCATAGCCCAGTGCCTCACCGATAAGTTCGAGGTTTGTGTTGGTACTGGTTCCCCACGTACCGGCCTCATCACCCGTCGCAATTTCTTTTAGTCTGAGATCATTGACGTATGTCGCCATTTTATTTCCTCACGGTTGCTACGCAACTTCCTTCCAATTGGGAGATTGACTGTCATCTATTGTGCTCCACGAAGGAGTCTGACTGTCATCAATCGTAGACCAACTGGGTGTTTGACTACTGTCAACAGCAACCCATGTCGGTGTTTGAGAATCGTCTATGTCCTGCCAGTTTCCATCCTGACCCGGAATAATTTCTTGCCAGACAAGAACAGTGCCGACCTCTGCCGTAGCCTGTATGCCATCTACAGGAACAACAGAACCAGCATCAACAGTTACAGATCCAACAGAAACGGTAGCTTCATTACCTGTAACAGCAATGGTCTGACCAAGCGCAACAAAGACCGTTCCAACTTGAGCCGTTGCCGCCTCACCTGTCGGGCTAACAACGCCTGTTCCGGTAACGGTTACGCTACCTACGCTTGATGCTAAAGATTCACCAGTAACAGGGACATCTGCGTTGGCTTCTACTGTAACAGTGCCATCACTAACCGTGGCGCTGTTGCCAGTTACCGATACATTAGCAATGCCTGTAACGGCAACACTGCCCGCCGATGCGGTAGCCGCTTCGCCTGTGGGACTAACTACAGCGTCAGCAGTAACGGTGACATCGCCAACAGATACCGTTGCTGACTCACCTGTAACGCTAACATTTGCATCACCAGAGATGGTGACACTGCCAGCGCTTGCTGTTGCCGCTTCACCTGTTGGTGATACAACAGCTTCTCCAATAACAGTTACAGACCCAACTGATGAAGTTGCGGGTTCGCCTGTAACAGAAACATTGGCGTCTGCCGAAACAACGACAGTGCCGACACTAACTGTGGCCGACTCCCCTGTTGGGAATACATTAGCCTCAGCTACAATAGTTACGGAGCCTACAGAGGCGGTTGCCCCCGGTACTGCAATACCTTGGCCCCAGCCTGCTTCGCCCCACCCTTGGGTGGAACTACTCCAACCCTCAAAGGCGACGACGACATCAGCCATGTTTTACTCCTTAAGCAATACGAATGATCGCGTTGCTTGCGTCTGCTGTTGGGAACTGAATAGTAAAGTCACCCGCAGTAGAAGTCTTATCTCCTCCAAAGTCCAACACAAGAACAGCGCGATCAGCAGAGCCTGCCGTAGTAGAGGAGTTATATATCAGCGCTCCCCGTGCCGTGATAGTTGCGCTGGAAAATGTTAAGTCTGCAAAGTCGGTCAAGGCAGTCGTACCCGACGTAGACGGTGTAACGTTTGTTAGCGTTCCGCCACCCGCCGAATAACCTGTGCCGCTCACCTCATTGGTGGTTGAGTACGCCGTAGTAGAAGCGCCCAATGTCGCGGAGCTTGTGTACAGCGCCAGCTTAAATGTGTTGCCGGTTCCAGTTGTGGTTGTAGTGCCACCGCCAGAGCCGTTGGTTAGGTTGTGTATCCCTTGCAGGATTTCCTGCTTAAAGGATGTGCATATAGCCTGAGTGATCGCCATTACATTTTCCTCAAAATTGCCGCGACATCTTCATAACCATTGCGCTCTAGCTCAACAATGGTGTTGGTTCTGCTACTCTTAATAGCCTCCTCCATGTAGGTTTTAATTACATGACGGATGTTGTCCTTGTAAGCTTTTGCTTGCTGGACGATCTCTGGGTGGTTCTTGTCACCCACAGAGATAATCGTATCTGTTGCTCGGTCTGCCCAGTGATCAACACCAAGGCCGCCGTTATCACTTGTTACCACATTCACAGTGCCAGCCTGTGCCACACTTATCTCAAACATTAGCCCCTCGGCAATCTAACTGCGCCAGACCGATAGCTATCAGTCGTGCTATATCCTTCGCCCAGCGCCTTCAACTTACCAAGCGCATCTTCGTATCGCGTTGCATACAACTGCATAAGGTCGGGATCACCCTTAAGGAAGGTGTACGCCTCAAGCAAACAGCCATACAACAGCGAACTTTCTGCATTATCGCCTAGCCAGCTAGTACCGCTTGCCGCAGTAGTAATTGACTCTGGCTTGTAGAAATAGTGTAGCTCTACCGTGAATGTAGAGTTTGGCGTGGGTCCAAGGATAAACGATGAGTCATCGAACAGTGCGTAATACTTAGGCACACCCGTCGTTGCAGAGTCCGGGTACGCCTCTCGAATAAAGTTTACGTCCTTAAACATCAAGAACTCATACCCAGAGTTATCCACAGCCAATGAGTACGGCGCTAAGAAGTCTGAGGGTGTAGACAAGTATTGGTTGCTTGCCGTTAATGTGCCTGTCTTGTTAATGCGAAAATCAGGCAACTGCACCGACTTAAGGATGCGGTCTTCTGCCTGCGTAATAATCGTATCAAGGTTATTTACGAACGTGGTCTCGGTCGTTTGCAAATAATCCTGTATCGCTGACTTTAGCGTTGTTAATGTCCAAGCCATTAGGTCACCACCGTTACGCGGCCCACCTGAGCCTCAATGTCCAATCCAACTGTCTGACTGCCTAGCTCTGTAATGCCGCCTCCCACAGGGTTAAACGCAAACAGCTGACGACTCTCTGCTTGTGCGCGATCTGGACGCGGATTGCGTAGCGCTTGCGGGTCGTCTGTACGAACACGACCAAGTTGCAACTGAGGCTGATCTGGGTCAACGACATCTCTGCCCACCAACAATCCTGTAGGACGCTGATTAACAATCTGAGGAACTAGATCTTTCTTTGGGTATCTAAACCCAGTTAGATCACAGAATCCAAATGCGTACTTGCCTTCAGCGTAACTCAAAACTGATACCCTCCGGGCACAACATACAGGGACGCCTTCTCCCGTGCAGAGTCTGCCGCAAGGTTCCACTGCTCATCATAATCCGCTTTCAATAACGGCGCACGTTCTGATGCCGCTGGATATTTGATAGCTAACTTATAAGCTAGACCTGCCACAAAGCAGGGTAAAAATCTTGCTGGAAGGTCCATGTTGTTAGACGCTGGCTTGCCAGAGTCCTCAATTCTTTCCATGTAGTAGTAGCCAAACGTGTACGTCTCTTGGCTATCTGGTACAGGCCACAGGTTTACTGCAATCCCGTCCGGTGTCTGTTCCACGTAGAACTCTAGTGGCTTTGACTGTGTAAGCTTGTTTGACAGGTGAGCATACTGGCTCACTGATATACGAGACATAGACTGATCAAACTGGCTTGTCGTCTCACCTGCATCTGTACGGAGGTATGCCTCGATAATGTCAAAGATCTTTCCGTCTAGCGCATAGCGCGACGTGCCGGGGGTAAGCACCTGCGTGCCTTCCTTTACGGTCCACAGGTTAAGACCACGGTTTTGCCACTCAAGCATAAGCAGATCAATGCTTCTGCGAGCGGTGCGATAGTCATACCCACTACGAAGCTCCAAACCGGCACGCTCGAACGCCTCCTCAATAGAGTCGCTAAGGTCGAGATTGAATGCAAATGTGCCGCTCGTCGCCATCAGGGTCTCCTAGCCTTTTTCTTTTTGCTCATGCCAGCTTCTGACAAAGCAATTGCAATGGCCTGCTTGGGGTTCTTTACTTTCTTCTTAGAACCACCAGACTTAAGCTTGCCCTGCTTAAATTCTTTCATCACCTTTTTGACCTTAGCCTTTTTGCCGCGCTTGGTACTAGGTGCGTTCTTTATCTGCTTGCCTGTCTGCGCTCTGCTAATCGCCATGATTACTTGCGCCTAGACTTGGCACCCACACACTTCCAACGTTTACGTGATAAATTGTTAGGAGTGTTGGGGTCGTTCTGCTTTTTCTTTGGCAGACGCTTCTTGATTCCTAGCGATCTAGCGCAGTAGCTGTCGCCTTTGCTGGTGCCCGGCTTTACTCTAGGGCCACCACCTTTGGCTTTACCAGCTTGGCCATAGCTAACCTTCTTGCCAGACGCGGTTACTTTAACCTTCGCCTTTCCTTTTGCAGGTTTTCTACTGGCCATTATCTGTGCCTCGCTGTCTTCTTGGCTACCTTCTTCGGCTGTTTGGAGAACTGCTTACCCTTCTTGGTGTCCGCTCTCTTCTTCCGACTGGTCGCCGCGTATTCTTTTGAACTTAATGCTTTAATTGCTTTCTCAGGAAGATACCGCTCACCCGTGGCTTTCTTGCCTTGGGTGGACGGTTTCCCTGACTTGGTACGCCATTTCTGTTTAGTCCACTTCTTGAGGGACTTCTGAGGTTTTTTCAGGGCCATTAGTCCCTGTAGCCTCCGCCAGACTCTTTGTACTTTTTGGCCAGCATCTGCGCTTTACGCGCAGACCACTGACCGGGTTTACCGCCCTTACCGCCAGCCTTGATCTGGTTAAACAATCGCTTACGCAAAGCAGGCTTTGTATAGTTGCCCGCCTTGTTGACTGTTGACTTTTTCTTAGCTGGTTTCTTGGCTTTAGTCATAGCTCTTCTTGACCTGCATGATGATATTGTAAGTATCACCTGATCCAGCGCCTACAGTTGTAAACGCAATATCTCCAGTCTTGCCTGCGCCTGCATTATTTGGGATGCCGCTGAAGCTGGTAAAGTCTATAGAGTCTCCCCAGTCTGCATTGATTTCCCATGCAACCACGTCGCTAGTGGCGTCAAATAAAATCTTAACGCCCATACCGACAGTAACATACCAGATATATTGAATGCTTACGCTGGAGCACGCCTTGCCTGTCATTGGGTCTGGGCTAAGAGTTGACACGTCAATCTTTGTGACAGCCGACTCGCCCGTTCCGTCAGAGGTATTAGAAAAACGGAAGATGGCGAACTTGCCATCCTCCTGTATGGTTTGCGTAGCTACTGCATCAGCCATGAGCTATCTCCTATTAAGAATCAGCGAATGGAGTTGCCAGCGTTCCAGATCCTAACAGAGTGCCTGTAACAAGATACTCGTCTGCGGCAACAGCAGTAACCTCTACATACGAACCAGCGATACCACCTGTGGTAGTGCCGTTCAAAGAGATAACGTCATTAGATGCCGCTGGAGCAAAGCCGCGAGCCTGTGAGCTTGCCGCCGCCGCAACAACAACCATGCCGACAAACTTGTCAGTGCCGTCAGTCTTGATGTCTAGGTCAGACGCTGTAGTACCAATAAAGAATGTGTACTTAGCGCCGATGGTGTCTGTGCTGGCAGAAGGCAGTGTTACTGCGCCATCTGCGTCATTGACTTCGATGATGCGACCTACGTGGTCAGCATACGTGAGGGTTGTTTCCGCAGTAATGTTTACTACGGCTGTAGAGCCAACAGCTGTAAAGCCGCGCTCGGACCTTACTGGTCCTGAAAAAGTTGTTTGTCCCATGTCAATCTCCTGTCGTGGGGTGTCAGTTAAAAACTGTCAGGAAAAAATAAGGGGGCCGAAGCCCCCTGATCTAGCATTAGGATGCGCCGGGCGATCCGTAAATGCCAAGTGGGTCAGATACACCGAAGCTGTAACGCTCGCGAGCTTTGTAGCGAACGTTGCCAGTGTCGAAGTCTCCATCCATTGAAGTCTCCAACGCAGTACGCTGGAAGTGCTTCATACCGTTTGGTACGTCGGTAATGATGAAGAACGCATTGCTATCAGTCAGATAGTGGTTGACTGAGTAACCTTCGGGGATTGCACCCATGTTACGAATTGCGTTGATATCATTGTCCGCAGTGCCAACACGCTGAGTAGTTTCAAGCAAACGATTTGCTGTAAACATCAGCGCAGGTGGAACAATCAAACTGCGAGGACGTGCCGCAATCAACAGACCACGCTCATCGGTGAATGCCGCGATTTCAATCACTGCATTCTCAAGCGAAGTTTCGTTGAGGTCAGCCGCCGTAACAGGTCGGTTGTTGTTTTTGCCACCACTTACGAGTGGGTGTCCATCACCGCCGGTTACACCATCACCAGAAGCGGTGAACAGGTTAACGCCATCTCCAGACTGGAAAGAGTTAGAGAAGCCATTGTTAAGCGGATAAGCCGCTTTGACCTGCTTGGTGTAAGCCATAGCGCGGGCAAGAGCTTTGGTATAACGAGCAGACAGTGAGTCATACAAGTTATCTTCCATTGCTTCCTCAGTGATTGAGAAGCCCATTGCGATGGTCTCGTGGTTGTAACGAGCAGTGAAAGCTTCCTGTGCTGAATCGTAGCTAATAGCCGATCCTTCAGCTTTTACAGGAGCCGCCGCGAAGCCCGAGAGCTTCACTTCTTCTTCGAACGAACGATCAGACGATTCCGTCTCATAGATCATTTCGTGCTCGTCTTCGTACTTTTCGTACTCCAAACCGAAAAGAGCATTAAGCCCCGGCAGGAGTTCCTTCAGCATCTGTGCGCGTGAAATAGCCATTGCTTAGACCTCCTATTTATACGCCAAGGGCCGTATCGTATGCGTGGCTTCCGGGCAACCAAGTCACGATGCAGTCAGTGAACGAGTCACCTACAGCGCTTGATGGTCCGTCAACAAAGTCTACGATGCGGAGTGGGAAGGTATTGGTTGTCGCGGCAGTGCTCGCATCAAGAGCGTTGCGGCTTCGACCAATGCTTGTTGATCCAGCTGTGCTGATAGCTTGGATGTTGTTGCCAAGCGCTGTTTGCGCGATGGAACCGTCACCTTGCATCTGGAACAGAACTTTAGGATCGTCTACGACATACGCCATAATATCGTCCGCCGCAGTTGAAGCGGGGAAATACTGTGAGTATGTGGGTTGCTTAGTAGTTGGGTCAGTGTAACTACAGCCGACAAAAATGCCGACAGTGCCAGCGACGACAGCAGTTGTAACTGCGGCCTTCTCGACAGTACCTGAGCTAACTAACTTAACGAAATCACCATAAAAAATTGCAGTGTTGTAAGCGTTGGCAATCTTAATATGGCGCACTTTCCCGGTGAAAGAGCCTGATGCACTTAGCGTGTCTACAGGTTCTGCCCCGGATGGGGTAGCTGATGTAGCCATTTGCAGTCTCCTTGAGAGTTAGAGCCACCCCTCCTTTAGGGGATTAGCTCTTGCCAAATGTAGTTCTCGTACTACGCTCAGGTTTCATGAGCGGCATACGAGGATCATTTTCACGCAGGAAGTTGTTGTCCACAGATTGCATCTGATTTTCGGCCATGTTCTGGAAGTATGCGTCACGCTGTTCCATCTTCTCCTTCGGAGCACGACAGAGCAACAGACCACCGACTTCAATGTTACCGGCAAAACGAGAGCCTACATCCGACTGCAATTGCAATTCGGGGTAGTCTTCCGCCTTAACGGGTTGCCATCCTTCGCGCATCATCTTTGATACGTTTGTGTTGTCTGACTCACCGAGGACGCTAGTACGAATCCAACGGTGAACCCATCCATCACGGGGGTCTGGGTTAGGCAAAATTGAAGCTGGTATCCAGCTATCATTGGGACGAGACTCTGCTTCTCGCGTGGTTTTGGTTCTGGGGGTGCGCTCTTCTGCCATCACTTACGCTCCTTTATGAGTTGGTTGGCATATTGTTCGGGGGATAACCCAAGCCGCTTGGCGAGAGAGACCTGAGTGGACGTTAACTGCACTTTGCGCGATTTTGCTCCATTGTTTCGAGACGACGGAGCGACCACCGACGAAGGCCGCTGATTAGCAGTCGCAGTCGCGGTACGTCCATCATCCCGCTGATCCTGCCAATCATATTCTGGAAAGGATGAACGCATCCGATTATCAATGTAATCGAAATACTCCTGAGAGTTTGTGTCCATTCCTCTTTGTACTGCTGAGGTGTGAGCGCCATAAGCTAAGGCGGTCATCTCCTCATGCCCTTCTTTCATGAACCAGTCGTTTTTCTCCGCCCAGTCTTTCGCTTCGGGGCTTGGCTCTGGGAGGGCTTGGCCTTGGCCTTGGGCTTGGGCTTGCTGGTTTTGGGCCGCGACTTGCTGGGCGGCTCTTCGGGCGATTTCTTGCTGATAGGCTTGCTGTTCGTACTGTGCTCTTTGTTGAACCTGCTGACGATTTTGAGACTGATATCTTTCAGCCTCTGCATACTCCGCTTGAGCGCGGTTAAGCCTTTCTTGAGAAGCGATGATTTCATCTGTGTTTCCCTCTTCATAAGCTTTGCGGTATGAGGCCCGCGCACTCTCCAGTGCAACAGACGCTCGCTCTCTTACTTGCTCTACCAATGCGGCCTCGCCGCGTGAGATGAGAGACTCCATCTCTTGGTTTTTGTTGGCTACCTGTTGAGCATAACTAATCGCTTCTTCCCGCAGTTTTTCTGCGGCTTCGCGCTGTCGTCGCTCTTCATGGTAATCAAACTTAAGCTTGTTAAGACGCTTCTGAACTTTCTCAGAATACTGCCCAAGCTCCTCATCAGAGGACTCAGAATCTTCTGCCTTCTCCGCTTTTTTTGATTTTTGTGGACGCTGGTCCTCTTCAGGACGATCATCCAACACTTCGAATTCTACATCGGTCGCTTCTTCCTCCTTTGCTTTCTTGTCAAAGGTGGTTTTAACGCCGAAGAATTTATCTTCCGCAGAAGTTTCTTCTACGAACAAATCGCTTTGGTCATCGCTCATGCTTTCACAATCCCCCGTGGATCTTCGACTACAGCTTCTACGCTGTCATCGTTGATTAATCGGAACTCCTTACCGTGAATCTTAAATCGTGTACCGGAGTACGAACGCATCAAGATAAAGTCCCCTTCTTTACAGTAGGGGCCGTTAGGGAATCTTGTGGGGTCTGTGTAGCAATCTGGGCCTAGTGTAAGCACCATGCCTACGATAGAACCAATCTCCTCATCGTGCAGGGTCTTAGACGCCTTTACGATTCCGCCTTCAAATTCCTTCTCAGGCTCAGGGAGTGCAATAAGAATTTTATAGCCCGAAGGCTTTGGAAGTTGAGACGCAACTTGTGCTTCTTCTTCACTCATGCTCACCTCGCACTGGGTAACGCCCAGAGTCGTTGCACTAGGAAAACGCCTAGAGTCGTTGCACCAGAAAAGCGTCTGGAGTCGCTAGTCTTGATACCGGGCTTCTACGTCCAGTATCTCTCGCTCGGCTATCGCCAAACCTTTAATGATCCCACAGCACTGTGTGTAGTCTGCGTGATCAGTGCAGGCACCTCCGCTGATATGATCCGAGATGTCATTCATATGCTCTCGAATCTTAGAGCGGATGTACTCAGTTACCGTTGATTCCTCAAGGCTCATTTATTACCCATTAAATCTTTAGCAATATCGACGCCCAGTTTAGCACCAGCAATTTGCTCTTGGGAAGCTATTCGATCTTCTTCCAGTTGCTCTTGAGCATTGTCTCTAGCTATTTGAGCGCCAATCTTTGCCGTCTGGATATCTTTTTCCTGTTCAAGCTTGGCTTGATCTAGCTGAGACTTGGCCATTGCCTTCTGCATATCCAGCTGGATTCTGGCCATTTCAGCCTGAGCCTTACGCTGTACGTCGGCCTGCTTGATCTGAAGCTCTTGCATCTGGATCTGGATGAGCGGATCTTGCATTTGCTTCTGAGCCTGCTCCATTTGTTGCTCACGCTGTGCTTTGCCAGACAACTGAGCCGCCGCTGGCGCAACCAACTGCGAAATGCGGTACTCGATATCTTCTGGCAATGGCTCGTCTGGCGGTGGCAAAGGCACACCCAATTCTTTCTCCACGCCCTGTCGGTATTGGAATGCCAAGTGCTCTTGAACGTGGGCCGCAAGCTCTGCCTGAGCCTTCTTCGCGTTCGGACTCTTGGCCATAACCTCCATAACCTTTGGATCTTGGAGCAAACTCATGTGAGTCTGGATGTGAGCCTCGTGATCTTGGTAGATAAACGCCTTGACTGGCTTGCCGTTAAGCAGATCCATGTTCTCACTGACCGGATCGGTCGGCTTCATGTCCGCATCGGTAGGTACAATCTTATCAGCGTCACGAATACCTAGAACTTCCAGCATTTGCCGGTGTAATAGTGGCATGTCGTACATTTCTGGGGCTTGTGCCGCCAGTTGTAGCGCCGCTTGGTACTGCATAATGCGCTGTGCCATCGTTCCAGCGTTAGGATCGCTAACAGGGATGATGTCAACGCGGTCATCGAAGTCCTCAGGGACAATTGGGTCGCCTTTTGTGGCGTATGGGTACTGATCTGGCCCAAAATCCCGCACAACATGGGTCAATATGCGTAGCTCTACCCGCATTGAGGCGTGTAAACGCGCCTGAACCGCGCTCATCACCTTCATTGCCCGCTCTAACAGCGCAAGAGTCGTGCCAACGGGCGCTTCTGCGTTCATATCGGCGGCTTTTACGTCGCCTGCGGACGCAAATCGGCGGCCTTCCTCTACAATATCGCCCATCAACTGGTACAAAACGTTGCTTGGCTCTTTGTAGGGCAAGAAACTGATGTTATCTCGGATGGTTCCACCCGGAACATCCACATCTCGGAACTCTCCGGGCATGATTGGGGTGTCATCACCCTTGATTCGTAGTCCTCTGGACTTCAAACCACCCGGTAAGTTGGACAATGTGCCCGCATCAACCAGTTGTCGGAGCAATGACGTAGCAGATTTAGCTAATCCACCGATCATGTGGATCAATCCGAAGCCATAGAACCCAAGTCCGGGCATGTACTGGTAGTGAACGAAGTGCTCTCGCTTCAATTTGCGGGCATCTTCCTCGTACCAGTTGCGCCTGATCGACAAAATGGTGCGTGATGACAGGTCAATAGTGACTACATAGGGCAGTGCAATGCCTGTTTCCTCGCCACCTTCGGTATCTTCGAAGCCAACAAGGTCAAGATTGACGTGCATTTCGAGTAATGTGTGCCGATCATCGTAGTCATAGCTACTAGAGTCGCCAGTTAGCTCGTTATATTTCTGCTCAACCGGATCTACATCGGGAGCAGGGCTAGGCAAATCCACATCGCGGAAGAACCCAGACACTTGAAGCTTGCGAATATCGTTACTGCTCTTCTTCATGACGTGAGTCGAGCGCTCACAGGTCGTCAAATCAGACGCGCCATAGCTCACCACGAAGTCTTCAGCTGGTACAAACATACTGCAAGGGCGACCCAAGTTAGGATCGTAGTACACCTTACGGAATGCGCTACCTGCCAAAGGCAAAGAGAACAGCATCTTCTCCGTTTCGGAGCGATACTCTGACATTTTCTCAGTCAATAGATAATTCAGATAATCCTGAACACGCTCGGCTTGCTTTTCTTTGTCAGCATCAATAACGCCAACGACCTTGGTTTTTACAGGTCCGCTTGCCGGGAATATCTCTTGGATTGACTGAGACTGAAAACGAATCACCGACTCTGTTAACAGCGGGTGGAAGACGCCACACGCGCCATCCCAAGGCGTTGTACGGTCCTCATGCTTAAGACCCAATAGGTCGAGACCCTTAACGTAAGAGCGCTCCCAGTCGGCCCTGCTTTCCTTGTCAGAGCGGAACGATCCAATAAGCTCAGATGCCAGTGAATCTAGGTCGCGATCATCCATAGCCTCAGCTAGGTTGTCGTCGTGGCCCAGACCCATCATCTCACCCATGTCAGGGTCGAAGTCGATCAGCATCCCACCTTCAGGCGTGTTGATACCTACCTGCTCAGGATTAACAATCTCAACTTCTATTTGTTCGCCTTCTTCCAAAGGCTCGCCCATAAGGGCGCGATCAATAGCCATTAGCCGTTCTTAGTAAACATCTGTTGACGAGCCGCACCACAACCACGAGCTTTAGTCTTGCCGCCCATTGCCATGCCCTTAGGCTTCATCACCTTTCCGCCCTTAAAGTAGCCCTTAGTCTTATTGACCTTTCCGCCGCCAGCCATCTTGCCTTTGCCGTCAGCCGCAAAGAAAGGCACATCCCTGCCTTCAGCATTCTTAACCATCTTAAGCTTGCCGCCAGCTTTGTAGCCTTTGGTCTTCATTTTGCCACCGGCCATGTAACCTTTACTCTTCATCTTCATCGGAGTCTCCTGCATACATATTGTCGAATACTTGATTCACGTCTAGCGTGTAATCGAGGTCTGACTTGCTGTAGTGAATGTGTTGCGAAGGACGGAAGTCCGGTGCTCCCTCGCCTGTCTCGAACCATGCAGGATGTGTTACCCGCACTCTGTTGTTTGGTAACGCTACGATGTTGCCCGTCCACGGGCCTGCATCTAATAACTCTAACACATGGCTTTGCTTGTGCTGGGCTGGATCGTCAGCAATCTCGTTCTCTGCATAGTCTACAGTGAAGTAATACTTAGCAGGGAATAACTTACCGTCTATCTTAGCCAGCCACGGACAGGGTGTCGCCCTATCTAATTTGTATACCGCGTGGTGGTGAGAGCTACAATCCCAAGGCTGGGCCGCCCATACAGGCATTGGCTCTGGCCATTCTTCGTAGGGTGTATCTGCCACTAACGCAGTAATCGGCATTCTGGCCCACATTGCACCACCGTGAACGTTAGGCTCATCGGTGTCATATGTTTCAGCGCCAGTAAAAATAACCTGAAAGCTCAGACAGCGCGTCGGCATCGTGGTCACTGCAATCGCCATAGCGTGCAGGAACTCACCGTGGTATGCCGTATGGTTGTGGGTATACTCGCGCCTTACCCAGCACTTGAAGTGCGGTATGTTGCTTTGCAGGTAGGCCATTAGCGTTCCTTGTAGAAGGTTTTCTCCCACTCAGCGTGTCGCTTGATGGGTTCCTTAAAGTAACGCATATAGCGTGCCATATAAACCACAAAGTGGTTCAGCCAGTTTAATGGCCAAGGCAACGGTCGCATGTAATCCAAAAACAAAACAACGCGGTCTCTATCTGTGGCGTTAACCGCGAAATGCTCATACGTGTCATCAAAGACAACACAATGACCGTCTTTCCATTTGTACTCTTGCTCGTTAACAACAAGCGTACAGCCACTTCCCCCGGTCGGAATATCTATTCCTAGATGAATCCTTAATATGCCACACCACGGACCTTCATGAGGCATCAGCATTTTCTTAGGACCAATTACTGAAAAGTACGCAGATACGATATTAGGATCTGCATCCAGTATTCTCATGGTGCTAGGAAACTGCTCACAGTTCTTTTCAAACCGGATCTTCCCGGCTTTCAAGAAAAACATCTTCCACTTGTCGTCGTTCGATATGTAGATCTGATCAGGGCTTATGTCCTGAAACGGCGCAAAGTCTTTGATGCGCCACCGCAAATCTTCGAACTCATCGCGGATAACCCAATACTTAGACTCCAGCGTCTTCGTGACCGGAAACAATTCTTTGTCAAAGAACACGCCCCCGCCATGCTTACTAAAACGACGGAATATCGGACGAAAGAACTTCTCAATCAGCCAGCCGTTGACTTCTATCATTAGTAATACTCGGCTTTGCGTGCATAGACAGGCTCATCCTCTTCATCTGTTACCAGACGCAGGAAGCCACCCTGCCTGAATCTCAGGAGTGCCTGAGTCGAGGAGTCAACAAGGTCGTCGTGCTCTCCTGCCGGGAAAGACGCGAACTCTTCTATCACTTCCTCTGCAAACCTTATACGGGGTGCCCAGACCATGCCAGAGGCGAAAAGGTCTGCTACCGCGTTCACACGGGCTATCTTATCGTTACCACGCGACGGGGTGTATTCAGATACCGGAATGCCCATCGCTCGTAATTCGAATATCAGGGGCGTACCCGCCGCCTTTGCTTCCACAATAAACGCATCGGGTTGCCAGTCTGTCCACATCTCAAATGCGGTTTTCTTTAGCTCTGGGAACTCTAAGCGCTCTTTGTAGGCATCGAGCAATATAATGTTAGGTTGCTCTGTGCCTGTGTCATCAGGCCAGTAGAACACGCCCCACGTCGTACACGCAGAGAAGTCCGACCGTTGTGTTTTAAGAAATGCCGTATCCCATGATTGAATAATAAATTCACAGGGCGGTGGTCTGTCCTTTTCCCATTCACGCCACCAGTCTCTCTTGACCAGTGCGCCCTCTTCTGAGGTGGGGTTTTGCTGATACTGCGCGTTCCACTTAGGAGACGGCAGTTCTTCTCTTAGAGCCTCTAGTTCCGGTTTGGGCCAGAACTCAGGCCACAGAGGGTCTCCTGATGGCATGATCGCGGGAAACTCAATCACTTCCCACTCATCGGTGCCTGCTCGCTGTAAGGACGATTTCAGTATCTGTCCTGTCAGATCCCGTTTATGCCAGCGAGTCATTACCACGACAATAGCCCCACCGGGCTGTAGTCGCTGTCGAGGGCCGGAGGTGTACCATTCATGAACCTTGTCAAACACGCCGGGGTCTGCGCTTTGACCTTCTTGTTCACTGTGTGGATCATCAATAATTAAGAGATCAGCACCTTTACCAGTGACGGCACCACCTACACCAATCGCGAAGTATTCTCCGCCTTTATTAGTACTCCAGCGTCCTGCCGCCTTAGAGTCGGCCCTCAACGCGATGGATGGAAAGATTTTCTTGTAGTCATCACTGTCTACAAGGTTACGCACCTTTCTACCGAAGCCTACTGAAAGCTCGGCAGTGTGTGCAGTTTGGATAATCTTTTTCTCTGGGTATCTACCCAAGAACCATGCTGGTAATAGATATGACGCAAACTCCGACTTTGTGTGTCGAGGCGGCATATTAATAATGAGTCTCTTCAGTTCACCGGAGGCTACTCGCTCAAAAGCTTTCGCCATGATGCTGTGGTGTCTACCGCCGATGAACGCGGGCCAAGCCATGTGAACAAAGTCCATGAAGTATTCACGGGCGCTTTCTTTCTGCTCGGCGCTTTCTAATTCATCAAACAAGGAAAGGATATGGGCCTGCTCTTGCTGAGGCAGACTACTAATCTTACTTAGAAGCTTAGGATCAATCCTGTCTGTTACTGGCATAAATTACGTTCCTAGTACTAGGAATACTTCCAGCTTAGAAATAACTCCTATTAACTGCCGCCCCTTAAGGCGGCTTAGTTAAACTCCTAGCGGGGCATACATCTAAACCGTGTGTATTCCCAGTACAGAGTTATTTTCAGATTTTAACATATTGGATCTCTTGACAGAGGTCAACACTAATTACTGTTTTTTTAGAAAAATTTTTCTGGGCCTAGGAATCCTACCCTCTTTTCTTAGAAAAAAAGGGAGGAACAGTAAGTATTATACAGTGTATTTTTGGGAAAGTTGTGATTATTTGAGCGGATTACTATGTATATAGATGGTCGGCACGCCTGCGCGTGCGGGGGGGTGGGGGTGCGCGAGGCGGGCGCGGGCAAACGCGGGTGCGAGCGGGTCGCGCTAGTGGATTGCCTCGCCGTCCGGTGTCTCTCCCTCTCCACTGTCTACTGCTACCAGTGATGCCAGCCGTCTCTCGATCTCAGCCGCCACCTCAGCTGGTGCTCTCTCAGTGCTAGTGATGCTTACCTGATCCGTGAACACTCCGCTGGCCTTGCCCAATAGCTCCGCCGCTCTTAGTTGGTTGCTGTCAGCTGGGCTACCGTCGATCCATAGCCGTAGCTTGCTCAGCACTTTGTCTCTATCGGAGAGCGCAGAAGCCGCAACAGCGCGATCCTTAGCCGCCATAATCGAGTCCACCCTTGCCCTAATCTCATCCTTAGCCATGAGTCTGCTGGCTAACGTGTGAATGGTCTCTGGCTTGGTTGAGTCGCTGGGGTCATACGCTTCCCGATAGGCATCCGCTTGTGTCATGCCGCCTGCCACGCATCGAGCGAAGTGTGCTTGCTTTGGTGTCAATCCACCTTGGTCCTTTTTTGCTGTCATGGTCGAGGGGTCTCCATTATTCACTGCTTAATGATAAGGGTGAGAGCCGCTACCACAATCTCATAACGAATGCAAACAATGGTGTAACTACTGTATAAAAACACATACCGCTGAGAGGCCGTAGAATCGCCTCTGAGCGATTTTAGGGGTTAGCGGTACGTTGGCACATAAAAATATTTTTCGTTCAATACAGGCAAAAAGCTGTATATCCATCCAGTACTTTTCACCCAATTTCGTAGCCATATAGATGTGCTAAGACTTTCACCCAGAATGAGCGCCGCAACCAACAGCCGCGTTATAGGTGCCAGTGGTATTCCCTTTGACGTGACTATCGAAACCGCCCGAGATCCATTGCCCCAGCTGATACCCATTGACCATTGAATACTCACCGCATGATCGGCGTGACCTACAGCCGCATTGTGTGTGCCAGTGGTGTCAACTCTGCTTACCACTATCCGAATCACCTCACCCGCCAAGCAATCCCGTGAACTATTTCACTATTTATTCGTTAATAGGTGTTGCACATGACACATGACATATGTATCTTTTGCATGTGGGATGTCGCTACCGCTCGCCGGAAAGCCCCCACGGTCGGGAGACCTTAAATCACACCCAATGATGGCGAGTCACTGTATTGCAGGTGGCCGACGGGAGGACCGGAGCTTAGGGGACTGAACGGCGCAGGATAACGTCGGTGCAGGGGAGGCAACGATCCTAGCCTAGGGGCTAAGAGCCTAGGCACTGATACGTCATACAGCAGTGACGCTGACGAGATCTGACGCTGATCGAAATCAAACAACCTAGGAGAGCAACAATGCTACTGACATACGAGGAAGCTATTGAGAATGCGAGGGATCGCGTTCAAGAGGAAATTGATCGTCATGATGACGCCGAATTCAACTTCGACTCATACGCCGATAAGCGTCCATTAGTTGCCGCTTATTACGCCGATCAATTGTTTGCATAACCGTACTGATGAGGCCAGCTGGACACTGGCCGAAACGCCGTGAGGCGTCTACGGAATCCACCGTTAACCTAGGAGCAATACCCATGTACACCGCAAAAGTTTCTTGGACTGACGGTAGCCACACGGTTTACAAGCTACCAACCCATGAGGACTGCCACAGATTGTGGGGCACCCTCACCATGCAGGATGGTGCATACCACCTGCTAGTCACCCAAAACGAGGGCCACACTCTCGTTTTTCAAACACCAATCTAGGAGTACGCATGACTGATCTAAACCTAGACGCGATGCTTGCAGTCCGCTCAGCAGTTGCTGACGCGGGCCTCAAGTGGACTCACGAGATACGCACTGCCATACGAATGTCAGAGCTATCTACCAATCTGTACCTCGCTGACCCAGAGCGCTTCGACATAGTGCTTGAGTCAGAGCTTTCTTACTTCACTGACATGGCCGCATAAGCGGCCCTTAACCTAGGAGCAATACACATGAGCTACATCACTAAAACCAACCCCGACGAGATGACCTTTGGCACTTCGCTACAGGGGCACATCACTGCGCCATACGCTGAACTGGTAGAGCTATTCGGCAAGCCACATGACTTTTTTGACGACTTCAAGTGCGATGCGGAATGGTACGTCGAGTTCGATGACGGCACGGTCGCCACGATCTACAACTGGAAAAACGGTCGCAACTATTGCGGACCCGATGCCCCACCCGTTGAGGCCATAACATCGTGGAACATTGGAGGCGTGACCCCTGAGGCCGCTGACAAAATCTTGGAGGTCTCTAGCCGTTACCGACTCAACGTCGATCGACTACGCAAGATCGGCACAGTAAAGCTACCCAACGGTGTCGGCGTTCCTTCTGATAAGTACGTCGAGTACATGGATGCCCTCAGCCAATTGCACAAACACTGAGAGCTTACCCAGTCGGGCACCTTCGGGTGTCCTTCTGAGTGCGCTTTCGCACTATCACAACACCACAACCTAGGAGGCCTAGTCATGGCTTTTAACATTGCAAGCGTTACCCCTAATCAGGCGCGGTCATTCTTGACTGCATCCATTAACCAACCCAAGCCCAAGCCCGTGTTCTTATGGGGCGCATTCGGTGTCGGTAAATCGTCCATCGTTCGCGCTGTCACTGAGTCGATGGGCATCGGATTCATCGACGCCCGATTGTCTCAGCTGTCATCAGTTGACCTTCGCGGTCTACCTGCTGTCGATGGTGACTTCGCATCGTTCAAGCTTCCCGACTGGTTGCCACGCACTGAGCGTGACGGCGAGCGCGGTGTCTTATTTCTCGATGAACTGACAATGGCTCCGCCTGCCGTGCAGGGTGCCGCCTACCAGCTTCTCCAAGAGCGCCAGCTGGGTGATTACGTCCTACCCGATGGTTGGGTAGTGCTGGCCGCTGGCAACCGCCCTGAGGACAATGCGGGCGTCTCAGGCCGTCAAGATGCGGCGGTCATGAATCGCTTCGCCACCCACTTCAACATCGTCCCCGACGTGGATGAGTGGATCGACTGGGCTGGTCAGCAATCGCTGTACCCTGAACTGATCGCGTTCATCGCTCACCGTGGCCGTGCGGTTACCCGTGGCGATGGCACCGTCGAGCAGGCTGGCTTGCTACACGAATACCCCGATGGTGGATGCCCCAAGGGTCACATCGCCGTGGCTACACCCCGATCATGGGAAGCGGCGAGCAACATCCTCTCGCTGGGTCTCGATGCCGATCTCGAACAGGCGGCCCTGCAAGGGTGTGTCGGCGAGGGTGCATCGGCTGAGCTGGCTGGGTTCCTGCGTATCTGTCGGACACTGCCTGACGTGGGCCAAGTATTGAGCGACCCATACTCAGCACCGACACCGACTGAGCTACCCACGCAGTACGCTATGGCGACCATCCTCGCCCAGCGATGCGACCGTGACACCATCGGCAATGCCGTGACCTATGCCAAGCGCATGAACGGCGAGCTTGCCGCACTGCTGATCACCATCGCAACCAACCGTGACGAGTCGCTCAAGAGCACTCAGTCATACATCGACTTCAAAGTCGAAAACCAAGACATCAACATCTAGGAGGATCACATGTCTAAGATTCAAGAGAACGCACTTCTGGTGAAAGTCCAGATCAAGAAGTGGAGCAACACTAAGCGAGACGCCAACCTAAGCGACGAGCTTGCCACTGCCAAAGCCGCTAAGTCTGAGTTGCTCAGGGTCAACAAGACTCTGATCGACTCACCTCAGGTCAAAGCCCTGTCAAAGATTGGCGGTCAAATAACTAACAACATCCTGCGCCGCCTGTGCGTACCGTGGGATGACGGTGTGCATCTGCTCAAGGTCGAGTTGATCGACAAGTTCGAGGATGAGCTTCGCAAAAAGCGTGACTACTGGGATGAGCTTGTGCGTGAGCTTGGCGATGAGTACGAGAGCCAAGTCAACCGCGCTCGCATCGCACTGGGTGACGCATTCGATGAGCGTGACTACCCGTCTCGCGATGAGGTCATGGCTCGCTACTCGATCAGCGTTGAGTACCGTCCACTGCCTGAGGGCAACGACATCCGCGTCAACCTGCCCCAGCACAAGCTTGACCAGCTGAGATCTGACGTAGAGTCGCAGGTCACTAGCCGCGTCGAGCAAGCGATGGAAACGGTACACGAACGTGTGGTCGATACGTTGCAGTCACTCATCGAGGGTCTGGAGCGCCACGGTCAGAAGGGTGCCGACGCCAAGCGAGCGTCCAAATTCTCTGACAATACCGTCAACAAGATTGCAGAGCTTGCCGATATCTTGCCCGCTCTCAACATCACTGGCGATCCTAAGCTGACCTCAGCATCTAACGACTTGCTGACCAAGCTTCGCGATCTGGATGCCGACGAGCTACGCAGTGACGAGACTAAGCGTCAGTCAACAGCTGAGACGGCCAAATCTATCGTCAACAATCTCACTGGCTTTTACGACTAGGAGGTCATATGAACGCCGATCAAATCATCCAGAAGGCTAAGGCTCGCATGATCGTGAGCCATCCCTTCCACTCATGCCTACTGTTCAGACTTCGCATCGAAGTGGCCAACGTGCCGTCGATGGCGACTGACGGTAGCGCTATCTACTACAACCCCGCATGGGTCGAGAAGCACACCGTTCGAGAGATCGAGGGTGTGCTGGCTCATGAGTGCATGCACGTTGCCTACTGCCACCACCTGCGCCGTAACGGCGTCGATCCTAAGGTGTGGAATGAGGCCACCGACTATGCAATCAACGGCACCCTTATCAGCCACGGATTCAAGCTTCCTGCTGGCGGCTTGTATGATCGCAAGTACAACGGCTGGTCAGCAGAGGCCATTGTTCGCGACCTGCTGGCCGATCAAGATGACGGCGGCTCTGACACACAAGACAATCAAACGCCCGACAGCGGCGATTCTGATGCGTCTGACGGGCAGTCTGGCGATGACTCCACTAACGATTCATCATCCAATGATGACTCCGGTGTACCGTGGGGCGCAGTCATGGATGCCACTAACGATGACGGCACTGCATTGAGCGAGGCTGAGGTTGCTCAGGCTGAGCGCGAGATGGCATCGACTGTGTACGAGGCCGCTCAAGCTGAGAAGAAGTCTGGCAAGGGTGGTGACACTGGCTGGCTACGTGACATCACTGAGTCATACAAGTCTGACGAGCTACCTTGGCATCAGATCTTGCAGAATGCCCTGCCTGAGGCCACACCCTTTGACGAGACGTTCGACAATCCCGACCGTCGATTCGTTCACGAGGGCGTGTACCTGCCATCGTACAACGTGCTACCCAGCGGCAAGCTTGTGTTCGTTATCGACACCAGTGGCTCGCTCACCATGCGCGAGCTATCCGTTATCAACGGCCACGCTCAAGACATCGTGGATGCGATCAAGCCCACGGGCGTTATCGTGATCTACTGCGATGACACAGTGAAGCACGTCGATGAGTTCGACCAGTACGAGGAGCTTGTCTTCAAGCCCTATGGTGGTGGTGGCACTGAGTTCGCACCGCCCTTCAACTACATCGAGTATCACGGTATCGACCCGCATGCGCTGATCTACTTCACCGATGGGTGGGGCTACGTGTGGGGACCGCAGTTGATCTCACAACCTGAGTACCCAGTGTTCTGGGTAACCAGTGACAGCAAGCCTCACTTCCACCAGTGCGCTGAGTTTGGTGAGGTAATCGAGGTGGCCGCCTAGTGCGGCCTCAACCCTAGGAGGATTTATGAAACGACCAGACGCAGACATGATCCGCAAGCTTTCCAAGAATGCCGCGATCATAGGCTATCAACCCACCGCTTCCTATGTGAGCGAGTTCAGGATGGCGATGGAACTTCCGTACTTTTTTCTTGCCAACAAAGCCATACATGAACATGACTTTATCTATGACATGGACATTCCGTTCGAGCCACCTGAGTTTATTTACGAGGAGTTTGTTTTTTCTGCGACTCAGACGGGGCTGGAATTTACCCAGCCATCTGCTGATGAGGTGGGCTACGGTGACGACCCCGCCAGAGCAAAAATTTTTGAGGCCGTCCAGCTTCTTGAAAAAACACGAGTCGTATTGGAGGGAGAAGAAGAACAGGTCGATGCAAAATACTGGGTGGTTGCCAAGGCTCGTGAGAATGGCGGCTGTCACTTCTCTTTCTTTGTTAATTATTCAGACGACAAGGGATGGTTCAATTGGGAGGGAGAGCTTCGCTTGATTCCAAATCAGGATGATTGCGGCCACTTAGAAGTGGGCCGAAAGAAAGGTGAGAAAAGCTTTCAGATCGAGATAGCTCGTGACGAAGCTTATGACAGCGAGCTTCGGAAAACGCACGACCTTTACGGCAGAATCAGAAGACAACCCGACTTCGCCAGTGAAGTAACAATCGGCACCCACTGGGCCGACCACAGCTTTGATGACTGGATACTAGGCATTGAGCAACAAGTAGTTAACCTGTATTCATTCTTGATTTGCTTTATGAACTACCTCAAGTACGGCGACAAGCATGCCGTCGAGGTGTTGCCAGCAAAGAAAAAAAAGCCACACCCAACGCTTGTTCGTGACCGGCCTTGGCTGGGGTCGAGCGGCCCTCGTGTTCTACTGCTGGACAGGATGCCAGCAACACAAAGCCAAGGGACTGGCACCCACGCATCGCCCAAGCCTCACCGTAGGCGCGGGCATTGGAAGACCCTGAGCCATCCACGGTTCAGACATCATCCCAAGTACGGCAAGAAGATCTACGTCAAGCCTAGCTTTGTCGGGCCACGACAGGTCTCGTATGAGGGGAACATTTACCGGCTCGTTGAGCCGCTCGATGACGCACTAGCCTAGGAGGATTTATGTTATATCGAGTCAACGTTGTAGAAGTAACCACACTCTGGATAGAAGCTGAGAGTCCAGAAAAAGCTGAGCTGTCTGCCGCAGAGGATTATATCTGGGGGCCAGATCAGAGCGGCGATGATTATTACGAGGCAGAGATCTGGGTAGAGGAGGCAGACTCATGAATGCAAACAACGAGCGATGGTTGAAGCGTCATGCCCGCACGATTGCGGACGCCTACAAGAAACCTGCGGATGCCGATGGTAAGCGCAGGGTCTACATGTACGGTAGGCGCATGACAATTGAAGAAGTCACAAACATTCTGTCACTTCAGCATGGATGTGACCCCGCCAAGAAAGCTATTGAGGAGGCAATGTCATGAGCGATGCTAACCCTTATGTGTTTGCCAAGCGCGACTCTGAAGTTAAAAACGAAAAGCTTAAGACTGGCGACACCTGCTGGATCATTAAGGACTATACGATCCTAGGTGACGAGCAATTTTATTTTGAGTGGCACCTGATAGAAGATGTTCACAACCTAAGAAAGATGAGCAAGGTAGATCCAGACAAAGCGATAGAAACTGAGCGCATGATTAGCCTGATGATTACGCTTTGGAACTGGAAGCTTAGCCCTGATGACCTCACCAGATCTCGCTTTAAATTTGGGTCGTGGGGTGACGAGGTAAAGCTAGAGAAAAAAAGGTCAGTCTATTCATACATGGCTTTACAAGTTCGCAATGTAGACCTGCCCACCTTGGAAAGGTATTACATCCCTAAGAGATATAGCGCCATTCTTGAGGAGCTAGACTTTACTGAGGAAGACATCCGCAAACTCAATCGAGAAGCCGCTAAAAAAATTAGGGCTGATCGCAAGCAACGTCACAAGAAGGATCGTGACAAGAAAAAACAAGAGCGACTCATAGAGAGAAGCAAAAGAAACGCAAGGCGCAAGAAGGATAAGTACATGCAGGAGGTTAAAAGCATGAAGCAAATTGTCGAATCCTTTTTGGATGCAGAAACTGTTAAGGAGAAAGCATCATGATGTTAGAGGTTTGGTTTGGTTTATCACTGGCGTTCCTGTTGTCTATCGCCGCAGTATGGATAGGCATTCTGGTCGCTGAAGAAACAGACATTCGTTTTCACAGGGAGGACAACGATGAATAAGGTAGGCTACCTGCGTACCAACAAGACGCCCATCCGCAATCGGATATGCCGTAGCGTGTTTGCAAACGGTGACGACGAGGACTGGTCAGATATTATTGGTGACGCAATAGATAAGGGAATCCTTCCGACCGATTTGTACATGAAGGATTTGGTTGCATTCAACGAGCGTGGCTCCGCGTTTCAGGGCACAGTAAAGGAGTTTATTGCCAGTGAGCTACGTTCCAAACAACCTAAGCGCAAGCGAGTTAAGTGAAATACGGGCGGCCCTTGAGGTCGCCCAGTCCTTTGCTAACAGAATCAAGTACCCTGCGGTTCTTTTGCCTGACCTTACTCCAGTTGCAATGACTCGCGACAATGCGACAATGGGATTGGAAGTTATACAACCAAATGAGTTCTAGTATGTTGGATGAAACAGAAGGCATGTCACCTGAGGACACATTGGTTCTGCTCTCGTTGATAGAAGAAAACCACGGCTACCGTGCGGCAATCAACGTGACAGAAACCTTGTTCGAGATGGACCCAGACAGAGCCGCATTCATAATCCAAGGCTGGGTTGCACTGCTTAATGAGTTGATGTGCGAACTGGCTGACAATGTAGACAACGATCCTATCAATATGTATATTCATTGATGGGTGTTGTGACCCTTGACCCTCCTAGGTCAATGGCTCTGCCTACGTTCACTCCTACACCCTCAGGGGTGATCAAACGGGCGTAGGCAGGGCCTCCCTTAAAGATTGACTTCATACATAGTTCCCTTGGCCCCTCACGTTGCGAAACGCAGGGGCTTTTTTCTATTCACGACTCAATACTTGAATCAGAAGTTCGAGTCTGCCCTCACCAAGTCGTTTGTTCTCAACGATGCAGTCCTGCACAACCTCAACCCCTTCGATACCATGATTCCTTTTGATGCCGTTGATCGCGTAACGCCAGCGGATGAACCCCGTGTTAGCTAGATCACCCTTCCCGTTTCCGCCAATCACGGCACCCATATCTATCGACCTCAAGAAAACACCTGCTTTCTGAGCCAATTCCAATAGCCTCTCTGCTTCGGCGTGCTGGCCGACAGTAATTTTGTCTTCGAATAAATAGGTGTCGATGACCAGCTGGTCTCTGACTTTTGCTCTGGCGAGACCGGACTCCAGCTTCTCCACCTGCACGTCATGCTTGATGTGAAGCTGGGTAGTTCCTATGTCACTGAGATCAGTACCATTCTTTTTCCGTTTCATGGTGCGACCTCGTTAACTCTGATGGGATGTCCACGTCTACGTCTATCACCTGATCACTGTATCGTCCGGTTGGGATGTCGTAGTCTAGCACCGTCTTGCCTACCTGACCCAGCCACTTGAACCTCACCTTCCAGCAGTGAACCTCAACGTCCTTGTTCTTGTTCCGATGAACTGTGATTCCTAGGTCAGCCTTCGCAAAGAAGCTGGCTGAACCTGAGATGTTCATGCCCTTCGGTACAGCAGTACGCCCTTCGGAATCCGTTGGCATCTTGGCTGGGTGTGCGATAAACCAAATGTGAATGCCTTGTGCGCGAGCAAATGCGACGAGGCGTGTGAGCATGTCGTTGATACCCTGATGCTCATTGTCTGCCTTTTGTGATTGGGCGATGTAGTTGTAGGGATCTATCACCAGACCACGAACACCCATCCTCATCACTGCCTGTTGGCATCTATCCAATACCGAATCAATCGTCGCGGCTTCGCCTGTGCGTTGTTCCAAGAACATGAAATGCTCATGGATGTAGTCCAGCGTCTTGGTTGCTTCGGCCTCAGACATCTTCTGCGTAGGCCCATCAAAGAAAGGCTTGCCTGCAATCTTCTCCGCCAGCTTCGCAATGTGTAGCGCTGGAGGATTTTCAAACGATGCAACCGCAAACTTCCATCCGTATTTCTGTGCTAGGTTAACCATTAGCTGATCAATAAACTCGCTCTTGCCCGACCCCGGAATGCCAGTCACTATCGAAAGCTGTCCCTGCACCACAGTAAACAGCTTATCTATTGAGTGCATACCAGTAGACAAACCGCCGATCATTCCGTTCTGATACAACTGCTGAACTTCCTGACGGTAATCATCGACCTGATACACGCCCTCAAGCGGGAGCGCCTCAGCTGAATCAATCAATCCTCGCACGGCGTCCATGCCATAGGCTTTGAGTACGTCGTTCGCATCCTTGCAATCGTCTGGATAGATCACGCTGTAACACTTGGCCCTGCCAATCCTGCGGGCAAGCTCCTCACGTAGCGCCTCACCTGCCTCGTCGTTGTCGGTGACCAAGATGATCTTGTCGCACTCAGACAGCACATCCTTGGCGTCCCAGATATAGCTGAACTTGGTGTCTTCGGTAGCATCCACCACACGATTAGATACTCGTTGCGGTGCGCCGTTCGGTACGGACATGGCGTAGTAATTTTCTGGCAGTGCGGGTGCCACAGTGAGGCAGTCAATCTCACCTTCGGTAATGATGATTGCGTCTATCTCAGATGCTCGTCTTGCGTTGTCGATACCCCACAACGTTCGGGCCGCACCGTCTTGGGTGAACCGTTTGTCTTCAAGCGACCGCCACTTAACTGCTTCATCGTTGCCGTACACAAAGCCAATCGCTTGGACCTCGCCAGCCATAAGATCACCATGCCCACGGAAGTAACGGTTGCCTGTGACAACTCGGTACTTGTCCTTGACTGCCGAATACTCAATGCCCCTGCGATTTAGGAATGCACTGATGTCGGTCTCGTCCACCTGCTTTGGCACACTGATAGCTCGCACCTTGGTCTCTGGTTTCTCGATGTACTTTTCGTAATGCGGCTGATTATTTTTGCGCCCACTGACATTGCAGTGGTGGCAGTAATAGATCAGGTCGTCCCCTTCAAAGGTAACGCTAAGCGTTTTCTCGTTTTTCTTTTTCCGTTTCGGAGCGCACTCAGGACAGACGTAGCGCGATGATGTTGTGACGTTCTCAAGTAAACTCTCCAGATCAACTGTTGACATATGACCCCCATAGTCAGTAACGTTAAAATCACTAGGAATACTCCTAGATATAGAAATACTCCTAGATATTTAAAATAACTAGGAATACATACAGTACTAGAAGTACTCCTAGCTCCTAGAAATCTCATTCAATAAGTCCCTGATAAGCTTCTCTCGACGCACACCCTTTCGGTGAGTCAGCGCATCTAAAACCCTATCTCTTATTTGACGACCGCTCAGCTTCCCCACAGGGCAAAGCTGTTTGTTGTCCGCATGCAAAAAAAACATGGTGGCATCAAGACTGATCAAGTTGTTGTCGTCTAGTAGGTCACGGATCGCTTGGATAACGATGCTCTCTTCCAGAGATTTTTTCATCGGCAGTCCCCACAACGATTTCCGATCTGGGATTTTCTCTATCGAGTCCCCAATAGATATGCTTCTCTTTGACTTGACGGTCGTTGGCATAAATTAATCCTTGCATGCAGTCCAAGATCACCGACTCGTCTAGGTCTGGTCTGCGGGTGGCGTAATAAATTTTTATGTCCACCCAGAGATCACCTTCGAGCATCACGTCCTCAAGGTTAGGACACTGTGCCTTAAACATCTTCTCGTAAGCCAGCGCCTTCGATGACTTGATAAACGCTGGCCGGTTCTTGATCTTCACAAGCCGCCGTGAGTTGGCCTTGCTTGCTGGCTCTCCAATTATTGTGAACCATATACTTGTCATGATGCAACCCTTATACTACACTCAGTACTTTCTAGCCAACAGGGAACATCCCATGAGCAAGATTGGTGACTGGATAATTGAGCAGGAGCAAAACGGAGACATCTACTATGACGAATGGAAACAACGATACGTTGCAAATCGAAAACGTCCCTCTTCCCGACGACTATCGGATGAAGCGGGAGAACCTTCCAGAGAACATCGCGGAGGTGCTTGTGCAGATGAAAGAGGAGCAAAGTTTTTTCCTTCCGACCGATGACAAAGAGCATACCGCACGTAAGTCTAGGGCGCTACGATCAAGGATTACTCGACTCCAAAACGAGTACCCTGAGATGCGCTTCTCTGTCCGTCATGAAACTAAGGATGGGCAGATTGGCGTTCGCGTCTTCAAGCTAGGGGACGATGATGCCAGTTAGCAACAGGTTCAACCTACCCGACGTAGTTGTCAAAGCTTTAACCGTGGACACGTATTCACGGGGCAATAGTGATATCTCAATCACCACGCTTATCGACAGCCCACGCATTGGCATTCTTCAGAAAGAACATGACGGTGAGATCGAGCAAGACGCTGTAGATTTTTTATGGAGTCGATTCGGTACGTCCGTGCATAACATGTTTGAGGATGCGGCAGAGGGCGACGACACCTGCATCAGCGAAGAGCGGTTGTTTAATGATGTGCAGGGATGGACCGTATCTGGCGCGATAGACCTGCAACACGTCGAGCCTGACGGCGTAATTGTCAGTGACTACAAGGTGACTTCTGTCTGGTCTGTTATCTACGACAAGGTGGAGTGGCATCGACAGCTGAACTGCTACGCATGGCTGGTGCGTCACGCTAAACAGTTACCCGTCAAACAGCTACGCATCATTGCGATCCTGCGTGACTGGCAACGACGCAAGGCTGAAGAGGGTGGCAACTATCCTGAGTCGCCAATCATGATCGTAGACATTCCTTTGTGGTCAGACGATGAGCAAGACAAGTACGTTGACACGCGGGTACGCATGCACCAATCAGCACATGGTGGCTGGGCGTTCGACAACGAGCTTCCCTATTGCTCAGAAAGTGAGCGCTGGGTAAAGCCTACAACTTATGCCGTGAAGAAGAAGGGCCGCGTCCGTGCTATCAAGATTCACGACACAGCAGAGGATGCTATTCGGCATTCAGAACAGCTGGGGGAAGGGCACTCCGTAGAGGAGCGCAAAGGAAGTGCCACACGGTGCGAGCAGAATTGGTGCCGTGTGGCTGAATGGTGCGACCAATACCAAGGAGCCGCCGATGCTTGATCAGAATAAAGTCGATATAAAAATGATTTCACTCTTTCAGCTTACCAAGCTGGATGGTTTGAAAGCATCCTTGAATCAGCGAGGTCAGATTGAATTCAGCTTCGTGCATCGAGGAGAACGTAAGCCACTGATGTCTATGCCCGTCTTGTTGTTTGAGCAACTAGAACCCATAGAAATTAGAGGCTCAATAGAAAGATGTCTGCTGAGATACTTCGATATCAACGGTGAGAAGCTCAGGATTGACACATCAGGGTGGACTAAAGATCCATTCTCATCACAAAACTAGGAGGCTGTATGTCAACACACAAAAGCTTAGTGCAAGCGTTAGCGCAAGCACAATCCGAAATGGATCACGCGAATCTGGATGAGGTCAATCCACAGTTCAAGTCCAAGTTCGCATCCCTTAAGTCGGTCATCGACGCAGTTAAGCCAGCGCTCAACAAGAATGGCGTTTGGTTCATGCAGAAATCAGTGCCCATCGACAACGGTATCGCAATCGAGACTGTGTTCTACGGTTATGGTGAGGAAATATCTACCGGCCCTGTACCTGTACCAGCACAGAAGGCCACGCCACAGGGATATGGATCGGCCATTACCTACGCTAAGCGGTACTCATTGGCTATGGCATGCGGAATATCTGCCGCACAGGACGACGATGGCAATGCCGCAGAGAAAGAAACACCAGCAAAGGTGGACTTTCGAGATCTTGAAACACCAGTCAAAGATCTTGGCGGGGTAACCAAAGAACCAAAGCCAGCAAAAGATAAGCCTGTAGTGGGTGACAATCCAGCAGATATTGAGCAAGCCCGCGTTGCAGTAGACGCACTGATCGACCTGATTAGGAAGATGTGCAACACCGTAGACGAGGCAAAGAGTATGTTCAGTGCCAACCAAGCGCTGGTTGATAACCTTGAAAAGAATTTCCCAGACGAGCGCGAGCGACTGCGTAACGCAATGGGAGTGTTTGTGAAGCAACTAGGAGAGAAGAAATGACTGAAGCAAGAACCGTCAAGGGCGATCCGTTCTACCTGAACGACAACAAGCAGAAGACCGCCGACAATCACCCCGACTACACGGGCAACATGAAGCTAACAGGATCTCAGCTACAAGCGTTGATCGAGATTTACAAACGCGCACAGGCAGAGGATGAGGAGCCTGTTTTGCAGATTGATTTCTCTGGATGGCAACGCCAAAGCAAAGACACAGGCAAGCCCTATGTCTACTGTAAGAGCGAGGTGTGGACTGGCAAGCGCCGTAAGAAGCAAGCCAGTAACTTCGACTTCTAATGGAACTAATCTTCCATAAAGAAGACCAATGGGCGTTCGAGGGGTTGCAGGTATTGGCCGCTCGTTCGCCCGATGGTTACATTAAGCTTCTCTCTATGTGGAAAACGATGGGGGATGAGGGGCTTGTGCTAACCATTAAACCACCAATGCGATTCAAGACTCGTAGCCAAGAGAACTATTATCGCAAATGGTGTGGTCAGTTTGCCAAGCATTGCGGACTCACGCCTGACGAAATGCACGAGGAGATACTGTGCATTACCTATGGTAGTGAGGAGGTAGAAACAAAGTTCGGCACAAGACGCAGACCAGTACAGCGTAGTAGCTCTGCCAGCGTCAAAGAATACTCAGAGTTAGTCGAGACGTTGATAAGAGTTGCCGCAGAGATGGACTTTGCAGTGCCACCACCTGACACGAGGCTAGAAGATAATAATGGGACCAGCTGAGATATCACGATTGAAGGCAAGACGGGAGCAGATCAAAGAGATCATGCGATGGGTTGATGACGCAGAGGAGTTGGCGTTTCTTGACCTAGAGACAAAGCAAATTAACGAACAGTTAAAAGGCTTTGATGAGGAGGCTACTGAACTGAGCGCCATGTTTAAGGTGAGTGTTACCGATGCTCGTCACGATTAGTAGACAGGATGCACACACTGCACGACTGATGGGGCTTGATACCGTCAAGCTTGTGGAGATGCAGGGCGTATCGCCAAGACTAGAAAACAAAAGCCAGTCTCGACAAGAGGCAAACATCTGGGGATTCAAAGCCGAGTTCGCTGTAGCTAGGCTACTAAATACTGATCTACCAATAGTTAATGTTGCCACCGATGGCGGCGTTGATCTCTGGTTTGATGACGTGTCGATTGACGTGAAGTTTTCAAACAAGGAGAGAGGCCCGCTTATCTTCGACAACATTGAGAAGTTTCAGGCCGACGTTGCGGTGCTGGTAGGTAGGACGGATGAGGATAACACGCTCAGGATAAACGGCTGGGTAACTAAAGACCGCTTCGCTGAAGAGGCACAGGCCAGAGACTTTGGGTACGGGCCGCGCTTAAAGATGGAGGTCGGTGATCTCGACCCGATAGAGTCCATGTGGCGTAGGCTGATGGCCAGAAGATTCCGGTACAACAAGCATGTCTAAGCTGAGAAAGTCAGCACGAGGACAGATGTGTACGTTACAAATCTACCCACACTGCAACAACAACAAAGAGACTACCGTTTTGGCCCACATCCCCAGTAACTACAAGGGTTGGGGCATAAAATCACCCGACTATTTTGGGGTGTATGCTTGTCACAATTGTCACGATGTGATCGACGGGCGTATCAAAACTGATCTTAGCAAAGAAGAGATACTGCGCTGTCAGCTACGCGCTCTTGAAAGAACATGGGAGCGCATGGTCGAGGCTGGACTAATTACTCACCAATGACTCGTTGCATTAGCCTAGACTCAAACGCTGGCAAGTCAGCCGCCTTCTTGAGGCTGGGGACTACCTTTAAGTATTCATTTAATCTCGCGTCAAGGTCGTCAATCATTTCTTTCTTTTTATCTGGATCAATGTCTGATCGCAAAACCTCTTCTCTGTACTTTCGGGTTTGATCTAGCGCTTTCTTTACGGTGTACACGTCAGATTTAAGATCAAGAAGGTGGCCCTTACTGCTCATGTAGGCCTCTAGCTCTTCTTGCCTCCCCTCCTTCATAAGCTTATTAGTGGTCGTAACAATCTTGTTGATCTCACGATACAAGTCATAAGCATCTTCTCTTAACCCAGCCCCTTCCTTAGAGCCAAAGAACCTTTTGATCATTGGATATTCGTATGGCCTAAGCGTGGGCATTTTCGATGCTTCATCGCCAGTAACCATCTCGCTACGCAGAAGCGTATCTATAGCGCTTAAAGCATACCCGCCAATAGTACCGCCATACCCAGTTAATACGTGGTCAATTTTAATTGGGCTAATCCCAAGCTCTGACCCAATAAACTTAGCAATCTCCGAGGTGCTCACCCTATCTTGCAGTCCAGTAGCTACGTTTGATTCCATGTAGTAGGGGACAATCTGTCTTTGAGTGTAGAAGCTTTTGTTCATGCTTGCTTCAACAAGCGGAGATATTATTTGTACGCCCAATGGATTTATTTCTAGCGTAGACACTATGCCTCGCTGTATTGTTTCGCGTGTTTCTTTACTGGACTTGTCACCAATAGTGGCGGCAAGAAGTGTCTCAGGAAGCGTCTTAAAAAAGAATCCAACTTCAAAAGGTATTGAAAGAAGAACAGGAACACCTGACGATGTTGGCAGAACCCAGTTGTTGTCCCTAACAACCTCGCTTTGTTCTTTGTACTGGTCATCATCACTAACCATTAAATAGTAAAGACCAGTTAAAGAGGAAAGCATCAGCGCTCTGGTATAGAAAGACTGCATTGCTCGTCTTCTATTTAGCTCACTGTTAGCTGAGTACTTGCCAAATCCTGCTCGCCAGAAAACATCCACACCTTGGAATCGCGCATTGAGGAAAGGAATAGTTGCGGTTAAACCTCTAGCAAGTGCATTTGCCCCACGCCTAGAGAAATTAATAACCTCTAACGCTTGGAAGTGGGCCTCTGCTTCGTTGCCTGTACGGGCAAGAACGTCTTTGTATACAGCGTTACGTGTTGCGGCGTCAGACGCAGTGGTCGCATCTCCCGCCCAGTCCCATATCCTTTTGAACATTCCAAGAGCGCCACCTCTCTCTCCATCTACATCAATACCTCTGCGCTTCATCTCGCTCTGATAGAACTTAACAACGTCATCAGGGTCATTCGAGTAATCATAACCACCAACAACGCCTGTCCTTTCAAGGTTCTCCATGCCATCACCTAGTCCACGCAGAGTGTCTACAACTGGTATGAAGTTAGCGCCTGACGTTGTGAACGTAGACAGTGTATCCCGCAACATGTTTACAGCCATGAAGCCGGGATCTCTAGTAACCATCTCTCTTAGGAACGTAGCTGGCTTTGCCGCAATGCCCGTTATGAAAGATGGTAGCTCAGGTACTGACTGCATGGACTCATAGACAAGCGGATCGTAAATGTTAAAGCGAACCTCTTGACCTTTTACTTTGAACTTAACTGTAGCCGCAGTGTCTGCTTCACCCTTGCCTAGTTGTTCGGCAAGACCCAAGGTCTGCATGTCTCTGGTGATTCTTTGCTGAGCCACATTACGCATGCCCATCTCGATTGCGGCTGTAAGGTTAAGACCAATAGCCTCCATCAGTGGAACATCAATAGCTTCGGTAGATCCTTTGTATTCTTTGATGTGTACCTTGGTAGTTAGGTCATTACCAAACACTCTTTGGGCTATCGCTGGCGCACCTTTCTCGCCTGCCGCCGCCCGATAGAACGGTATGTAATCAGAAGACTCTTGCCACAGTTTTGCTGTTCTCTCGTTTAACACGCCCGTGTCTTGCAAAAATCTGATTGTATAACTGTTATACGCCTGCCATGCGTCGTACCACTCTTCAATTATTGAGTTGCCTTCGGCGTCTTTGTATCTCTTGGCGTTAAGGATTATTTCGTCACGTTGCTTCTTGGTTACTGGAACCTGAAGCGGTTTACCGTCCCCAATCTCGCCAGACAGCCGCCGACCTCTCATCGCTATAGCGTATGCCTGCGCGTCTTTGGTTAGGTCGCCATGCTCTTTGGAGTACAACATGCTCATCAGGTCAACAAGACCTCGGTAGTCTTTGCCGTTATGTCTGAAGTCTTCTACCTTAGTGATACCGTTGCGATAAACAGGTACGCCGTACTTGATTGCTGACGCAACCACGCCTCTTGATCTGTCGGCAAATAGGGTAGCCGCAATCGAGCTTGAGTCTGCAAGGTTATCTCTTAGTGCTGGGTCTCTGTTTAGATGTTCAAGGCGAGCATATCTGTTGATGGCGTCCTGCTTAAACTTAGTCAGCCAATAGTTAAGCTTGCCCTCGCCCGTGGCCTCTAGGTACGTGTTGTACTGGGAAGGTCCGGTTGGCCTGTCGCCTATAACCTGATCGAGAGTATTTTGGAATGACGCGCTTCGCTCTGGCTGTCGTCTTGAGCTTAGACTTTGCTCATCAAACCTAGGCTCAAACCCTGCATCAGGATCTTGTGCAACATACTGGGCATCAGGATCGGCTCGGAAGCTAACGCGAGGAAAGCCTTGCTCTTCTACAGCAAGAGCCTCATCTTTTAAGACGGCGGCTTCTACCTTTTGAGGTGGATGCTTGCGAGTTGTAAGCTGAATGTTGTCTGGCGTTCGCCGTGAATACATTGACTCATCAATAACAGCCAGCGGCTCATTAATTACTGCGACCTTTCCAAGGTTGGGCGTGCTAATCAAGAAGCCTTTGTAGCCAAGCTCTCTGGTTTTATTGAGCATGGAATCATAGTCAACACTGCCTCCGGGGAACGTGGTGAACACACCCTTAGGATCTTTTAGTGCATCTGGGTTTAGATAATCAGACACCACATAAAGATCACCCGCATCTACAGCAAAGCGATTCTCCACGTTTCCGACAGTAGGTTCTTTAACGTAAGGATTTTCTGTCGCTTTTGTCACACCAAAGAACGTGCCGTATGTTGGCCTGTTCTGCTTGAACCTGTCAGCACCCGTGCCAGCACGAGACGGGTCGGTTACTGTCAGCTTGGTTGGCGAGTAGTGTGTAAGCTCTAGCTTTCCGTCTGGGAGGAGAGCGCCTGCGACTGTTCGATTATAATTTGGCGCAGTTCCTCTTCCTGCTCGGGGGTCAGAAAGGGCTCTTGAGACTGCATCGGCGATGCTTCTTTGCGTTTGGTCCCTGAAAGCAAGATACCTTTCCCGAAAATCTGCCGTGTTCTCTCTGGGGATGACTTGTGGACTGGCATAATCGTACTCCGCTTTCTCTGGGAACGAGGCGAATACCTCTGATGTATTGACATCATATTTACCGTCAAGCGCTCTGTCAAAAGCACTGGCCATCATGCCTGCATCAACGCCTTCGTCAAGCAAGACAATCATTTTACCATCAATAGTAGACTGTCCTTGGATCTTGGGTATACCCTCGATGCCTCGCAACTTCTGATAGATCTCATCTATCTGTGCCTGATTCATGCGGCCAACGTCGATGTCTACCGCGCCAGCCTTGAACGCATTCTCAAAGTTCTCGGACGACATGATCATCATGCTGTCTTGATCAAGCGCAAAGCCAAGATTTTTTGCAAGGTCTAACGGGTTGCCTGCATCCATCTTAATTGCAAACGATGGGTTTGTATTCTCAAGGTAACTGCCTATCTGCGGTAGCACTTTGGCGATGGCACCCGTATCTTCGATAACGGCCCGCGATGTTTGACGACCCACGTCGTTTGAAACCATTAGCTGTTCTGCAACAGACATAGAGTTCCAACGATTGGTCATCTCTTTGTTGTTAGGATCTGGCGCAACCTCAAAAGCTATCGAGGTAAATGGCGTGCGGCGGGAGTATAGCGTCTCTTCTTGGAATGTAGGATCTTTTACTGCATTCTTGGCAAGCACAAGAGGTCCAACCTGAACCACCTCATCTGCTGTAGTAACAGCTTCGCCAGTCTTGCGATCATAAAAGTAAGAGTGACGACGAGGATCAAAGCCCACCTGAGTCCACGCTGGATCGTTCAGCGCCTGTTGCGCTATTGCCTCGTTATCTGCGTCTGTTCTGTTTACAAAATTACCCTTGATCTGGGCGAACGGAGACTTAGCACCGCCCTCCATAACCTTCTGGGCTTTGCCTTGTGGTGTGCGAGTAAAGTCTGCATTGTTGATTGCGGCTGTTGCTCTGTGAGAAGCCTTACCCTTGGCATGGATTGTTGGAACCCAAACACCGTGATTAGTGTACGCAGGTATATCTAATCGCAAGCCAACCTCAGAAGCTTCTTCTATTGGCAGGTTAATCTTTTCTTTCTTGTTCTTATCTAACGCACCAAACATCTCTTGCGTAGTAGCGGGTTGTGGAACAAAGTCGTACTCGCTAATTGTTCCGCGAACAACCGCATCGTATTTGTCTCTGCCTATCTGACCTTCTTGTAACTGCTGATAAGCTCGCTCTACCTCAGGACGAACGCCCGTGTCGGGACGGCCAACACGACGAGAAGCCAGCGTATCTTCTTCTAGCTCAGTCTCTTCTTCTAGCTGTACTATCGGTTGATCGGCAAGAGATTGCTTGCCAATAGGCTGTGTTGTTTCTCTGAACACATCCAAGTATTTAGTTGTTCTTACTGGTCCGGTTGGCGTTGTTAGTACACCGTCTGGCGTTACCTCTCTTGTGATATCAAACCTTTCGCGGCTTCCTATCTCCCCGCTTTCTAGTTTGCCAAGGAAGTCTGAGAAGTCTCTAGCATTTGCGCCCTCAGTAAAGCCAGCCATCTGCTTAAAGAAACTAATAATTCTTTGAATGATATTCCTTGGCTTACCGCCAATAGTTATCTGCTGATCGCCCGATATAATCTCTCCAGACAAAGCGTCAGCAACCATCTCTGCGATTGCCTCCTCTTGTATTTGAGATTCTGTAAGAGACCTTTGCCCTTCCCTTGGCTTGCCGTAATTTTTTACCGCCCAATCTAGGTAGGTAAGCTCTTGATCTCCCTCTTTCTTTTTGTATTTTTTGGTGATCTTGGTCAGAAGGTCTAGCTCTTTTTGATCTATAAGATCAATAGCCCGCAAGCCGTGGACAAGCTCATGGTTAAACGTTTTTGTAAGAGAGCTAATTATTTGTTGCTCAGTAACTGGCTGGCCTTTTGCATCAGCAAACACAGAATCAAGAGACAGCTGTATTACTTTTGCCGCTGGTGCGTAGTTGCCATAATCTAGTTCGCCATCACCTATAAAGGTAAGGTTGCCCTCAGTGTCAACCTGAACGTCTCTTATTAGATCTACAACTTTTAGATCAAAATCTTTGTCTACCTTGACCTGCTTCATGCGCTCTCTTAACGCATTCTCCGCCGCTGTTTTTCGCTCGTCAGGCGAGGGCAGTGCAAGTATCGTGGCTTCTGGCTGTGACTGACGCGCCTCAGCAACAATAGATTCGTACTGAGCCTCTTCGATGGGGCCAAACGTAGCCTCTAGCTCCATCCTAGATATGTCTTCATCGTTTTTTAAGCGATAGTCTTTGGCTTCTTGTAGCGGACCAACCTGTACAGGCTCAGCCTTGGGATCGTACTGGCGTAATGGAACCTTGTTGTCGGCAGGGATCTCTCCTCTTGCCTCTCTTTCCGCAGAGGCCGCCTCTTTGTTTCGCTCTCTTTGCTCAAAGACGGCGGTCCTAATATCTTTCTCTTCTTCGAGAAGTTGCTCTTGTCTAACCTGCTCTGCTGTCTTAGCTTTGCGGCCTGCCGCATAGTTAACTAGCAGGTCAGCCGTAGCACCCACTGCACCACCAACTGTTAAGTCATCCCATGCAGACTCGCCTATCTCCAAGTCAGGATTGTAAAGACCCTTTTCGGTGGCGTCCTGTGCTAAACCAGCGGCAAGTTCTTGACCGCCTTCAAGCAGGCCGGTTTTTACTGCGCTTTCGATACGAGGGAATATGCCACTGAGTTGTGACTTAGGAATTGCTTTTAGAACGCGAGCTAGTGGGGCTAGTTCAGATAAACCAATAAGACCACCCAAGCCAATAGACTTGTCTTCAACATCTTCAGATATTTCTATGCCTTGCTCACGAGCCGCTTGGACCCTTTGAGCCTGCTGTCCAGCACCTCCGCCAACTGCAAGAGGGCTTGCCGCAAGAGAAGATGTAGCCGCCTGCTCAAGCTTGGACATCTTGCCTAGCTTTCCAGCTACTTTTAATGCCCCGCCGGGAACAAGGAATGATGCAAACGAACCTAAACCCTCACCAAACTTTGTGGCAAACGCATCGCTGTAGGCAGGGTCTGCGCCCAATGCGCTTTCTTGTAGGCTTTTTTGGAAAGAGTCAACGTAGCCAGCAACAGCCTCTGTGTCCTCATCGGTAATTACATCTTCTAATCCAATGTAATTTAGACCAGCATCAGCAAGCTCTGTTAAGCCTTGGCCTGCTGTTGCAAAGCTAGATGCAAAGCCACGAGGTATGCCTTTAAGAAGCTCTCCTGTCGAACCTAGAAACGTAGTCTCTGGCTCTTCGGGGGTATATGACTGAGCCGCAAACGCTATGATTTGATCTGACGTAGCACCCTCTGGATGCTCAATAGTCATCACTCTCCCATCTGGCGTTTGGACTTTTGATACGGGCATTTTACTATTACTCCGTACTTAAGACTGTAAACCCAGACGTTCCTGTTTCGCTAGGCACTTCCTTGACCTCAACACCAAGCAACCTTTGAAGCTCTTTTATTTGCGCGTTAATTGCCTCATCATTCTTATAGACTCCTTGCGCTTGCATCCGTGCGACTAGCTCATTAAGAGCATTGTATCTTGCTCTAAGCGCTCTGCCTCTTTCGGTATTACCTTCAGACGCAATCCGCTCTCTAGCAATTTTAAGTGTCTGCTCAAGCTCTCCTGCCTTAAGGCCAAACGTAGCCTCAAACTGCGCTTCTTTTAATGCGTCAGCCCTTAGCGTTTTAGCGGTATCAAACTTGCCTTGCTCTTCGGCCATCTTGATGCGTGTTTGTAAGTTAGCAATGTCCGACTCAGCCGCACGCTCCGCCGTTCTTACCTTCGAAGCGGCTTCACCTGCCGCTCGCAGACCACCAGCAACGTCCCCCTCCATAACACCAGCGCCTAAATTAATTAGCGCCTGAGCGCTTACATCACGCTTGGCATCTTCTTTTATCTTGCTAAGACGACGCTCTTGCTCGGTTATTAAACTAGCAAAGCTGGGGGCGACAAGCTCTGGGATTTCAGGCGATACATATTTGATGCCTTGCTTTTGTATGTCTGGTGTGCCCTTGGGCTTAGGTAATGCAACACCATCGGGCATTTCAGGCACGCTAAGGTCGCTGTATCCGTAATCTGTAAGGCTTTTCTCAGAAAGACCCATGTTCAAAAGAGCCGGATCTTTTGTTGTTGCAGTATCTAGCTCTAACTTAATCGCATCGTTTTGAGTCGCCGCGCTCTGCTTGGGATCTACAACAACATCCGTCATACCCGGACCCGGTATATTGCTATAATCGAAACCAGTGTTGTATGGATCTGCCTCTGCCTTAGCAATCGCCGCCGCAACATCGACAGCCCCAGTTCTGGGCGAGTCTATTGTTTCTGATGTATCTTTTAAGCTAGACCCAAACAGCCCCTCAAGAGACTGCATACCGGGACCGTACTCGTTGTAAAAACTCATCTCGTTTTGCGACATGGGTATTCCCGCCATGTATCTTTGACGTATCTCATCTAAAGATGACTGTCTTCTTTCTTTGAAAAAATCGCCTACAGCATCAAATGGCTTTCTAACAAGACCTTTTATTTCTGGTGAAAGAACCTGCCCGCTTTCAATGGCTTCGCCAAGAGTCATTGACCCAGCTGTTGCGTCAAACCCTCTACTTGTAATCAAGTTAGACTGGATTCTCTCCTGAGTTTTCGCTTTTCTTTCTTCTTCAGTTGGCAGAAGACGACCTCTCATTGCCTCAAACTCTTCTGGAGTAGAGCCAGCTACAGATCCTATCCCGCCCACCTCTTCTCTTGCTCTTTGGCGCTGAAGCTCTGGCGTAGTGCCAATCATTGGCATGTCGGGGAGAGAAGGAAGCGAGACATCGCCGTAAATATCAGAAGCTTTTACGTCACCAATTCTTGGTCCACGCTGTGCTTCAAATTCCTCTCTAGTCATTCCGTACTTACCAAATTCTTGGCCGTATGGAATGTTTGCCTGTTGCTCTACCGCGTCGTAGACATCAACACCAGACATCATGTTTGCGCTTATCTGGTCAATAAGAGAAGCATACTGAGAAAATTTAGGGTCAAGCTTAAGTACACTTGCGGGAACGCCGTAGTCTTCAAGAACAGTCCTAATTGAATCTTCTATGCTCGCCCCGCCAACCGTCTTGCCACCAGTATTCATCTGCACAGGAGGAGGCATAGGAGCGCCCTGCTGTGGCATAGGAGGCTGTTGAGGTGGCATCTGCTGTGGTTGCATGGGTGGCTGTTGCTGTCCCATAGGTGGCTGTTGAGGCGGGGCTGGTGGTTGCTGAGGCATTCCCATAGCACCCATCATCTGAGGGGGTGGAGGGGCAACGCTGGCAACACCGCCAGTAAGTATTTGCTCAGCAACTGTTGTTGAGGGCTGTTCTTTCTGTGCCTCAAACCGCTTACGCATTTTGCTACGCCGCTGTATCTCAGACACAACCATGTACTGAGGCACCTGCCCCGATGGTTGTTGCGCTTCTTGTCTTAGAGCCTGATCGGGAAGTCCTTTCAGTACATCTTCAATCTCAAGTATGTCCACTTATTAGCCTCCCGTTAAGGCTCTGTACAAGCCTACGCCGCCAATGCCAGCGCCCAATGCCTGTTGATATCCACTTGGCTGTGCGCCAAACGTTGCTGATGTTTGTCCGGGCGCGATAGGCAAGCCTCGAAGTATGTTGCTCATGAAAGACAGCTGTTCTCTTGGGAATGCCTGCTGTCGCATGAAGTCTTGATAACCCATGTCCATACCGCGTTGAGACAACTCTCGCTGTATCTGGCCAGCCGCTTGCAGATTACGCAGTCTTTCGAATGCCATCTGCTGATCCTGACCACCCAGCGTGCCCAGTAATCGAGCCGCATCCAACTGTTGCGCTCGTGTCTGCTGGTCTGCGCCAAAGCCTCGCAGTGCAAGCTCTGCCTGACGCTCTGCCATTTGAGCATTGAACTCTTGTGCCCGCATACGAGCATCGTTTTCTGCTTGTCTGCCTCGCTCTTCGATTTCTTGTGCGCTGAGACCCAAACGTGCCGCCTCTTGCTTGGCCGCTTCGCGTGCTTGGAATGCCGCTCTTTCTTCCTGCTGTTGTGCAATACGCAACTGCTCATTCTGCTGGAACTGCGATTGCCTAAACTGCTCAACGGCCTGACGAGATGCGTCTTCCTGTTGCTGTGCGTTAAGACCTAGCTCTGCCGCACGTTGCATAGCCTGTTCTCTAATCTGTGTAACCTGATTATTGAACTCTTGCTGACGCTGACGAGCACCTTCTGTTTGCTGGAATGCAGACTGTCGGAACTGTTCAGCCGCTTCTCTAGCCGCCTGCTCCTGTTGTTGCTCGCTAAGGTTAAGTTGTGCCGCCTGCTGTCTTGCTTGCTCACCAAACTGGAAGGCAGACTGCTCAAGCTGTTCTTGCTGTACACGACGCTGGATGTTCTGTGCGTCTGCTGACTGGCGGAACTGCTCCTCAGCCTGTAGTGCGGCGTTGTTTTGTTGTGTTGCATTTAGTCCAAGCTGTGCGGCTTCTTGCCTAGCGGCCTCGCGAATCTGGAATGCCTGTGCATCTAACTCCTGACGCGCTCTCTGACCTGCCTCGTTAAGCTCAAATGCTGTGTTCTTAAACTGTTGCTCTGCCTGTCGAGCCGCCTCGCTTTGCTGTTGAGCGTTCAATCCTAGTTCAGCGGCACGTTGCTTGGCTTGCTCACCAAACTCAAACGCACCCTGAGAGAACTGCTCCTGCAACGAGCGGGCTTGCAACGAGGAATCATAAGCTGACTGCCTAAACTGCTCTGCCGCACGGCGAGAAGCCTCCTCCTGCTCTTGTGCTGACAAGCCAAGTTGCGCGGCCTGCTGTCTAGCCGCCTCTTGCGCTTGGAAAGTCTGTTGATCAAACTGTTGTTGAGCTTGTCGCCCTGATTGAGTCTGCTCAAATGCCGATTGTCTAAATTGCTCTTGGGCTTGACGTGCCGCCTCTCCTTGCTGTTGCGCCGACAAGCCAAGCTGTGCCGCTTCTTGTCTTGCTCTTTCGCCAGCCTCGAACGAACCAATTGCCATCTGCTGTTGTGCTTGTCTGGCCTGCTCCGTTGTGCCAAACGCAGACTGACGTAGCCGCTCTGCCTCTTGCTGGGCCGCATCTCTTGCTTGACCCGCAGTAAGACCAAGCTGAGCCTCTTGCAGTCTGGCCGAACGATCTGCCTCAAACGCCTGCAATGCCTGCTCATAAGCACGCTGACCGCCAGTGGCCTGTATGTCTGCTAGTTGTTGGCCAAGGTTGCGCTCTCGCTCTGCCTGCATAATGGCTTCACGATAGCCACCCAAACCTCCACTCGCCGCCGCTTGTTGAGATATCTGAGATCCAGCTATATCTGACTGACGTTGCGCCTCGCGCTTTTCTATATCAGTAACAAGCTGTTGATACGGATTCATGTATTGCTCAAGCGTTTCCGCATCAGCAATAGTTCCAGCTTGGAAGCCGGGTCCAGTATCTAGGTCGCCTGTGTATTGGCTGTCTAACTCTCTTGCGGTGTAATCCTGACCTAACTCACGAGCCACATAGCCGGGATCAAACTGTCCTGCTTGATAATCAGAAGCAAGGTCTTCTGCTCTAAATCCTTGATCTAAAGTTCCTGCCTGATATGCGGGATCAAATTGAGACGCCGCGAACTGAGACGTAAGATCTGGCATCTGGAATTGAGACGTTCTGGATGAAGCATCGTAGCCGGGATCGAACTGGCCAGCAGTATAATCAACACCAATTTGACCGGGCTGATACCCTTGCTGAAAGTCACCCGCTTGATAACCGGGCCTTGCATACTGTACGTTGTACCTTTCGTATATATCTCGACCAATAGGGTCAACCTGCTGATCTGGGCGGGCTGTATATCCAGACTCAAAGTCCGCTGGCCGCAGATAACTTGATATGCCTCTTGCTCTGTAGTCTTGAGCAATTCTGCCGGGGTCATAACCAGCATCAAACTCAGTGCCTCGATAACCTACGCCGCGCTGTCCCGCTTCATAACCCTGATCCAAAAAGCCAAATCGGTATCCGGGATCAATATCTCCCGCTTGATAGCCCGACGTAACATCAAGAGGCTGAAAGCCGCTGGCAATCTGCATCCCCATGTTTGAAGGGGCATAGCCAATCTGAGCCGCAATGTCTGATGCCATGCCCATCTGGGCAGGCGCACCAGCCGCCGCCATGTCATACATTCCCTGCATGCCCATCTGTTCGTAGGGCGTAAAGTCAGCAATACGCTGACCGGGAAACGCCTCGTAGGGGCGCGTAGTTTCGTAGGCGGTACGACCTAGTAGCTCCTCAAAATACGGACGAGCGTACTCAGGGAGGTTAGTCGATACCTGTGTTACTTCTTGCGGCCCACCGCCGCCACCTCCACCTTTACTCATCGGTCAGCCTCTTTTCGTAAACGACATAGGATCGGTCAAAGCCGTCCTGTTGTAGCCACTTCCAAAATCCCATGCGAGCGGTAGCTTCAATACCGTCGCACTCATTATCTCTAGCCCAGTCATTAAACTTCTCAAGCATGTCCCAGACCCAATCGTTAAAATTGTTGCCGCCAAGGAACATGATGCCGAGCATCCTGCGGTTTGGATAAAACACAATCTCTGTTGTGCCTACGCCATCAATGTTTTGTCTTC
>Ga0255781_10000087_pt1 | contig 65856 bp, 108 predicted proteins | sample 101ome_21_FD_179979 | JGI IMG/M metagenome (GOLD analysis project Ga0255781, IMG submission 179979) | Coastal salt marsh microbial communities from the Groves Creek Marsh, Skidaway Island, Georgia - 101413BT metaG (version 2) | ecosystem: Environmental > Aquatic > Marine > Intertidal zone >... | reverse complement strand
AAAAAAAATTATTTTAAAAAAAAAATATTTTAAAAAAATCACCGCCCTTGGCACTTGCTAGTACCTTGGGTAGTGATTACTTCTTTGGCACTTGGGAGAACGGAACAGCCAGGCTGACGGGTGTAGTAGCTTCTTGACCGTATCCTGGAGCAATGATGGTGCGTTTTATTCGGAAATCCTCCATGCAAATATGAACAGAGTAATAAACGCAAGCAGTACCAATTCAATCATAGCGGCACTCCTCCTTCAAAACAGCAGCAATCTGCCGCTCGTTCAATGCAAACGCAGCAGCACGGGCCTCAGCCTCAAAAGCATACTGACTTTCATTGTACCTCTGCATCGGCATTCCCAGTTCCCTTGCAAGTGCTATCGAATCATCCGTGGTATCGGGAAAGATCAATGCTATACTGGCCCCTACACGCCGTGCCTTGCAGTACTGCGCCAGATGAAATGCCTCGTGCCTTACGGTATCCGCAAGTTCATCCAAATCATCGCCATGGTTGTCCACACAGATCACTAACTGCTTATTAGCAGTGGCAAAGCCATAGGCACGCTGTGGGTCACACCAATTACCACCACTATAAACAGCATGACCCGTTTCAGTGACGGTGCGTAATAAAAAATTTACCTCAGCCTTATTAAATGGCTGATACTTTACCTCTTGAGCCACGGCAACCGAGGCGGAGCCGAGGGTGACGGAGCCTGCTAAGGCTAGGGCGGCGAGCTGTTTGATCATTGGTTGTCCTCCTTGTTGAGACGCTTGAGCTGGGCTTCCTTGTCTGGGACCAGGTGGTAAGAGCTGACGAATGCTCGCCTATTCCCTACCACCACATAATAGCCCATGCCGTCTTGGGTGGGTGCGGCAGCGGTCATAGCTTTACAATAGGCAATGTTTGCAGGATGTCGCCGTCAGCGTAGACAGTGACGAAGATACCGTTGCCAGCATCAATCTCGCCAAACTCCAGGCTGTAGTCACCCAGGGACAGGGTGGTAAAGCCTGGGTATTCGCTGTCTGGATTTTGCCAGAGAAGGGCAAAGGGTCCAAGGCGGATCAGGCCGCCAGTGTCAGAAAGATCCCAGATCATGATGCTTTCTTGGTAGAGGTGGGCTTGGCGTCCTGCCAAAGTTTCGGCTTAATCGAGCCCCACCCCGACTTAATGGAGAGGACCGTCAGGCCAGCGTCGTGATAGGCGTCGAAGATGTCACTAGAAGTGTGACTGCGGACAGCGTCACAGCCTGCTGCACCATCAGGATAACGGTAAACGACAACGTGGGTGTCGGTCGGCAGCTCACTGGACAGGTCATTGACCTCATCCTCTGAAGTTTCCTGCATCAGCAGGATGACGCCATACAAGGGCAGGGCCTCATTGAAGTTGGTCTCAGCATCAGGCTGCTCCAGCGCCAGGTTGAGGCAGTGATTGTCGTTGGAGCCAGCGATAACGGTTTTGGTCATGAACAACCTCGGATAACGGAAACGATGCGACCAGGATACAGCTTGAGGGCTGGGATCTCTGAGCGGGCAGCCTCGATGGCTTCAGTGATGTGCTCTGCTTTGACGCAAAGCTCGACCTTGACACCCTCTTGGTTGTTGTAGGTCAGCGTGTAGCGGGCGGAATCAGTCATTGGAACCTCCTTTATTAAAGCGAAATGGTGCAACCTTTATTAAAGCCAAATGGTGCGAAAGCGTTCTCCTCAGCATTGATGGCCCGTAGCTTGTGGGCGTAGGCAAAAATGCTTTCAGAGAGCTTGATGGCGTCCTCGATAGAGGTGCCTTCGGGAGCCTGGGACAAGACGATGTCGAACAGGTCGAAGAAGATCTCAGCGGCGGTCGAGACCTCTTGAGCGGTCAGTGGATCAGTTTTCTTTGGTGTGGTCATTGGCGTGTCTCCCAATAGGACCCAGTCAAGGCCAGTTGACCTGTCTGGATGTTGACTCCCACAGTGTAGCGATGGCGGAAGCAATCCTGCTCAAAGAGACGAATTTCTTCACGAAAGCGGATGCCATCGTATTCAGTGTGCATCACGATGCAGTCGGGATCGATCATTTCGACCCTGGAGCTGTGGGAGCCTTCACCAAAGTAGTCCCGTGAGCGGTGCAGCACGTCGCCGTCAAGGCGCAGTTCCATGGTGCCTGATGTCTGGCCATCCCAGATGACCTGGAACACGCCATGGGCTAGCTCGTCGATTTTGAACTCGGTGGTCATATTGACTGGATTGAGCTTGGGAGCGAATAGGTATCGCCGTTCGCTGGACCAGTCGCCAACAGTGCGGCGGAGAAACTGGAGTGGAGTTGTCATGATTGATCAAATGCTTTTTTAATGGACTCTACCGCATCGATGCGGTCAGCCGTGTGGTCGTAGCCCTTAACAAAGGCCTGCTTGAACAGTTCCGCGACGGTAAGGCAGTGAATGCCTAACATCACAGGCTCATCCACCAGCTCCTTGATACTGGGCTGCCAGTCTGCCATGACCTCGCAGAAGTTGCGGACCATATTGACAGCCTCCTCGCCAGTCATCCCTTTGAGAGATTCTTCCGCCAGGATGTCGGCGTACTCTACCATTTCTTTGGCAGTTTTCTTGCTTTCGCTGGTCATTGCTCGAACCCCACGAATGAAAAAACAATTCCGACGAACAGGATGGCGATCAGTACGGCGGAGCCGTATAGGGCAAGGATGTGAGTCATTTAAATACCTCCAGGACAATAGTGATGGTTGACGCGCAGATGAAGAAGAGCGAGAGCCCTACCATATCAGGCGCCTTAGTCTCCCTGTAGAAGGCAATGCGCAGCAGTTCAGCGATAAGCTTGCTCCACACACCGACGATGAAGCTACCAGAGACGATCATGGCAAGGTAGCCAGCCACTCCGATGTAGACGCTGATGTTCTTTTGTCGCCGCGCCGTGAGCCTCACTTTTTGGTACCAGGCGGAACGTACTCCTGCACAGGCCAGGGCTGCACTGAAGAGCCCGCGTAGCCATAGAAGTACTCGTTAGCCTCGTCGTAAGTCAAGCCTTCGATGGTGCTGCCGTCAATTAAAGTGACGCGGTAGAGCTGTTCAGACATGAGTGCGGACTCCGTTTTCAATGAAACTTTCGACATCGTAGAAGTTGATGCCGTGGTAGTGCGTTGGGAACTGGTTGACGATGGGCAGAAGACGGGGAACGAATTCCGTCGTCTCGTCGTATTCGTCGTCTCTGATGGCGTGGTTGAGTAGTAGACTACCAGCCCTGCCGCTATAGGAGCGGTGGTAGCAGCCTACAGGTATCTCCAGGGCGCCAGATTCTGGTGTCAGGAAGACGAACCAGTGCTTGTCGTTCCACTGTGGATTGAACAGCTCGAACAGGCGCTCACCGTGGATCACACGGTTGTTGTCGACCTGATGGGCGTGAACATACCAGGTAGGCTGTCGATCGCGGTCTGGAGGGCTTACAGAGGGTCCTGTGTGCTCTACCAGGTCGATGCCGTTGGAGCCAGGGACCCCGATGTCAGCGAAGTGGACACCAGGGGTTTTGCGAAAGGTGCGCTCGGGGGTGAGTTTGATCATGAGAAGAAGCCTCGTACAGTAGTGTATTCATCGACCCTGCTGACGAAGTACTGGGAATTTTCCAGTGCTGCTCGTTCCAGGTCGTGAAGGAACCTGGTGGCAGTGCCACCATCGTCGTCAAGGTACTCCACAAGGACCTCCTTGAGGCGCTCGAAGCGCTGGTCGTCAAATTTCTTTTGAATTGCTGGGTCGATCATGATCAGAAGAAATTGAAGGATGTGCCGTTGACCTTGATGCTGATGACGCGGTCAAGGTTGAAGCTGCGCCATTGCCCCAGGGTGATATCGCGGACGCGGCAGGTGACTGCAGGGTTGACCTCTGCAGTGCCCTTGATGCCAGCGATATCGCGGGGATTGAACACCAGGGTGCGCTTGGTGCCGTCGGCCTTGCGGAACTTGACGCTGACGAAGCGGCTGCCAGCAGCATCCTTAGCGTTGCGGAAGATCTGACGCTTGGCGTCGGTGATGGCTTCGTGGGGGTTGGTCATGGTTGGTTCTCCTGTGGTGGATGTATTCATGGTAGCGAAGGAACTGCCATGTTGGCAACCCATACGCCGTAAATTAGCAAAGCTTTACATAAAGCCTCGCAGGCTTTTTCCCTGGACTTGCTGCACTTGGCTGCCAGGATGTAGCCACGAGCCACGACGTTTGCACGACGCAGCTGGCGGCGGGATTCTTCGTTCATCAAAAGTGGTCCTCCTGATGCTGCTCCTGGGCGATGGCGATCCAGTCGTAGACGCGGCGGCGGGACTCTTGTGCCAGCCACTTGTCGCCGTTGTGCTCGTTGAGCAGGGCGTTGACGATGGAGTGGTGGATGCGGTTCTCGGTGTGGCCGAGGTACTGGGCGATGCGCTTTCTCATGGGTTCCTCCTTTGGTTGATGGGTTAATTGTATCACAGATCAGACGACTGACCAGAGTGCGGGCAGACCTCGATCGGCGAGATGGTCATTCGCGGAATCAGCAAAGTCACTAGCCTCCTGCTCGCTATAGAAGGGGCCTTCGTAAGAGCAGGCTTCAGCGGATTCGGGGCTCAGGAGCATTGCGTAGTAGGCCATGGTTGGTTCCTCCTTTGGTTGATGTCTCAAGTATCGCTGGTCAGGTCCAGCTTGGCAAGACGCTTGGCGTGCTTTTTAATCTTTCGCAACACTTTGGCCGCCTCTGATCTGGTGGCAGCCTCCTCGGCACGAAGGTACCACTTGGCGAGCTTGGCTACGATCTGTTCACGGGTTTTCATTTCAAAAACTCTTCCAGAGCGTTGGGGTCGTAAAGGTCCTTGGAGTCTACCTCGTCGATGGTAAAGTGGACATCCAGACCGAAGCTGGTGGCGCAGTCTTGGACGGCGACCAGGATGTGGACGAAAATCTTTTTGAGCTTCAGCTGGTCCCATTCGTAGTTGGACTTGCTGGAACAGTTGCCGATCAGCCTAAACTGGTTGACGGCGGTCTCGATGCGGGGCACTGCGACCCTGGCAAAGCGAGACTTCTTTTCAGCGGTGGTTTGGGCCATTGAGAACCTCCTCGTTAATCAGTGTTTGCCAGATGTAGCCGCAGGCAAAGCCTGCCAGGGCGCAGATAGTGGAGCTGTAGGCCCCGAAGACGATGTAGTTAGTCATAGGTGATCATAAGATTGATGTAGTCAACACAGGCATCATAACTACCAGAGAACTGGGTCATGCCGTCTACCAACACACCGTAATAATTCTTAATCTTGTGGTAGATGAGGTGCGTGGCACGGCTTGTGGTAGCACCTGCGGATAAGCTTGAGCTGGTTGAACGCAGCCTGCAGGCGACATTCGAGACTGTAAATGGCATTGAAATCGGCTCCTTGTGAGTTGAGGTTTTGAAGCTCCCTGCCGAGAGCGGTTGTCCATGCTTCTGTTTGCATCAGTCAACAGCCTCCCAGGAAAGGAGATCGCCAGGCAGGATGTTGAGGAAGTCGCAGATGTAGGCGTCACCCTCTGCATCAAAGCGACCGAGGTCAAGGTCAGCCAGGGTCACGTCGACGACATCCTTGCCAGGGAAGGCGCCAGGGCGGACAGCGAAGCCGTAGTCGATGGTGAAGTGATCTTCCACGTCGTAAAGCCCGCTGATGACGCGGTTGTTGTGGTGAAGCTCAAGGGTCAGGGTGATGGTGGTCATAGGTTCCTCCTTTGGTTGATGGCTCAAGTATCGCCCAAAAGAAAAGCGGGGTCAATACCCCGCAATACTTTTTAACGATTGTAGAAGATTGGCGCCATCTGCACGATTGCAGCACAGGCCAGGAACAAGAGGACGTTGCCGAACAGAGTCTCGAAGGGGTTCTTCATGGGTGGTAGGTGCGACTACCTATCCATTCTGGTTGGCAAAACCGTGGGGATCAACAAATGTGCTGGGGAGCAGACAACTTTCTCGCCCAGTCCACAGATTGACAAAGAAAAACCCCCTTTCGGGGGCTTCTCAGGGTAGCAGCTAACGTCTGGGCTAGATTGAGCTAGCTAGTCATTGGGCTGCATGCTCTGATTCTAACAGGTCACTTGCTGTAGGCAACACCTCGGTAGGTAAGTCGGCCATGGACCGCCTTACCATTGGCGACCTTACCGTAAGGAACGCCACGATAGGCCTTGGCATTACTGAACTGGGCTTGGAACAGAGCACGACGCTTCTGCTCTTTCTTTTGAATCAGGGTGAGTTCGGTCATTGGAATACTCCACAGTGCCCAGAGCCCCGTTGCTTGCTCTGGATCGAATTGCGACCCTTACGGGTCCAACGCCTTACCCTCATTGTACCAGAAAAAACGTAAAGTTGTAGCCTTTGTTACAAGAATGGTATCAGCTCGCAACAAAAAGGGGGCCGAAGCCCCTAAAGTTGAGTATTTGTGCCTAGCTGTTACGACTCCTCTAGTTCCTTTAGCTCCTTGTTGACGCCATCCAGCGCCTCCTGATACAGGTCTCGCCTTTGCTCTAGGCGCTTGCGCTTGGCGTCCTTGTACTGCTTGTCGGAAACCACAAGCACTCTAGGACCCATAAAATCAAAAAGATCAAGCATAGTTAGCAACTTAACTATTATTAAGTTACCAACAAAAATCCCCAGATCCTTTGCAAGGACTGGGGTTTACCGTACAGCAGTTATTCGGTTTATGCTACAGTTCGACGTGCTTGTTGACGGTTATTCGTCGTTCGTCGCCCTGATAAAACTCAGGCTGTAGGTCGATGGCGCTCTTGACGATCTCCTCGGTTAGACCGAACGAACGGTCCTTGCCAGTCGGATCGACGAGGCACCACATAAATCGGGTTTGGCGGGTGGTCCAGCCTTCGGGGAGTTGAGTCATAAGAGTCCTTTTGCGATAAGTGAGTCGGGAATTTGCTTGAAGCTGGTCAAGAGAGGGGCCATGGGATTGTCTTTATCCAAAGGCTGTGATTGCTCACCCTTGCCGACACGGCAGCCATCGGGTGACAGGAAAACCCGAGTGCCTTCGGGAATGATGCCTCGATCACCCAGGAAGTCCAGGAGACCGTTGAGACGTTCACGGGTGGTCCGAGAAGGCCGACCCTTGCTGTCATGAAAATCACCAGAACGAACAATGACGGTCACAACCCTGTTGGCCTGGAACCCAAGAAAAAGAATTTCCTTGCCAAACAACTTAACCTGCACCCCTCCGTCACGAGAGGAGATTTCAGTATTGCCAGCAATAATAGTTCCATGCAGGAGGCCATCCCACTTAAGCGCCAAGTCTACGGCTTCTATCGCGGTTTGGGTCAGTTGTCGATTGGATCGTGCCATCAGTTGCCCTCCTCATCATAAGCTTTCAGGATGTCGACAAGGAACGGGCTACGCACGTCGGCGTAAGCATACTCCTTTTCGTAGGCTTGAGCATACCACAGGATGTGGTCGTTCTTGGTCAGCAGGTCGATCACTTGCTGCCGCAGCCATTTTGAACGGTTTGAGTGACAAGGACGCCTCAGGATGTGCTCAGCAAGAGCATGGCAGGCAGCCCTCATGTCTTCAGTTGCTTCTGGTGTCATTGGTTTTCTCCTGTGGGTAGAGTTTGGCGATGGTTTCGTGGTAGCCAGGGGAGTCAGGGATCCCCGCAGCTTTCAGCATAGCTGTCCAGTTCTGTCCGATCTTGCGCTTGTTATTCTTCGTCATACTGCCCCTTTTCCGTACCACCAGAGCTTTTCTTCTGGCGTGAGCCTGTGCTGGTAGAGCGTGAGGACTTGTTCCCATTCCGTTCCTGAGGAATCAACCGCTCGAACGGCGTAAGAAGGGCAGCGGCGAACAGCAAGATCAGCAACAAACCTGCGACCCACTCTCCTCCAGCTAGGTTGCTTACCACGCCATTGGAGGGAGCAGCTGGGCCAGGGAAGTTCCTCTCGGTCGAACAGCCGACAGACAGGACCCTGCACTTCGTAGACGAAGCTACCGCCAGGTGAGCGGAGCTTTTTGCCGTGTTCATGGGTCATCTCCAGTAGTGCGAATAGAACACGATCGCCCAGACGGCAGCCATAAACAGGGCAGCAAAGACGGTGGTACCGCCGATCAGTGCTAGGTACTTCAGCAGGGTCAGGTAGTACTCGGTTTGCGTGATGGCTAGCATAATCAGTTGTCCTCGGAATGGTCGGACAGGCTGACTACTTGGCCGTTGACAATGGCACTGCAATCGATGACGGCATCACCGAACATGTGCAGGTCCTCCATGATCTCGTCGATGGTCTCGTACTCCTGCTGGGTCACGAGGCGGTCGTCTTCCAGGAACTCTCCTGCACGCTCAGGGGTAAAAGTGAAGCGGGCAACGATAGGGGTGGATGTCTGGTGCATGTAGAACCTCCTTTGATTGGTTACCTTTCCATTTTAACCACAAAAAAAGGCCAGAAGTCAACCCCTGGCCCTGAGTATTTTAGCTCAAGCTTACTTAGCGACCTTGGCGGCTTGTTCGGTCTTTTCCTGTTCGGACTTGCCCTTCTTCTCAGAGGACTGGCCGCTGCTCGGGGCATTGTCACCGCTCTGCCCTGGCTGGCTGGGAGCCACTGCTTGGAACTGCTCGGCACGCTTGAGGTCAGCTTCCAGCTTGATCTCACCCTCTTCGATCTGCTTGTCCAGGCTGTCCTCGCGGTCTTCCTCGATGCGCTCGATCTCTTGATCGACAACCAGGTCAGGATCCAGGACACCACCACGCTGCAGCTCTTCCAGCACGGTCTGACGGGACAGTAGGCCAGTGTTGAACAGGTTGACCAGCTGAGCAATCTCGGAAGCTTCAACAGGCTTGCTGATCAGGGAGTCGTTGATGGCCAGGCCCGACTCTTCGGTGACACTGGACTGCTCGCCTGCATACCAGGCCCAGAGACGCATCAGCACGCCAAAGGCAGCGGTCTTGTTGCGGATCAGGGCGGATACACTGGAAGCAACCTGTGAAGCGCGGAGGCTGGCCTCGGTTGCGGTCTTGACGTTGGCTCCATAGAGGAAGTTCAAGGAGCTGCGATCCATCAACTCTTCAACGTGCTTGATCTCGTTCTGGTGGCGCTCAAGGCTCTTGCCAGTAGGCTCGGCGAAGCCGAAGTCGCCACCTTCTGCAGGCAGGTCGACAGCGGTGTTGGGGCCGAGAACCAGAGGGGCGGCCTTGCCGTCAGGGCCAATGGGAGCGCCCTTGCGGACGGGGACGGGCATCGCACACTTGTGGAGCAGCTCGCAAAGGTCGGAGCGCATCTGGAAGTGCTGGATGCTGAGATCAGCCAGGCCATCCATGGGCAGGTCGCCCTGGGCAAAGCGGCTGGTGGTTGCACCATACCACACCAGGGGGATGATGGGCATGCTGGTTCCCATCTCATCGATCTTTTTGTTACTCCAGCGGCTGGCGTCGGACTTCACTAGGCGGTAAATCTCAACCTTCCCAGGCGTCAGCACGTAGTAGATGGGCTCGACCTTACTGCCAAAGCCTTCGCTAGCGACAGAACGCAGCTGACGGACGGTCACACGCTCCACCGTCTCGCGACCACGGTCATAGCTGACCTGCCAGTTAATCACGTCGGAGCGCTTGACGGAAATGAAGTACGGATGGCGACCGTCGTTCATCTGATCAAAAAAGTTATCCGCTGCGGTCTCGGGCATCATGTCAACCATGATGAAGCTGCCGCCATCACGGAGCACCATCTCGTCAGCCAGGGTCAGAAACGACTGCATGCTGGAGCCCTGAAGGTCCACGTTGTCGTTGTTGGCTTGCATGCTAGGGGGCGCATCCACGATCTGGAAGCGGCTCAACAGACCAGCATAGGAGCGGATACTGTCACGGTAGATTGGAGTGTATGTCGCACGGTCAAGGCGAGCCTTGTAGGCCGCTGCGGGCTCAGCAGGTTCCTTGTGCAGGTACTTCTCCTTGGCGACACCAAGGCCGTCGGCGTTTAGGAGGGTCCAGCAGTCGTAAGCCTGCTCAAGTTGAGGAAGAAGCTTGACCAGTTCAGGGCGGTGGTAGCTCACCAGCGCAGGGTCGTTAATCGGGTGGTTGATGCCGTGTGACATGAGATCCGTCTCGGAAAGTTTGCTGAGTAGCGGCATCACGCCAGCCATTCTTATTAGGTTGCCTGAGCATAAAAAAGAGGCCCTTTCTCAGGGGGCCTCGGGGGTTTTCCTTAAACCGTCCATCGGGGTGGACTTAATCAGTGTATCACCCCTTGGAGGCCTGGACGCCTTGGTCGTTCATATAGCGGCCAGTGACGGCGTAGCTGCGCATAGGAGTCTCGTCGAGTGTCGAGAACCGCAGCTGGCCGATCCGCATACCATGCTCCAAGGGGAGACGGTGGAAACGGTTGACGTTGACCAGCTCCAGGGTGACTTGGCCGTGGAAGCCAGGGTCGATGTAGGCAGCCATGAGGTGATCAAAACCTTCGCGCCCTCGGGACGACTTTAGGTTAAAGACGCACTCAAGATTGGGCGGGACGCGAACGATCTCGGCAGTATGAGCCAGGACGAACTCACCTGGAGCCAGGCTGTAGATGCCGTTTTCGATATCCACCTCCACCCAGCGGTCTTCCCCAGCACCGCCCTCCCGAAGGAGGGTAGCGCCCAGGGTAACGTCGATGGAAGCAGGGTTGACCATTTCAGGGTCAAATGGCTCCACAAGTCCCGCCATGCGGGACAAGTAGCGGATCTGGTGGTCGACGATGGTCATACCCCTTTCTCCCGCTCGTCGGCTTCTGCTTTAGCGATACATGCAGCGTTAGAGCAGCCCGCGACAGATTCGATACTCCAGTCGGAAGAATCGAATTTGTTGAGCGTGGTCAGAAAGTCCTCGTCGGTTTCGCCTGAGATTTCTTGGATTGCCATGAGTTCATCATAACGCTCTTTGGAGATTGGCTCAAACGGGAGCCTTGGGAAGGTACCGCCGTCAACGTCGAATCGAGCCAACAGAGCTGCGGAAATGTAGCCGCCGTTCTCCTGGATGTTCTCGTAGATCAACTTGGACAGAACAGGAACCTCCTCTTCACGCAGCTCGATAGTGGCTGACGTGTTGTGCTCTGTGTAGTATTGTTGAACCTGCATATAGAGGCAATACTGGGCTTCGACAGGCAGTTTAGCCAGGTCAAACTCATCACAGCCAGGGATGTTTGCCCAGCTTACTTCGGTCGGGATCTCCACCAGCACCTCATGAACACGAGGATCGGAAATGTCGTCAAGCAGGTTGCCATCGTCGTCGCGAGCGGACTGGGCAGGGATGACGCTATAACCGTGCTCAATAAGAGCAGGCACCAGAGGATCATTGACACCAAGGGTGATTCTCCGAATAAAACGTTGAGCTTTGGGCGGATGCCAGCCAGAGGAGGCGCCAGTCAGCAGTGACTTGGTGCCAGCAGGCTGGACGGTGGTGATGCGATTCGGGATGCGAATGCCGTGCTTCTCGCAGTAGGCAACCACGCCATCACGAGCAGCCTTCCGCCAGCGGGACAGGTAGTTGCGTTCCTTGCCGACGAACAACTTGGCGGCGCGGTTGTCAGGGCGACCCTGCATCATCCAGCGCAGCCACTCGTAGCCTAGTGCGTGAACAAGAAAATCGAAGAGACCAGTAAAGCTGACGCCAACAATCGGATCAATGCTCCGACTGTACTGGTAGCGCTCATGCACAAATTCGTGTTGCAGGAGGGCCGCGACCTGGAGGCCAGCAGCGTAGAAGGCCGCTTCTTGAGCCTGTTTGTCGTTGGGATCAATGGTATTGAGATGAACTTCAGCCAGGTTGCAGTGGAAGTCGCGACCAATGATCTCGCCGCAGGGGTTCAGACCATAGCGGTCCATACGGTGCTGCAGTTCCCGCTCATCGCACTCCTCGCCGTAGGTGGCTTGGAAGGCAAGCCCTAGGTAACGCTTGGCAGCCTCGCGTCCCTTCAGGTTGTATAGCTCCAGGAAACCGCGCTTGGAGGCAGGGTCAGGCAGGATGTCCACGTTAGCGCGAGCCACGGACTCAGGCACATATTGAATGGCGCCTTCTCCAGAGCTGAACTGCAGGAGTACGGCGTCCTCTACGGTTTTGTAGTCTGGCTTGCTGTGGTAGCAACGGGTATGGTTCGCCATGCGAAGGGCTTCCTTCTTTGGGTCCACGCGCCAGTTGCCGTCCTCGTCCTGGCTGTAAAGGCCAAGCTTGGCGGTAGCAGCCTCTTGGTCGTCCTGACTGAACTGGCGCATACCAGCAGAGCGGCGGATGTTACCAGCAACGATGCAGGCAGCGGCCTCGTCGATCAGCAGGCAGGCTTCGACAGTGGTGAGCTTGCGGCCTACGGCACCGTTCAGCAGATCCACAACCTTGCGGAACATGACCTCCAGCTTGATAGGGTTAGAAGTGCCGCCGAAACCCTTCAGACGCTCGCCAGCGGGGCGGACGTTGCCCAGATCCAGGTGGATGCGGATGTGCCCCTCGTGGTGCTCCAGGCCCTCGTGAGCCCAGTTAACGATCAGCTGGTAGGCATCCTGCCAGCCCTTGCGGGAATCGCCCACAGAGAGGGTTACAGCGCCAGAAGGCAGCAGGGTGTCAAAGGTGGTCTCAGCGCGGCGGGCGGAGTTCGTGCCGATCTCGGTGGTCGAGACGATCTCCAGCTCGTGGCTAACGGCAGGAAGGGCATCGATTACATCCTGCTCAAGCACAGCGCCAGTGCCAGAGCCCTGCATTGCCAGGTCTACCATAAGCCCGAAGGCTTCCAGGTCGGACATGTGGGTGGACGTGCAGTTGTAGTAGCCTGAGAAGTTCTCCTGCTTCTGGCCCCATTCGGTACCAGCCACCCAGAAGGCGCGACCAGAGGGGAATGCGTGCTGAGCTAAGGCTTGCTCGGTGACTTGCGCGGCTTCTTGCTCGGTAAACTTGCCAATCCGTGCAAGATCATCGACCGTGCGGGTCATAGCCTCCTGAAAGTTCTCGCGGGTGCCGTCTTGTTTGCGGCGGCTGTACGTGCGGTAGAAAACGGTTTCTGCGGAGGGAGCTTGTGGACGAAATTCTGACATAGAGCGGAAGCGCGTAGGGAAAGTTTACCTAATCATTCTACAAGAAAACCCTCGTTTCCGAGGGCTCTTGTAACGGTTTTGTAACTGATTCAGGAAATCAGGATCGCGTTGATCACAAGGCAGCCAGGGTACTGGAGCTTGGTTTGCTTGATCGCTTCCTCCATGGATCCAGTGACCTGAAAGCAGTGCTGCGGCAGGTCGTGGCCCATCCGCTTGAAGGTGACATCAAAAGACATGATCAAACCTCATCGTAAAGGGTGGCGCCAGACACGCGGGTCCAGCTTTGACCGTCCTCGCTGGTGTCGAACTTGCGGGCGGCTTCGTATGAAGAAGGTGCCTGGACTACAAAGCGACGGAACCAACTGCCCGTGCGATAGCGGGCAAGAACGGTATAGGCGCGTTGTGGCTGGCGGCGAAAGAAGTTGAACATAAATCAGTCCTCGATGCGGCAGTGAGAAGCGGAAGGATTGGCAGTGCAATCACGGAAGTAGAAGCTAACGGGTGATGCCAGCCACTTGCTCTGCTGAGTAGCAAGAGGCGATGCGTCGGTCTCGGCGTAGTCAGAGTCGTAGGGTGAGGTCGACTTGACGCAAGTGCATTTGGCGCAAGGTGTTTTGCAGGTCATAGACTTTTCTTGGTGGCGTTGATTGAGGCGGGAAAGGAGCAGGTCAAAGATCACTTGCCCTGACCCTTGTATTTCTTAGAGCCGCTGCCCTTCTTGAAGGAGCCGCGCTTGCGAAGGCCGTTGCCTTGGCTGGTGCGCTTCTTGGGTCCTGGCTGGAAGGTGTCGGACTTGCCGTACATTGCCATGATGGTTCGGGGGTGAAGAACAAATTCAGTTTAACGGTCGCGGTCCCACAGGTCAACCCATTGAAAGGGCGGCACCTCGGAACCGAAATGTTTCTTCATGTCGGCACTGAGCTGACGGTGAAGCTTGCGAGCATGGTACTTCATGCGCCAGTTGATCCAATAGACCTGGATCTTAAGGCTAATAGCCGTCAGGACGCGGGTGGTGGTGTCCTGGTCGACGATGAACGCGGCCAGGATCAGTGCTGCTAGTAAATAAGTTCCTTGCATAAAATCACCAGTCAGGGTTTTCGTAGACGCGGACCAGTGTGCTTTGAGGGCCAACCAGTTCGGCTGCGGACAGTGTTGCCTTGGCCAGGGACTGGGCGTACAGGTCAAGCTTGCGCTCGCTCTGGTCGGACTCCCTGTAGACGGCTCGATAGAGCTTCATGGGGTTGCTTGCGGGGGACACGATCATCATGGCAAGTACGCGGTAGTTTGCCAAGCACTCTTAATGTTTTGTAACACGGCGGACGCTTCAGCTCGTGTGATCTTGGCTCGATTGCCGCCAACACTGTAGTAGCTGCGGCCATAACGGTATTCAATCGATGCCCACTCCTTGGCAAGCTCGTTCAGTGCCCAGCCCAAGAGGTCGTGATCACCGCGCAGGTAGGCACCAATCGCAGGCCGCTTGAAGATCACCAGGGTGGCCATCAGGCGGTCCTGGACTTCGGGGGTGAACATGTCCAGTTCGTCAACACTGGAGTGGCGCACAGCCCAGCGCAGGGTGCTTGGAATGAACTGGTAGCGGCCAACGGCATACAGGCTAGAGCGCTGCATGTCCATCACCTGGCCGACAGTGTAGTTCTCGAAGGTCTGGCCTGTGACGCCCTGGATGCCGCCAGGTGTGTCGCCAGCGTAGCCACGGTTTACGGAGTTGTAGTCGCCCTCACCCTTCGCTATGAGGTCCATGAGCGGCCTCAAGCGCTGCTCTGGGGAAACGTACTCAGGGTTGCTGCAGAACACGCCTGAGGCGACTGCAGGGGGCGGAGAAGGGAAATCGCCTGCACCCCAGAGGCAAGCAGCCACCGAAGCACAGGCGATAACGGGTTTAAGGCTCATGCTAGACAGATCGTAGGTACCTGGCCAGCTCGGTGAATCCACCAATGACTCGGCCATCGATCTCAACATAGGGGACTGTTGGCCATCCGTCAAACTTTCCGTGGATTTCTTCATATTCGACCCCTTTCAGGTCAAGCAGCTTCTTGGCCTTAACGCACCAGGGGCAGTTGGGCAGGGTGTTGATGGTTCCTTTCATGGGTTGATTTCGATGGCGAGGTGTTGGATTTCTTTGAGGGGGACCATGATACAGGCCTCCTTGGTGCGGTCTTTGCCCTCCCAGTTGGCCCTAGCATACCAGGCGCCGTTGGATCGGCCAGCGCCCGTCTGGGGGCACTTGGCAGGCGGTTCACCGTGTTTGGCGACCACCAGTTCCTTGAGCTTGTCGCATGGAATGCGCCAGTAGGAATCGTTGTCGATGAACTTGACCACGTAGTCGATCTTGTGCAGCCAGCCGACAGAGCCATTGACAGCACGCCATTCGACGCACAGTCCAGGTGGCCCAGACTTGGTGGGCGACTTGACGTTGACGGTCTGGCCCTGAACGACGAAGTCGATCTTGCCCTTCAGGTCAGCATCCGTACCGACCTCAGTTGTGAAGTCGATCCCAAGGCCCCGCAGGTGGTGTGCGAAGCGTTTTTCGCTGATTGTCCCGTGGCGGAAGGATCTGGATGCGCGTGTTGCCGTCGACATAAAAAACAGGGGTTGGTTTACGGAACGGGGTCATAGCCCAGCTCCAGAGAGATTGAAGGATGTCCATGTTGCCATTATAGCAGAAAACCGCCCGTGAAGGCGGTTCGCTGGTGACGCTCGCTAACAACTGGGCTGGATCACAGCTAGTCTTTGGGCGAGAAGTCAAGAGGGTGCGACTGGCTAATTGATGGGCTGGATCACAGCTAATACATGGGCCAGACCGCAAGAGTGGATGCAGAGGCAGCTAATTTATGGGCTAGATTGAACTAGCTAATATATGGGCTGCATGCAAAGAGAAAAAGGAAGGTGGCGGCTAGTTCGTGGGCTGGACGGAACCAGCTAACCCTTGGGCCGCATACCTCTATTCTAACAGGTCAGTTGAACTCGGGGCGCTGACACAGGCGGCACAGATACTTGGTTGAGCGTCCGAGGAACCGCAGGGAATCCTTGCGGATGTCGTACTCGGTTGCCTGATTACCTTCGCCACGAACGCGGCTGATGATCTTGTACTTCGCACTGCTGTTGAGGTTGTACCCGTAGTCGATGTGAGCGATCATGCGCTGGATGGCCTTCAGGTTGAAGTTGTAGAGGTAGGCACGCATGGTACCAGACTTGGCGATGCCACGGTGCTCGCGCATCTTCAGCAGTGAGCGGGTGATTAGGCCGAGGGTCAGGTCCTGACCACCAGGACCCTTGCGCAGAGAACCATCCATCATGTGCGTCACCATCCAAGCGATCTCAACAGACGGTGAAATGGCACCAGCACCCTTGCGAGCCACACTGTAAACGGTCTCGCCGTTAACGTCCTTAACGGTTCGCTGCTTTTTCTTGCCATCTTCTCCAACAAAAGACTCCTTACACCCTTCCAGTTTCTGGTAACAGTACTTCAGCACCTCCTTGGCAACCTTTTGATCGGCGCAGTTTTCGTCTGCGGCGTCAGCCTCGATAGCATCGATGATGTCGTCATGGATCTCTAGCAGCTTCTCTGTCGCAGGGAAAGCGGGGTAGCCAACGGTGCCCAGGTTGATGGCCATCTCGTTCAGCTCCTCTTCGCGGACCGTCCGTGCCCAGGCCTCAACAACACCAACGTCGTCAGGTGAAAACGGCTTCAGTAGCGGCAGGCGATCCTTGTTCTGCATCTGGATCAAGAGGGCTTGACAATCCGCATAGTCGCTTTTGTCGACACCAAGGGCGCTTACACGCCACTTCCAGGTCTCGTTTGCGCTCAGGTAAACAAGGCGCGACCCGATAGATGCGAGGGCGAGGTGGATTGCAGTCCATTGGGTCTCGGTGTAGTACTGGGACTGGCTCACAAAGCCGCTTTCGCGACGAGGCACGGCATGGATGAACTCGATGCCGTAGATGTAACCAGGGCGAAGGTACTTGGCAGGGTCCTTGATAAATTTGTCACGGGCCACGACAACGTACTTGCCGTCCTCGTAGCAAAAGTGCAGTTTCTTACCTCCACAGTCGATGGAAGCAAGGGGCAGACCTTTGAGGGAAATGCTGTTCTGAGATGTCATGATGCTGGCTCCTGAGAGAAAGTGGTATGGGCCTTACGGCTTGTCTCCATTCTAACAGGTCGTGAGCGTTCGCTCAATGTGCTGTAACACTCCATCCGTTTCATCGATCTGCACATTCGGCTGCACCACCGTCCGCAGCTGCTGCAGGAAGTGGGGCTCAGAAGCCGCTACAACGGCCATGACGCTATGTGGGGTAAGATCGGTCTCGCAGTGCTCTTCTAACTCCTCCAGGCGCTCACAGAGCCATCTCAGAGGCGGATGGGACACAGCAGCCAGCAGTGGGCGCAGTTGATCGCGCAGGTGCGGCCTATGGACAAAAATTCGCAGCATGCGGCGCTCAGTTGCAATGCGGCACTTTTCAGCAGAGCGTACTTGCCATGCTCGCTCGACCCTAACCTCCTCGAAGGTGCCCCAGGACTTGATGACCGATTGGGCTTCCTTGGTGCTCTGCGACAGTGCTCGTGCAGCCTTGTCCACATAGTGTGCCCTTACCGCAGCCGAGGAAAGCTTGTCGATCACCTTGCGAAGCTCTGTCTCGACCTCTGTCACCATCTTGGTGTCATTCTTGTCGAGATCTGCCGCCCAGAAGTCGATCACCCAGTCCAGCCAGGGCGTAGCATCGGCCACCAAGGCGTGGAATGCGTCAGCACCAGACTCGCGGCACACCTCGTCAGGGTCCTTGCCTGCAGGCATCTGAGCAATGTTGATCTGCAGCTTGCCAGATTGCGCCATCGGGCCAGCGGCTGCGATGAAGTGCTGCACTGCCTTGCGACCACCCTCGTCGCCATCAAAGCACAGAACAAAGTTGTCAACAGAACGGGCCAGGCGTTCAAGGACGAACGGCTCAGGGGCTCCTGTTCCCTGCATGGCAACAGCATTGGCCACGCCATGCTGCCACAGCGACACCACGTCCAGATGGCCTTCGACGAAGATTAGCGATCCCGTTAAGCGGGCTGCTTCTTTGGCGCGATGCTCGTTAAACACCAGGCTCTTCTTATGGAACAGGTCGCCATCAGAACTGTTCTTGTATTTGCCAGTCTGATCACCAGTGGCACGACCCGTCCATCCCACTAGTTCGTTGTTGTGGTTGTGGATAGGTATAGTGATGCGGCCAGCAAAGAAGCCGTCAGGAGCAAAGCCTAGGCCGAACTCCTCTGCAGCCTCTGTGTTCAGTCCACGATCCTTCAGGATCTGGCGGATGCGACCCGCTCGGGAGTCGTGCAGGTTCGCCTTCCACTGATCCTGATCCTTCTGCAGCTTAGCTAGCGCAGCCTGTCGCGCCTTCTTGCGCTTCTCCTGTTCCTCGGGACTGATCCCGTCGGTCTCCAGGCTGATCCCCAGGATAGAGGCTGAGAGATTCGCAGCATCGACGAAGTCCAGACCCTTGCGCTGGCGGGTGTAAGCAATGACATCGCCACCGTTGCGGCAGACATGGCAGAAACAGAAACCCTTGTCGTCGTTGATCGTCAGCGACGGGTTGGTGTCTTGGTGCCAGATGCACTGGGTGACATATTCGCGACCCACCCGCTTCAGCTTACTGCCAAGGCTCTCGATAACCTTGGAGATCGAGCCAGACTTGAGCTTTTCTAATGAAGCAGGGGTGATTGCCATAGGGAAGGGGCAGCTCCCTTCAGCTTAACATCAAAAGAGCGAGCCCTGCAACCTTCCTTCGCCCAGCTCCTCCCAGCCATCGATCAGGTCAATCTCTTCTTCGGACCAGTCAGTAGCGGTACAGCCAGCGGCCTCCAGGAGGTCGTTAACGCCGTCCCTGGGGACCACGATGCCAAGGCCAGTTAGATAGACCTCAAGAGCAGTCGTGATCGCCTCAGAGTCGACGCGGTCCACCGCATCTTCAGCGGCATCCAGATAGATTCGCGCAAAATCAATTTCACTAGGCTCCAGTGGATCAGTGGGCTTAGCCTGTTCCTTTAGCTCCAGCGGCGGGCCAGAGCAAACCTTGCGGACTTCCAGCCATTCCTCTTTGGTGATGCCCAGGGCTTCTGCGACTTCCAGGTCGGTGGATCCTCTGTAGAGTAGCTTGCGGCCCTTAACCCAGCGCTCCCGCATCTTGTGGCTTAGTCTGACAGCATAAGTTTTATCACGCACCCAGTGCAGGAGTTCACCACGGATGGTGGGAACTGCCAGGGAGCTGAACTTCATCGACTTACCCGTGACAGGATGGGGCCGATCAGGATCGTAGCGATTAGCGGCCTTGCACAGGCCCTCAAATGCCACGGACTCCAGGGTGTGGTAGTCAATGCCAGTGCTGCGCTGAATGCGCCAGGCTTCACGTCGCGCTAGATTCAGGTTCTCGGTAGCAAGTACTTGCTGCTCGCGAGTCATTTTAAATTTTGTTGGTTTGCGAGCCACAAACTGTTACAATGCTACATCCATTCTACCAAGCCCGATAATGCGCGGCATCGGGCAAAGCCCTGTCACCTCGCCCCCAGGTGACGGAGGTCATCGTCGGAGCGGAGCGCTGGCTACAGTAGTTGATTGCCATCGTCAAGGCGTCCACCATGTCATCATTTTTAGAAGCAGGGAACAGGGCGAATTCGTTCAAAAATGCGTCCAACCAGGAAGCGCTAGCAGGCAGGAAGACGTTGCCAGCCTCCACCAGCGGCACGATGCCCGCAGCTCGCGAGGTCTTGGACTTCTCTGGTTTGAAGCCGATCAGCCCTGGTACCTTCTTCTGCATCATCTGATAGACCGCGTAGCCTGATGCCGCAAGTTCGATCACAGTGCCAGACAAGGCATGCCGCTTATAGAGCCTAGCGATCATCGCCATGGTACCTACCACGTCCAGCTTCTCCCTGACGAGGTCAAGAACGTAGAACTGGTTCCCAGCTTGCCCGACCACAGCACCCACCACGTAGTCGCTTTTCTTGGTATCGGTGAAGGTACAGTCAACGCTAAGCATGACTCTCTGGAATTCAGGGAGAGTAGTATCCCAACTGTAAAATTGCCACCAGTCAGGATTGAACATGTTGCCACCCTCGGGAGCTGGCCGCTGCTGGTACAGCGAAGCAAAGTCCCTAGACCCAACGGCTTCACGGATTCGCTCCAGGGCATCCGTGTCGTAACGCTGGGGGCAGAGTGCTTCGCCCAGTTCAGAACGCCAATCAGGAACAGTGGGACAGTGAGCTGGCAGGATTGGTCTGTCGGATTCGTCTTCGTAGAGGGCAGGGAGGTCAACAACAGTCCAGTTTTCACGGCCTTTTTCAGATACGTTGTGTTCGTTTTCGAGCAGTTGCCCGATCATGTCGTTTTCAGACCATCGGGTCTGAATGACCACGATAGCGCCGACATGTGGCTCAAGACGGGTGTAGAGGGTGGATGTGTACCAGTCATTGAGCTTCTCCATCATGCGGCCTGATTCCGCGTCTTCTCGGTTCTTGACGGGGTCGTCGATGATGAGTAAATGGCCTGAGCGACCAGTGACGGCGCCACCCACGCCAGCAGCCCACAGGCCTCCGCCTCCCTCAGTACCCCAAGCATTGACAGCTTTTGAGCTTTCATTCAGGAGCCCACCACCATCCTTGAAGAACTCTCGTGCCTTTCGAGAGAATCCCTCAGCAAGTTCGGCTGAGTAGGAAGAAATACCGACGTAACGCTCAGGGTGAGCCAGTAGGTAAGCAGCAGGAAGAAGCTGCGAAGCAAGAAGCGACTTTCCGTGTCGCGGCGGGACCTGCAAGATAAGGCGGTTGCACTTTCCATCAATGACTCGCTGGAGTTGTTCAATTACAGTTGCGTGAAATTTGTAGAATTTGTAGCTGGGCATCACCTTCTTGATGAACTTCCACAGCACAACACGTTCCGCATTCTTGGCGGACTTCTTTTTCTTGACCTCCTTGAGAAGGTCCTGACCTGAAGCGGCGTACTCCAGGTAGTCTTTGCCGAGCTTAGTGGACATCAGTCGTCAAGCGGAATGTCGTAGGCCTCGTCGACCTCTTCGTCCATGACCTCAACCTGAACTTCCTCTAGCTCCTGGTCAACGACTGCCATCAGTTGGCCAACGCCGAGAGCTGTGGCCCAGGACTGACGACCAGAGTCGGAAATGTTGGCAGCTGCCCGCATCAGGCCTGAGATCAGACCCATCGGGATGTCTTCCCCTTCGGCCTCGGCCTTGGTGATCCGCTTCTGGATGATGGCCATCAGGTCAGCCGATGTTTCCATCATCATTTTCGCCTGCTCTTCATTCGCCTTGCGGTACTCCTCGATGGAGTCACGCTGACGCTTGCGCTCGATCTTATTGGCTTCCCGTACAGCCAGTGCCATCTGCTTGGTGTCCCAGGATGCTGCACGCTTCTCCCAATTATACTTCTTTGCCCACTTGGAGACCGTTTCCGCCTTGCCACCACGCTCTTCCGCCACGGCCTCAAAGCTGCGCTTGCCGTGCAGGTACAGCTGGAAAGCGTTGAACTGATCATTGCTTTCGTGCTGGCCAGCAGCGTAGACATGGTAGCCCCGCTGGAACTCCCAGATGTTACGGTCCCGCTTTACCTCGGGTTTCCATTCTCTAAATTCGCCGTCGCTCACTAGGATCTCCCTGTGTCGGGCTAGTATGCCGAAGCAACAAAAAAGGGCCACGAAGGCCCCTGGTCAGTGGATGGAGTAAAGCAAACAGGCCAGGGCTCGTAGTGTGTGGCCGCTGCTGTCGGTGAACTCGGTGCCGATTGGCTCGGAGTGGGAGAGGTGGAGGGTCATGTGAAAGCTGCCTCGTAGACGTTGGGGAGTTGCTGTTCAAGGATGTCCTTACAAGCTTCCGCGATCAAGCGATGTTCGAGCTGAGTCTCTACACCCGCACGGATCTGGACGTAATGCAACCACGACCTTATGGTACCAGACATGTAAAGCCTTGTCGGAGTCCCTAGCGGCAGGATGCTGCGGGCGCATTCCTTTGCAACCCCCTGGCTGAGCAGGTACTCGTAGTAGTCGAAGGTGCTGTGGTACAGCTGCTGGATCTGCTTGTTCATCAGATCGACCTTTTTAGGATCCAGGTCGTCATGACTGGCCTGCTTGTTTTTCAGGTCCTGGCTGCGGAGGTGCGGAAGGCCGACTGTTCCTAGCTGGTCAACAGAGCTGTACCGCTGGCTGAACTCCTGGAAGCTGAAGCTGCGGTGGCGCAGGATCTGGGCGGCCACTGCACGGGTGGTCTCGATTTCGACCTGCATGCTGGTCATTTCAAACGGAGACCAGTGCTTATGCTTGATCAGGTACTTGATCAGGCGCGGCGCCGTCTCCATGTTGTCCTGGTTGCTGGGGTTGGATACCCGCGCCATGTAGACGATTTGCTTCTCGGCATCAGGAGTGATGCTGACAAGGCGAGCAATGTGGGTTTCGCGTTCCATCAGAAAACATCCTCCAGGGATTCGGGGGTCTCAACCACTCTACCAGGCTTGAAACGGCGTTGGTAGGACCTATGCCAACGAGGGTATTCCAGCTTATGGGTCTGGATCTCAGGCTGTGCCCACTCTCCAGAGGCTGTGCACTGGTTGTAAATGTGCAACGCATCCTCACACATGGCCATGCCTGTAGCCATCATGTCGGGCGTCACCTCGAACAACTGGACATTGTACGGCGCAACACGCTCAACAGCAGCAAAGATGAACTTGAACGGCTTGCCGTAGGCCATCTGGGCAGCCTGGGTGTAGTAGGCGGCTTGGAAGTCATAGCCAAGGCCGATCACCTTCTTGCCGAACTGATCGGGGTCCACAGAGGCGGTTGTTTTGAGGTCCAGTACGATGCCCTGCTCTACTAGAATGCTGTCGAGACGAGCCTTGCAGCGTACTCCCAACCAGTCCCAGTAAATCGAGACCTCATTGCGGCGGATGTATTCAGGATCGTCCGTGACCTGGTAGTGATCGACCTTGGACAGCTGTTCAGCCATGCCGTGGATGCTGCTCCACATCCTATCCTTGCCGTCATCCTTAAGAATCTTCTTGCGTCCCTGGGCGGCCTTCCATTCCTTGCCGTCCTTCGTCGTCAGCTTGATGTGATCTGGCTGCAGCACGTAAGCAGCGTCGAATGCCTTGGGACCATCCAGGATCAGGCAGTGCGCAGCCGTACCGATCTCCATGGCAGGAGAGGGCAGGAACTTGTCTTTCAGGGCTGCCTGGTAGTGCGCAGGGCTCTGCAGGATTTTCTTGAGGCTCGACTGGTTGACCCCAGGCTCCTTGCGATAGGCTAGGTCTGGCTGGTTATAAGCAACTTCAAGGTCCATGGGGTAGGGTACAGTTGCCTCCATTCTATCAGGGTTAGAACGGCAACTCCTCCTGCCCCTCCTCGATAGAAATGATCCTCACCACCCACATGCTGTACTCTTTCTTGGCCTTCGTCCAGCGGACGGACAGCTCAGGGATGATGCTGATTCGATCATCGATCCACAGCACCTTGTTGGCGGTGTCGAAGAAGGCTCCGACCACGTTGTCGATGTCAGCCCTTCCTTCGCCGTACAGGTCAATCTCAACGCGAAGAGGCCCCTCCAGAGGGGGCCCGTCATACTGCTCCTTGATCTTCTCTAGCAGTTCTTTCTGATTTTTCTTGTAAGCAACAGGCATGAATGTGCCGTGCTTAGTTACCCTCGGCCTCGCTTTGGAGAACAACGGGTGCCTGATCTCCAGCGTAACCATCCGTCAGCTCAGCAACTACCGCAAGGGTACCAAGAACCCCTGCCGAGAACGCGAGGAACTCGAACAGGGGCGCAATGGCAACCAGAGAAAGGCAGATCACTCGCATCTCCCATTTTTCAGCACGCAGCTAGAGCCATCCTTACGGAAGCCGATGATCATGCCACGCCGCTCGATAGTAGAGACGATCTCGTCATCCTCGAACCGATCCAGATCCTTCTTGGCCAGGCGCTGCTGGATCTCTTCAGGCTCGATCTCGATAGGTCCAATAGAGTCGTCCCAGCCAGTCACGTAGTCGGGGGTCTCTTCGTAGGGCCAAGCTTCGTCCAGGTCGATGGATTGACCGTAGTACTCCAGCACGTCCTCGTACTGGACATCAGCAGGCGGCTGGTACTGACTGGGCTTGTCGATGGCTTCGATCTCTCGTTGAAGATACCACAGAGCCTTTTCCAGGTCCTGCTTGCGGTCACCCTTGCGGCCAGCACGTGAGATGTATTTTATACAGTTGCCCAACCGATAGCTGAGCTTCCAGTCCTCGATGACCTCAATGGTCTCGAACTGGCGGCCTTCTGCGTAGTGGGAAGGCTTGTTGACGGGGTCGAAAGTCATCAGATCCTCCTAGAAGGTTTGCAGGTTACGGGCATCATGACAGACGACCGTTTTGTTGCCACGGTTTAGGCGCACCGTGCAGCGACTCTTTTCCCATTGTACCACCACGCCCTTCTCCCAGCCAGCTCCCATGAAGACCTTTACGTTGGTTCCCTTACGAAGAGCCTCTGTAAAGACGATAGAGCCAGACATTCGTTCAGAGCGTTTGGCAGCAGATGGTGCGGGCTTGTAGGTGCCATCCTTGAGCAGACGTGCCATCAGCGCCCCATCCTATGTTGTTCGTTGAGGATGATAGCCGTCGATGGGTGGTCGTTCCACACCTTGACCGCTTGCTCCCAGTTGAGCCCCTTGGCCAGTGTCACCATGTTCTTGCGGTCGTAGACCTTGAAGGTGCCTGGCTTGTGATTATCCACCCCGTTGGTGTTGATGTCGTTTTCGAGCTGTCTCTGACGGCGCTGTGCGCGTTTCTTTTCAGTTCGTCTAGGCATTCTCGACCTCCCTTTCTAAGATGTAGTGTTGCGGTAGGCTGCCGTTGACGCCAGCGACGGCCTTGATCACCTCTGGCAGGTGCTTGTTGGAGCTGTTCAATACCCAAAGATCGGCCTTGGTGCTGTAACGCAGCAGGCCGCAAGCGGTCCAGTCGCCCAGAACCTCGTCCACAAGCCATTCCAGGCGCGTTCGATCGTCCTCTGGGTCCAGATCATCACTCCAGCCGCTGTACAGCTCCGAGTGGCCGCACAGGGGCGTTACAGAGCCAACGACCTCATGACGCTTGACTGCACCACGGTAGAGCAGGATCGACCAAACGAATGGGCGGATGTCTGCTGTTGTCAGCTCAGGCGTGTGATCGTACAGCAAGCCAAGAGTACCTGGCGCAACCTCGGCCTCCTCGATACGAAATCCGAATTGATTCATGGATACCTCCTTGAACTGCAACCATTCTAACCATAAAAAAAGCGCCCCGTCAAGGAGCGCTCGGTGTCGTTCGGACGAAGGGACCGTAGGGTTCCAATCAGAACAGCGAATCCCCGCCACCAGCCGCGCCGTCGCGACGATCTTCCATGAATGTCACAGAAGCCTGCTTCACATCAAGATAGATGCGATCGTTGTACTCGCGTTGGACCAGTTGACCACGCACGCAGACGCGATCACCACGCTTCAGGCGATCAGCAACGATGTCGGCTTGCTTGCCATTGACCTCGATGCTGTAGAACTGACCTTTGCGGTCATCCCCCTCCTTGACGTAAAAGTACTCATTGTCAACCATGCTGAACTTGGCGATCTTGCCACCGTTGCCAAACTCGCGAATGGTAACGGCTTCAGTGCCTTCTTTGCAGGTGACTTTGCCAGCTGTAGTGATTGCAGCCATTGTCGTGTCCTCGATGAGGTGTGTTACCTTCCCATTCTAACAGCCCGAACGGATGCGGCGGCTGCTTCCTTTTCGTCGGCCTTGGATTTCATCACCTCAAAGGCCTCATTGTAGAGCTTGCGGCAGGTGTTAGAGCAGAGGCCCAGCTTATAGGCAGTCATTTTCATGTTGCCTTTCTTGGCATATGTCATGACAATGCTCTGAACGCGAGGCTTGATGCCACACTCGTCCATCAGATTCTTGATTTTCACCTCGGCATAGCTCTTGTCTGCGCTGGTACGGGGCAGAATCAGGTTTTCTTCGGAAATCAAGTCAGCAATGGTAGCCGTATCACCGTCTTCGCCTGCGCGTTGGTCAATGGAACTGATCTCCGTAGCACGGATAGCGCAGTTGATTATGCTGCTACCAATCTTGCCGTTCTTGGACCTGCTGGGCTTACCGTTCCGCCAGCGGTACAGAACTTCGCACATCGAGTTTTCGGGAATGTAGATAGTCCGATCATGGCTGTTATGCCAACGGATGAAGGCCTGTGAGATCCAGCGGTGGGCGTAAGTGGAAAAAGCGTAGCCCAGGGATGGATCGTACTTCTCAGCGGCACGGCGGAGGCCGATGTAACCCTGCTGCAGAAGGTCTGAAATGACCTCGCTGCCCATGGTGTATCCAGAGCGTTTCCTGATATAGCTGCGGACAACGTTCGGTACAAGGCGCAGGTTGTGTTCGCAGATCTTGTTGATCACCTTGGCGTAAGCTGCGCTGCCAGGCTTTAGGGAGTCGCGCTTCTTGGCAAGGCGAATCAGCTCGGACTGGGGCAGGAGCGGGAAGCGGCCTGCTGCATTGAGCCAGGATTGAATGGAATCAGACATGTCGGGTCCTCGTGAGGTATGTGAACAGTATGAAGCAGAAAAAGCCCCCTGTCAAGACAGGAGGCCTTATCGTTACACTTCTTCGCCATTGAAGAAGCTGATAAATGAAACCAGCGGATCACCACTGCTCGACGCCGTCTTTGGGCGTTGGGCCGTACTTGGAGTTAAGCTCCTCTGCCGACTTGCCTGCCAGGACGCCGAGCCCTTTCTCGAAGTCACCGCCGAGCTTTTCGCCGACGATCTTGACGAGTGCATCGATGGCGACGGTGTGGACACCCTTTTCGAGGGCGGCTTCGCGAAACGTAGTCTCAGATGCCACATCAGGCACCAGTGGTTCAGATGCCCTGACAGCCGCCGCAGTAGGGGCCTTGGTAGCTGCTTTTGGGGCTGCAGGTGCCTCCTCGCTAGCGGGAGCAGCGTAGCCAGACTCTAGCGGAAGCTTTGCCCAAAGTTCATAAGCAAGTCCAAAGTGCATAGCAGCAGCCATGCACATACCACGCCGTTGCGTATCCGTGATGTCACGAGCCGTGATCTTGTCATAGGGAATTGCGTTGTTGCGATGGTCCATGACTGCCTGAGGCAGCGCAGGGGTGACATGGCCGTCGATGTGCTGGAAGCGGATCAGCAGGTAGGCACCCACAGGAGCGCGATGTAGCAGGCTGCCATCTTCTGCGGGAACGTAGTCCACGAGCCAGCCAGGAGCATTCTGGCGGAGCAGGTTCATGGTGCGCGACCAGTTGATGTAGCTGGCCTTGAATTTGCCTGTGCCGATCGCTTCGACCAGGTCTTTAGTGGCGACGCCTGCGAGGTTGGGGAAAGTCATTCGAGCCCTCTGAGAGGTTTACTCGTCCATTCTACCAGCCTCATCCGCATACGGCAACTCCCGTTCGGTGTAGAGATCCCATGCTCGCCTGATCTCAGGCCACAGCCAGACATGATGGTCGGTCATACAAAGCCGCACGGTCTCTGGCGACTGGGTGCAGATGCTGAACAGCATGCCAGCCATGTTGAGCGCTCGAAAGATCGTGTCAAGCATTCCTACGCCTCTCTCGGTCCTTGGCGTTTTCGCGTTTCTTCTTCCAGATCCTGTAGTCTTCTGGATTGTCTTTGATCCAGTGGTAGCGAAACACCTCCAGCATCCAACGAGCGCCCAGGACGCCGCCGAAGAACGACCAGGCCTTGATTGCTCGGTCTGGATACCACAGGTAGAGCCTGCCAAGCTTGACGCCGAACTCTTCGTACTTCGCTCGAAGCTTGGGGCACTGGGTGAACCCAGGAGGTGGTGTAAATCGCCGCTTTCGTCCAGCCATGTAAACATTCTACCAAATAAACCCGCACGCACGCATATCTTCCTTTACGAAGTAAAGGATCTTTAAAATCTTATATATAGATGTGGTGATACCTGAGGTATCGCTAAACCGATACCTGAGCTATCGCTAACCGATACCTGAGGTTGCGCAACCGCAGCTATCACCTATGCTGAATACAGCCGACCCCACGCCATGTATCTGACGACCGACCTAAGGCCTACTACGGACTTCACCAAGGTGATGAACGAGGTGATCTTCGACCAAGACCTGACTCACGCAGAGTTCCGCCTCTGGTGCCGTTTGCTGGCCCTTCCGAGGGGAGCTGATCAGGTGATCGTCGAAGCGGATAGCATCGCAGATCAGTTCGGCATCTCTACCGTGGCCTTTCGCAAGCAACGCCAGGCACTGAAGGACAAGGGCTACCTGATCCAAGAGAAAAACCGCCTGGTTGTCACGATTCCTGGCGAGAACTTCAAGCCAAAGGAGGCCAAGCTCACAAAGGAGCAGCAGATTCGCGAGGACCTCAAGGACACCTGGAACTCTTTCAAGCCTGACGGCTATGCTCGTCTCCGCTCTTCCTTGAGCCTGAATCAGGTTGACACCCTTAAGCTTCACGCGAAGCACAACAACGAGCCAGACCTCTGTAAGTTCCTAGCGGCTACCCTTAACGGCTGCAAGGCTGACGACTGGTGGAAGGAAAAGAACATGAGCTTTACTAATGTCTTCGGGACTGGCACCCCTAAGCAAAACAAGTTCGCCAATGTCGAGAAGCTAGTCAAGCTGGCAGGCTCAAAGAAAGGCCAGGCTGTCTTGTTTGATGCCAGCAATGATCAAAGCTGGATCAACTGGTTCCAGTCCAAGGGGTTGAAGATGGACAAGGTCGTTCGCCTTGAAATGAGCCGCAGTACTGCCTGGACCCATCAGGTAGCCAATGACGGCGATCACACGATCTACATTTACACCGACGAAGATTGTCTGGTACACTGGACCTACAAGGAGAACGATCTCGGCGTCTCCTACCTCCCCACTGCTCGCTGATATGATGCAATTCCCCAAGCACATCCAAAACGCCGTCGACCTCGGCCTGCTCGAAGCCAGAGATGGCCGCATTGTCGGGGTCGGTCAAGAAGAAGCCGAATCAGTCCTGGGCATCGCTCGCCTGATCGAAAAAATCCAGCCCACTACCCAGGTCGATGGTGACGACACCACAGACCAGGAAGCCATTGTGCTAAGCCGCGTCCTGACCAGCCCTCCTGGCCTGGCCCGTGAGCTTTGGTCCGAGCTGCGTATTGCTGTTGGTGTTGGGCACGGACAAGAGCTGCCCCGTCAACTATGGTCCAACCCAGCCTTTCGCGCTGTAGGCTCACTGATTGATCGCGTTTTCAACGGCGAAGCTGACGGCGCGACTATGATCAGCAAAGAGCTGTTGATCAAGGCATTCTCCCTGAACAGCACCCAGTTCTGTTCCAAGCTTGAGTTCGAGAAGACGGTTTCAGACTTGTCGGAACCTGCCACCCTTGAGCGCTACGGCGATGCCGCCTCAGAATTCGGCGTTGCCCTGGACTTGCTCCGCCAGGCTCGCGCCCGCGCTAACTTTCTTGCTGCTCAACATCAAGCCGAGCAGACCATCAAGTCTGACACCAAGTTGGAGAAGGCGATCGAAGCGCAACAAGAAGAATTGATGCGCTGCCTTGGCATGCTACGCGGCTCCGTTGGCAACGAGGGCAATGCCACTGATGCTGTAGAGGACCTGCTAGCACCCAAGAACGGCAACAAGTCGTTTCTCGATATCATCATGGACGCTCGCGAGCAGGTCGCCCCTGTCAGTACTGGCATGCAGGCCATGGACATCGACATGGAGGGTGGTGTTCGCCCGCCAGGTCAAGCCGCAGGTGGTCGGCTATTCACCCTTGCTGCCCGCACTGGTGTTGGTAAAACCGTTCTAGGCGTTTACGCTGCCGTCAATCTGGCATACGGCGGCCTCAAGGTGGGCTTCATCTCAGCCGAGCTTGACAAGCATGCTATCTACGCTCGCATCTGGGCAGCAGCCACCAAAGTCGCCAACCCAAACACGGCCTGGGCCGAAGTCGGTGCCATCGAATCCCCCGACCACACACGCAGCGAGGTTTCGGAGCGAGTGGCTCAGGCGGCTATGGCAATTCAGAACAACGGCGGCAAGCTGTTAGTTGAGGACCCCTGGGGTGCTGACGTTGAGTCGGTGATCAACTCACTGCGCTCCATGAAGGCTAAGAACCCTGATCTCCGATGTGCCGTAATTGACCACTTCCACGTTTTGGCTCGCCACAAGGGTGCCCCCTCCTCGGATGCTTCAATGCTGGAGGAGCGTGCCTACAAGCTGATGAACTGCGCCAAGCAGCTGGAGATCGACCTGATTGTCCTGGCTCAGATGAACCGAGTAGGCATGGATCCTAACGGCAAGAAGGAAGCTCCCACCCTGGACCAGATTCGTGGCACGGATGCACTGTCCCATGTCAGCCATGCTGTGTGGATCGTCCGCAAGGAGATCCAGAAGGTCGGAGACGAGGACAAGTGGACTGGTGGCCTGGAGTTCTGGCATGCCAAAACCCGTGGCCGTCAGGCACGCTGGTCTGGCAGTAAGATCGAGGGCATTGGCGGCTTCCTGGACAAGTCAATCCTGAAGATGGATTACGCCCACAGTGCAATCAGGGAGGATGAGACCGACGGCCTCATCGCCGTGAAAATCAAAAAGCGGTAAACTGTAGTATCGACAGGAAACCAATGAGAGGATTCGCATTCAATGCCGTCACCCAAGGGTCTGCGTCACTCATCTGGCTGATCAGCTTCGTGAGCACGGTTTCTCTCAAGGTTGTTGGTAACATTGGGTACTTTCTAATGAATTTGATCGACAAGAAAAGGGTCGAAACGTACTCACGACTCATAGAGAGCATGGAGGAGACAGGCACGAGTGAACTGGAAAGCCAGGCCATGGAACTTCGCCTGTTGGCCTCTGCCAATCAAGTGCGTGACCACGCCAAGGAAACCGATGATTGGACTGACCGCCACACCGAAGCTCTTAATGCCATTGGTGACGCACTGATTTCGGAATCGGGCTGGCAAGAAGATTCTGTCCACCAGTACCTCAAAGGCTTGGTCGAATCAATCGACGGCTTAGAGTACGGGACCGAGGAGCCCTGACCTGTTAGAATAAGTGGGAGCCGTGGGGGCTCGGGGAAAAGATTAAGGGGCCATCAAGGCCCCTTTTTCTATGCTCAGACCTCTCCTCGCTCCACCGCAGCCTTGATACCGCTCATTTTCAAGAACAGACCAACAGTAGGCCCTTCACGAAAGATCGGGCGGCAGTATGCCATGATCTCGCCATCTTCCCGTAGGTGGAAAGTAGGAGGGATCGCAGCACCCGTCGTCTTGAGAGTGCCTCTGTCGTAGTAGTAACCAGGGAGCCAGGAGAGGACTGCTTGCACCGTTCTGAGTAATTCTGCTGGTATGGTTCCTAAAATTAGGGGTTGATCTTCATCCACCACCCATCTGCACCAGACCCATCGATCAGCCAGCGCTTGAGGGTGTTCTTGCGGGTGTACTCCAGTCCATAACCTCTGCCCTGAGTTTCCCAAGGATAGCCGCCGCCGATCAGGCTCAGCTCGCCCATAGGGTCGTTGACATAGAAGTGTGTTTCATCGTAGCCAGTCAGGCAGATCCAATGGCCGCCACCCGTAGGCTTGGTGACGTGACCCTTGTGAAGGATGCCGATCGGTACGGGGATGCCACGATCCAGCTGATCCAAGAGGTCCTGCTCGGTTCCATCCATGCAAAACTCGACATCGTAGCCCAGCGCTCGTGCAGTTTCGACCTGAGCAGTTGACGAGACCGTATCACCACGCTTGAGCACCTCGCGGAGGTACCAGTCATCATCGCCGTCAATGCCTTCGGGATCCACGTACTCCAAGGCCATTGCCATAGAGCTTGAAAAGCAGGAACGCTCTGCCTGGCCCCATACTTCGCTGTCGAGTTGCGTGTAGTAAGGCACATCCAGCGGGAAGGCGACTTTCTCTTCTTCCTCAGAGACCTCTGGAAGCTCCTCTGCGTACTCTGAGAGGTATCCAAGGCATGCGAGGTCGGCCTCCTCCTGGCGGCGCCTTACAAGCCCAGCCATGACGCCATTGCCGCCCTTATTCCAGCGCTTCAGCTCCTCCTGGTACACCTGACAGCGTGGCTCACCAGCCAGCAGCCGCTTGCGCAGCGTGGAGGTCTGCAGAGCATGGGCTCCAACATTGAAGGCGAAGCTGACCAGGGCGTCAAACTCGCTCTGCGCCAGCGGGATGGGTAGCAGTTCCGCGACTGCCGTCTCAAACCGCTCCAGATCCTCAATCAGGAATGCCTCTGCCTGCTCCTCTGCGATCCACATGCCAGGCGTAACACCCCTGGTATGGCCGTAGCCAATCGTCCAGGGGTCTCCCCCAGTCCCAGGATCGGGATAAGCATAAAGCACCAAGCCCTCGTGAGCTTTGATGATCTCGATGCCGTTGGCGGAGGTTTTCATCACCCAATGAAAGCTGGGCTAGGATGCCAATCAAGCGGGTTTTGAAACTAGCTTCTAGACAGTCTGCCTAGAAAGCACCGCCATCCATGTTGACCCACTGGCCGTTGTGCCGAACGTAGAAGTCGCCATCGATCGGCGCTTCTTCGATACTATCGCCAGGAACCCAGTTAGCGCCATCCCAGACCAAGGTTTGCCCGACAAAAGGAGTCGTGGTGCTGGTGTCAACGTCGGTAAGCTCGTCGATTGAGGTAGCGCCACCACTGCCTGCACCTGTCAGGAACAGGAAATTGTACTGGTCGTTGGCGATAAAGTTGGACTCAGGCCCTGGAGTCTCTACGTGGCTGATAGCAAGATTGAAGCCATCAGTGGTCTCGGTGTAACTGGTCAGGTCATAGAGGTGGGCCTGTGACGGATCGTCATTATCCGAGATGTAGATCTGGTTGGTGATCGGAAGAATGGCATCCAGTAACAACTCAACATCACTGTTGGCGGCATTCGTCTTACTAACGTGTAGCTCCGTGACCAGTGTCGCATCAGTCTCTCCATGTGTGTGAAACTTACGAGAGTGAGGCTCGCCCGTCTCCTCGTGATAGATCCAGTTGATCTGCGACCCCTGGCCGCCTGTGACGACGGTGGTATCTTCTCCGCCCCCAGAAACAAGAGCCTGAAGCTGGGGCACATACAGATTTTCCCAGTCGCTACCGTTGTACGTGAGGACCTGGCCCTTTTTCAAGGGAAGCCTGTCGGCGATCTTGACGTTCAGGAGGTCATCCAACATGGCGTCCGTAGCCACGAGGTCCTTGCCGTTTTTCCCGTCTTTTCCAGGGGCTCCTGGGCGGCCCTCAGGGCCTCTTATGCCATCTTTGCCAGGCCTACCACTGCCAACCAGTAGCATACGGTCTTGGATATCCTCGGCAAGCTCCTCAAAGCGCTTTTCGATCCCATCCATCCACCCCGTCGGCGGCATTACGGCAAGAGTCTGCTGAGGCTCAGGACGCAGCTCGGTACTGTCGGACTTGAAGTCTTTGACGGTCGCCTCGATAATCAGGCCAAGCTTAAACTCGAAATTCGGCAACAAGCGCCGCATTTCCGCCAGCAGCAGGTCATCTGGCTCTGATCCGTCGGACTCAATCCAAACCTTCCAGGTCGCCTCAAATTCCTCCAGGCTTGGGTATTTTTCAATATAAACGTAAAACCCTTCACGACCAGACGCGATCGGCTTCTTGTCAACAATGCTAATCCCGCCAGCTGCCGTGCGAACAACAGCGCTGCCCTGTAGGATCTCCAGAATGTTGGCAGAGCTTAAGATCATGGCTTCACTGTCTCCTGCTAGGATACCGTTGGTAGAATAGGGGCGATGTCATCAATTCCTATCATGGAACCCCTCGCACTTATCGGCCTCGTGCTGTTCATCGTGTCAGAGATCCTGCCTTTTACCCCCCTCAAGGGTAACGGCCTTGTCGATCAGATCCTCAAGTCTGCTCGCCAGATCTTCCCTCACGAAAGCCACACTGACAAGTGATGGCAAACCGTGCAATTACGGTAGCCAAGAGACTGCGGGCGCTAGTGGTGGAAGCCATTCAGCGCCTGTGGGATCACGGCTACCTGCACAACAACAAAATTATCGACCTGATCTACCAGGCCTGGCTGCCTGACTGGATCGACGTGAAGACAGGAATCACCATGGCGTCTGTTGACAAGCAGGCAGAGGCCCTGACTCCAGAGCCAAAGGTACTTCCCCCGTTATACTGGGAAGAGAAAGAGGGTGAAACGCCCCTGGGAGGACCTTTTGGCTACACCTACAAGTTCAGCGAAGATAACGACGCTTGAGGCTTGCCAGACCTTATTCAAGGGCCAGTCCAATGTCAAGATCATGGCCAACCGCTTAGGTATTCCATTAAAGGAGATGCAAGAGGTGTTCAGTCTCTACTGTGAGCACAACCTTATCGACGAAGATGTCTGGAGAGGCGATATCGAGCTGGGGTGGCCATGGGCGTAAAGTATCAGACCGATTGGCGTGACACCTGCCGTCATTTCTCCAACCTATGTTTCGTCGGCTCTTACTTGTTTTTTGAGCGTGGAAGTGTTGTTCCTGGTGCCTGCTGCACCCTTCTAGGAGAAATGCTACTGGCCCCTAGCGCCTTGAAACAAAGGGCTTGGAGCACAGTAGCACTGGGTAGTCTGTTCTTTGTGTTAGCGATCGGAACGATCAGCAGATCACTTCTTGGATGAGCGCTTCTTAGCGGCCTTGGACTTCATCTCTGCGGCTTTTTTGGCAAGTGCAGGGGGAAGGCCTTTTTTGCCCTTTGCAGGAGCTTTCTTGGCAGCGGTTTTCTTGCCGCCGTGTCCGTAATGTCCAGGCATTTTGATTCCTTTAGTGGATTGAGCAGTGGCACGCGGTAAGGGCATGACGACTCTTGTGTACTGCTTAGTATTCCTTTTTCAGGGGATGGTATAGCCAGTCAGGAATCCAGTCAACGTGTGAGTCAATCCAACGCATGGCGTGTCTGACTGCACGCACAGTAAGGGGCTTGACGATGGCTTCCATGATCGCGAAGCCAACAAGGATGTCGACCACGATTAGCTGGTGAAAACTCATTTGCTAGGCAGTGGCGTCATCAGCGCCAGGATGATGGTGACGTAAGTCTCAGCAGCCCGCTGGAACTCGGTAGGCTTGTCGGAACGAAAGCCAAGAAAGGCCAGGTGAGAGCACATTAACACCCCCAGAAGGCCCAGCGTCCATGTCTGCTTGTTGGCAGTCATCAGCACTTCCAGCGACGGCGTGCAGCTTTACCTCGTGGACCCGTCCAGCTACGGCTGCGAGCGCAGAAGCTCTTGCGGCGCTTTGCTGCTTTACTGCCAGGCTTGACCTTGCCAGTCACGGGAGCCTTGAGGTTGCTACCAGTGGCAGCATTGTACCGCTTGCGGCCCTTGGCAGTCAGTCCACCGCCCCTCTTGACCGACAGCTTTTCGCCGCGACCCACAGAAAGGCTAGGTCCCTTCTTGCGCTTACGTGGTTTCTTGGCTGGCATGATCAACTCCGTGCGCGTTTTCCTGCTGCTTTAGCTTTCCTAGTGTTAGGAACAACTCCTTTCCCTTTACGGCTGGCACGACGCTTCTTGGCGTCAGTAGCCTTGGCCTCAGACTTGCTCAGGGACTTCCACGCTGCATCAGGCAAGTAACGAGCTGTCCCGCCCTTGCGCTTGGCCTTCTTGCCGTCACGGGTACGCCATTTCTGCGCGGTCCACTTACTCAAGCTGTTGTCAGACTTCTTGGGGCCAGAGTATCCACCACCAGACTTCTTGTAGTAAGCTACAGCCAACTGAGCCGCACGAGCAGACCACTTGCCGCCCATCTTGCGCTTGGCACGAGCCTTGGCTGCGGCCCACTTCTTCGGATCGCGTTTGGTTGCTGTGCTCATTTCTTAGTACTCCTGCCGTTGGCTCCATTACGTGCGCGGTTCTTGGAAGCGAACTCCCTTACTAGCCTTCCAGATTTAGTGTGACTTAGGTCAGCTCCACCCTTGCCCATCAACTTGCGTGCTCGGCGGGCTTTGGCTAGCTTCGCCCTGTAGGCCTTGCGCTCAGCGGTTGAGTGGTAAGCAGTATCGTACTTCTTCTTCTTGGCCTTGGCCTTAGGGTTGCTGGCGTAGTACCGTGCAGATTTTGATTTGGCGGCCATCAGTCGTCAATCCTCCGACGTTGTGTGTTGCTACGAAGGCGCTCGACTTCAGCCTTTAGTCGCTTGCTTTCGCCAGCCTGCTCGCTGACGTGAAAATCGACCCGTTCGGTCAAGTACTGCATGCCGCCCTTCATCTCGCCTAAGGTCTCGAACAAACGGTCCATGTAGCCCTGGAATTCTTGCTTGGTCAGATAGTTTTCAGCCATTTTAACTTCCAGGCGGTCGACACGATCAACGGCTTTAATCGCCTGAGTGATCGCATCCTCGGCCTTGCGCCAGGTAAATCCTCCCCAGCCAAGAGCTGCCGTAATCATGATTCCAACGAGATACTCGGGCACGTTTTAGCGCTGGTCGTACAGTTTAGTTTACCTGTGTTTATACACCGTTTTATTGTAAGACGAACCGTGTGCGCATTATTTAAGCAAAAAGCAGTGAAAACAGTAGCACCTGCAGCGAAGCCAATCGCAAAAGAGATTACAGAGTACCGTACCAACAACTGCCTGGCGGCCTTGCGTGAAGGGCAGGCAGCTTGTTGATCAGAGAGGCGTTCCATCTTTGTTTTGCTGGCCAGGTTCGTACCCTTCGCCCGTAAGTCCTGTAACAGGATCACTGATCGAGGTTTCAACCTGCTTGGAAGGGTGAGATGCGTTTGCGTCAGCGTCGATGTTAATACCATCGATATAGCGCGGACCAGTGGTGTAGGTAATTTCCATATTTTAGAGTTCCGTGAAAAATTACAGTGCGGACTGAATTTTTTTACACTTGGCAAGGACTTCAGCCTTGAGGTCGTTGCTAGGCAAATCTTCACCGTGATCCAACGCCCAGTCAAGCAGCTCAGCCTTGGTCATACTGTCAAGGTCGCCCTTTTTGGCTACGGGTTCCGTTAGAGACTCGGTGCTGTCATATGGCTCAGCACCCACTTCATTGACGATCTCAGGCAGACGTTCCAAAGGCTTGGCTGCTACAGCTTTTTCACCCTCCTCAACGTACCCCTCAGCGCGAAACTCGCGTGCCTGGATAGTGTAGTAGGCAGCTTTGCGCTTGCCACCCTTAATAAACCAGGTTGGCAGTTTGTTAAGATGAGGCATGATAAGAGTTCTTGATCACTTCATAGTATTCCAGCGCATGAAAAAGGGGCCGTCTCTGCAGCCCCTCTTTCTATTCAGTTTGTCAAGCTAAGATCAGCGGGCGGGGCCGTCAACCAGCTCATAGAACACGCCACCGACGCTGCCAGCGCTCAGGGCGTAGGACACGTTGTTGTCAGCGTCACAGATAGCGCCACGGACGTGGGCGATGCCAACGCCGTTCTTGTCGAGGTCGGTAGCTTCAGCAATCACCACGGCTTCGCCGCCGAGGGTCACAGTAGCATCGCCACCAGACAGGCCGACAACGATAACGCGGATGGTTTTGGCGTTAGCCAGGGTAACTGCAGCAGCAGTAGGGGTGGTGGTGATTTCCAGCTCGGCGTCAAGGCTAAAACCTTCGCGAGGGAACAATCCAGTAGAACGTGCAGCCATTTTAAGGTTACAGAATGAGGAACAAATGGAGAGCTTGACCGTAGCGAAGCCCTGTCACTACTATGATACCGATTTACTCGACAGGCTCAGCAGGAGCATTCGGGTCAGCGCTAGGACCGCTACCGCCAGCAAACTGCCTGGAAGGGCTGTTGACCAGTACGATGTACGGATCAAACTCCGCAGGGTGTTCACCAATCAGGTTGACGTGGTGACACATGTCCATAACGGGAGGGGTAATTTCATTGCCCTCCTCGTCATAGGTACCTGGAGTCGTCTCAATGCAGCCAACCTCGTCGATGGCACGATCTTGCGTGTAGGCGATCAAGGTAGCCTCAGGAGACTCCTCAGTGACTTCTGTGAGCCATCCGAGGGTGTCGCATAGCGCCAGGAAGGTAGCGCGGTCGGGAAAACGATAGCAGTACATAGCTTAGATAGGCGGAAGGGTTACGGAAAGGCAGGTGTTTAGTGGTTATTGCGCCACTCCGTTAAGGGTGATCGCCCAGCCACGAGACTTCAGGTTGGTAACAGCGGTAGCAACAGAAGGCGTACCCGTTCCAGTGTCGTAGTCAATGGTGATGGTTTTACCAGAGCCAGGAGCAGATTGACCAGAGGTGTCAATGCTGTTAAGGATGTTTTCGACGGAGGTAGCGGTAAGGGAGGAGCATCCATCCCAAGCGTCGACAAAGCAGTTATTTACTGGTGTGCCAGTCCAAGAGTCAAAGAAGTTTGCGGGGAAACTTGTTAGGCTGCTGCAGTCGCGCCAAGCATTTCTGAAAATAGTTCCACTAGACGTATCAATAGCTGGAAAACTTGTAAGGCTAGTGCATTGGTACCAAGCAGACTGAAAGTTACTCCCGCCAGACGTATCAATTAACGGAAAGCTGGTCAGGCTGCTGCACAGCCTCCAAGTGGCGTTAAAGGTAGTCCCACTAGAAGTGTCAATTAACGGGAAGCTGGTCAGGTTGCCGCAGCCGTACCAAGTGGAGCTAAAGTTAGTTCCACCAGACGTATCAATTAACGGGAAGCTGGTCAGGCTGCTGCAGCCGTTCCAAGCGTTGGCAAAGTTAGTCCCACCAGACGTATCAATTAACGGGAAGCTAGCAAGGTTGCTGCACCCTCTCCAAGCGGCATTAAAGGCACTCCCACTAGAAGTATCAAGTAACGGGAAGCTAGTAAGGTTGCTGCAGTCTTCCCAAGCGGAGTCAAACTCAATCCCACTAGAAGTATCAATTAACGGGAAGCTGGTTAGGCTGCTGCAGTTGTCCCAAGCAAACTGAAAGTCACTCCCACCAGACGTATCGATTAACGGAAAGCTGGTCAGGTTGCTGCAGTTACGCCAAGTGGCGTTAAAGCTAGTCCCACTAGACGTATCAAGTAACGGGAAGTTAGTAAGGCTGCTGCAGAGACTCCAAGCGGAGTTAAAGTTAGTCCCACCAGACGTATCAATGAACGGGAAGCTAGCGAGGCTGCTGCAGTTACGCCAAGATTGGGTAAAGTTAACCCCACCAGTAGTATCAACCGTTGCATCAAATGCTTCAAGTGACGCGCAACCATTAAATGCTCTAAACGCATGTAACGTCATGCTCACTGGTGCAGGACCAATGGCAACTACCTTGTCTTTGTGAGTGGTGTTGTTGTTGATATAGGGTTGGAAATAAGTTCCACTATCCAACCTGAAGCCAACCTCGTAATATCCAAGTCCATTAGCGAACGTGTGAACAGCATTAGTTAGTGTCTCTACCGTTCCATCACCCCAGTCAACTGTTACCTGTCCATCAGTAGTGAAGTCGAGAAGACGAAAGGTGCTAGCAAAGATCCGCCAACGCCAGAAGCCGTCATCCTCTGCATCTGAAGCGCTATTGATTGACCCCTGTGACAGGTGCTGGTTGAAGACGGAAACCCGCTGAATGCTAGCAGGGTCGGCAGGGAGGAGTGTCAGCGTGGTAGAACCACTAGAGCGTCCGAACGGCTTATTGATAGTCGTAAACTGGTCAACGTTAAAGACAGAGCTACCACTATTATCGATCGTTGCAACGTCAGCAGCGCGGGTTACGGTAGCGCCTGAGGTTGGGATGTAGGAGGTGGGGAAGGTTTTGTTGTTTTCATACTGCAAGCCCCAAACGTAAATCTCTTCGGTACCAGCAGGAGTCCAGTTTCTGATAACAAAAGTACTAGCATCTTCACTCATGCCGACAGTCGGTCCACCACCGCCAATAGTTGTTCCGACTGCCCAAATGCGGATCCAGTCATTCGGAAAATCCTGATATCCTGCACTGATGATTGTACTTGATGATCCTTTTATGTCCTGACCAAGAAGACGATTAGAGGTGAGTCCAGGTTCGATATCGAATAATGCAGTGAAATGGTTGTCAATACCCCCAAACCCAACTAAAACGTATCTATAAGTGCTTTTTTTAACAAACGCACTTACAACGATATTATTTGAAGATGTTGTACTTTTAGTTATTCTAACTCCGCCTGTAGAAAACCCCGAATCAGCAAGAATTTTGTAGGACCCAAGCGATCCAGTTGGATTAACTGCAGAAGAATCAAAGGGAACAGTCACACTCTTAAGGCCATAGCCACTACTCACATCTTCACTTTCCGTCAATAAGTTCGTCCTAGCCTCTTCAATCAACAACCCGAGGCTTTCACCCGTAGATGGATCGTGGTCGAAGCGGGGCGTATCTACAGCAGCACTCTGAATCAGCCCATCACTGTCGACATACGTCCCACTGCTGGCGCGGGTGAAGGTGATCAGGTTGTTGCCACTGACGCTGTCAGTAAGGCTCTTGTTCTCAGCGAAGTTAATATCAAGGGTTGCGTCATCAAACAGCGTGCCGCCAAGCTTCGGCACCAGCAGATCACTAAAGACGATACCGCCATTCTGCAGGTCGTAGTGTTGTCCGCTGCCAGCAGGAATTAGCTGCTCGCTGAGCAGGAACTGCCCAGTCAGGGCGTTAAAATGTGCAGACATTATTCTCAGCTCCGTGCAATGGAGGTGCAGTTGCCGCTACCATCGTAGGTAAACGTCAGGGTAGCAACGGTAGCACCGTTAAGCTTATAAGCGATGGTGGCAGGATTGCCGTCAGCGTTATGACCAGCGGGCTCAACAGTGTCGTGAGCGGGGAGGTTCAGACCTCGGGTGGAAAGAGTGGTAGCCATAACGCCCTCCTGCGGCATTAAATTAGTTACACTAGTCTACCCAAGCATTAAAAAAGGACCCCGAAGGGTCCTAAGAAGTCAGTGGTAGACTGATCAGACGGAGGCAGTTGCGTCGACGTTGGTCAAGCGAGCGGCGGCTCGGCCATTGATCAAAGCAAGACCGCAATACCATTCCACGCGGGTGATCAGCTGAGGCTGGGAGAAGGACTCGCCCAGTTCGCGGACGTTCACGCCGCCGTTCTGGATGCCAGTCAGGAGGTCCTGGCCGAAGGAGACGCAGTAGATGTCCTGATCAGCAGGGTTGCTGTCGAGGATAGCCACGTTCTTGTGGTCGCGATCCAGTTCGAGCACGGGCACGCCGCTGTAGCTCATCTGCTGGTAGCCGAATTCGGTACGAGCGATTTCGATCTGACCGTTAGCGCGAGCGTGCTTGCTCAGGTGACGACGAGCAGACTTCGACATGATCAAGTACTTGGAACCGCCCTGGGCGTCCACGTTGTCGATCACTTCGTCAAGCTTGCCCAGATCCAGAGCAGCAGCAGAACCAGCGTTCTCGAAGTACTGAGAAGAGCCAGACTGAATACGAGCAGCCAGACCGTCGAACTCGGAAGGGGACTGGTTGGAGTCGCCGTTGATGAACAGAGCTTCCCAAGCCATGCGCATTGCACGGACGCGGGACTGGATCTGATAAGCCTTGGCTTCAGCGCCTTCGAGGTCCACGATAGCGCGGTCAACCTTGATGTCGCCACCGAAAAGCTTCAGGCTTTCGGACTGCTGGCTCACTTCAGCGTAAGACTCAGCCAGGGCGCCGTTGTAGTTACGGAATCCGACATCGGGCAGGCTCTCTTCGCGCTTCCAGAACAGGCCGTTGCCTTCAATGTTGCGGAAAGGGAGAGCGGACATGAGCTGACCAGCGGCCAGTTCGGTTACAACAGCCAGCTCCTGAGGAGTCTTGGCGTGTTTTTGAGCTTCAAGGAGCGTCAAAGCCATGATAAAAATACCTCTTAAAGTAAGAAAGAACAGAGTGTGGGTGTTAGGCCTAGGCAGCCGTCACGACCGCTTCGACAAATTGCACCCTTTCAGTCGTCTCCATCTCGGAACTTTCCTACGGGGCTGCTATCCATATAATACCTATACCAATAAAAAAGACCCCGAAGGGCCTTTCTGGTAGCAGCTAACCTATGGGCGAGATTGAACTCGCTAGTGAATGGGCTGCATGAGCCTATTCTATCAGGAACCGAAAGCGCGTTGGAACAGTTGCTCAGCGCTTAGGCTTGACAGATCTTCGGTCGGCATCCCGTTGGCGTCAGTGCCGCCATAGCCAATACCAGCCCCCGCACCCTTAGTACCCTTAAAGAAGGTACCGTAGATGGGATGGACTTTATATGAGGCGATGTAGTCCTCGGCAGACACACGCTTACCAGACTCCTTGTCAAGCACAGGATCGCCAGCAGCGTCGACCACAGTCAGAGAGCCATCAGCTTCCTGGCGGAAGTTAGCACCAACCTGCTGAGCCATCATGTCGAAGAACGACACGCCATCAGCCGCATCAGTGCGACCACCAGCAGCATAGAACACCTTTTCCAAGGCGTACTTCTTCTTGTAGTCAGCCAGTGCGGATTCAGCAGCAGCAGCCTTAGAGGCAGCTTCTTGAGCGTCCTTGCTGTACTTCAACTCGATCGCCTCCTTTGCTTCGCCCCACTGAGCCTGCACACGGGCAGCTTCAGCAGCTTCGGCTTGGAGCTTAGTATATTCGTCGGGATTGATCTCGGCGAACTTGTCGAGTTGAGTCTTGGTCTCCTTCAGGTCGCGCTCGTACTGCTTGCGTGCTTCACGCTCAGCTTTGAGGGCTTTCAAAAGGTTCTCTGCTTCCGAGCGAGGCATCATGTCGTCGCCTGCTGGAGCGGGGGCGGAGGTGACTTCCTTCTCGGGAGTCATGTTCTCGTCAGCCATGTTGTCTGCCAGGGATCACCCCTGGACGAATGTTACGCCGCTAGTATTCCAATTGCCCCGAATCAGCGTTTCCACTTCTTTTGAGGACAGAGCATGTCAGGGTCACCGCCAACCCATGTTTTAGCTTCCATGAAGCAACCACAATCCTTACAACGCTTGCTTTCAGCATTGAAGAAAGGACACGCCTTGCAGGTGTCGTAACGCTCTTCACGAATCTCTTTCGAGACCTTTCCATACCTGACTGCTTGGCCTGCTGTTTTCATCAAGCCTGTCGCCATCTTGCTTATGCTCGGGCCCTTGGCAGCAGGGGTTGCCTTTTGCGCCATTCCTGCTAACTCTAGCAGCTTTTCATTCCGAGACTTCGGATAAGCCGAGCAAGGGCCTGTAGGATAGACCCCTGCTGACTTCAGTTCCTCACGAATGTCCATGCCTAGTCAAAAGCTAGGCTAGGATGCCTATCAGGATTTGAGCACGTAACTTGAACTTGTGGTGTTGTAGTACAGCTCACCAGTGGACAAGCCGCCAGTGCCTGCTGCTGTGTCGTCCACATACTCTTCGATGTCAAGCAAGGAACGCACGCCAGCGGCTTGAATAGGCCTGAACTTAGCAGTGGCCGATTCGTACTGCAGGATGTCCCCGTCAGCCAGGGCGACAGGCGTTCCAGAAACACTGGTCAGGCTGAAATAAAGAGCAGATGCGCTGGTGTAGGCACTCAAGTCTGGAGAAAGCCCACTGAAGTAGGCGTTATTTGTGCCCTGGTCGAAGGAGTTCGTCGCTGTGTGTTGCGTAAAGGTTGTGCCGTCTGCGCTAATCCATAAGTCTAGACTTGTCCCTGCGGTAAACCCTTGAGAGGCAAGTGATGTTCCTGAGGTTGGATTATTTTTGTTGATGTAGATCTTGTTATAGATGCCACCGTTGGTGTCAAGAGCAAAGCCTCCTGCAGTGTTGCCAGTGTTGGTAAAATCACCATCGGACTGCTTTGCGGCGTTGTAGGAGGACGTGGGAGGAGTCACTTGAAGTTGAAAATCATCCAGATCTTCAACACCAAGACTGACCGCGCCAGGCTCCCACTTCTGGGCAGCGTTATCCCAGATAAGTGCTTGACCGTCAGTGGGTGCAACGGTGGAGGTGTCTACATCATCGAGCTTGTCGATAGAGTAAGGGATAGTAACTGGTGATCCTCCACCAAGTAGCTGCGCAGTTGGTGGCGTGAATGCTGCTGTGTAACGAGCGACTCCTGTTGTAAGCCTGAAATCGTCTATATATCCATCAAAATCGTAAAAGCCAGTGCGGCTCGATCCAATGGTAAGGCTGTTCTTGAATAACCATTCAGTAAAGTTTGTAGCACTATCGACAAGAGTACCGTCTACGAACATTCTGAGAACGTTAGACGCATCACGGGTGACGGCAACGTGATGCCAAGCGTTTAGGGAAGGAGCTGTGGCAACAAGAACATCACCGCTGTTGTATGCCCAAAACTTCAATTCTGAATTACGATGAATCAGCTCATATCCGCCATTAACATTCTGGGAATTCACAAGCCCACCATCAGTACTGGATGCGTAGAACCACATTTCAATTGTGAACTGACCTGTGCCCGTAACTAGAACACTGTCTTGTACTGAAATAGTGCTGTTTGCACCGTCAAAATAGGCTGAAGCTCCGCCAAATTTAAATTGAGCGGTTGAAATTTGAGAGTTTCCGTTAGCGGAAAGGCTTAGTCCGTTTTGGCTGCTGTCTGTAAATGTTGTTGATCCGTTAGTGCCATTGCAATGCAGCAGCAGTTGAACGTTGCTGTATTCAGGATCAGCTGCGGATGTGTAACTCACTCCGCCAATGACAGGTCCAGCAATCCATTGACCGTTCTCATAGATCAGCGCTTCGCCGTCCGCTGCTGATGGCAGTGTTGTGCCACTTGAGATTGTCCCTGGTTCCCACTGACTATTTGCGTTGTCCCAGACCAATGCTTGGCCATCAGTAGGGGCAACGGTCGAAGTATCTACATCGCTGAGGTCGTCAATGCTCGCAACAGCACTACCTTCATTCAGCACATGAATAACGCCAGCCATTAAGGCATGGCTGGTGCATTGGTAGTAAAGCGTTGATGGAGCGTCCATTCGCACTTCCCATGTCAACGTGCCATTACTGACTGCGTTGTTGGTGATACCGTCGTTGTATGCCGTGCCACCGATACCCTGAGTGCTCTGAACCTGGAACGGGTGGGCACCCATCGTGTTGGTGAACTTGTACGTCTGCCCACGCATCACATAGATGGCGGGATCCGTTTCCGTTCCTGCGAAGCCAGCGCCTGCAAAAATATAATCAGTAGTCCCGTTTGCGGTCAGCGTCCATTCGATTTCACCGCTAACACCTCCAGGCTCCCACTGGCTAACGGAGTTATTCCAGACAAGCGCCTGCCCATCTGTAGGGGCTGCCGTCGTGGTGTCAACGTCTGACAGGGCGTCAATAGAAAGATCATTGGGCTGCCACTCACTGTCAACGTTGTTCCAGATCAGTACCTGCCCATCTGTAGGGGCTGCCGTCGTGGTGTCAACGTCTGACAGCGCGTCAATAGACGTAGAAGCCAGGTCTGCGCCTGCCTGGGTCAGCGTGCCGCCCTCTATGACATAGATGCCGTTTTCATCCGTAGCGTAACAAATTTCCCCCTCTTTTAGGTCACCAGCCGCGATAGCCGTATCGAGGTTTGCCTTACTGCCGCGAGCAATTCTTACGGGAACACGGTTAGCGGGGGTGGCCATTTCAAAGACGCAATTTCTGCGTTAGTATTCCTAGAAGCTTCCCCCGTCAGGCCCCTCATCGTCGCCAAAAAGTTCAGCGGGAAGGTCTACTCCGCTACTGCTGCTAACCGTGATCGTGGGGTCAGAATCGTAAACGGTAATTACGGGCGCACCAATTCCTACTGCGCCAGTAGATAGCACATTACCAGTGGCTTCATCGTAAAAGCTTACCCTGAAGCCAGAGGTCGTTTTGTTTTCGACTTCAAGAACATTCCATCCAGCCTCTCCTGAGTGCAGTACCGAATAATCCGTGCCAGGCTGGGCGGTGTCAAAGGTAAAGTCGATGTAACTGTCTGTGCTGGCAATGTAAACATGCGCTGCGGATGACATGCCTGTGTGGGCAGTCGTGGAGCTGATGTTATTGCTGTCGATGTAAGCATGCGCGAACGGAGCAACCGCTGTCGTAGACGCAGATCCAGCACTGAAATCACCGCCACCATAAACCCCAAAGACATATGCTGAGTCCACTGTTCCTGTATCAAAGTCGCCACCATCACCTCGACCAGCGCTGGCAGCCACGGAGCCAGGCTCCCATTGTTGAGCGGTATTATCCCAAACCAACGCCTGACCGTCTGTGGGGGCGACTGTCGTCGTATCCACGTCGCCGATGTCGTCAATACTAGCAACAGACCCGCCAAGCCCTGTTGACGGTACGGGTCTCCAGGCAGAGGTGGCTGATTCGTATTGCAGGATGTCGCCGTCAGCAAGGGGTGCAGCGGCACCAGGGGCCGAAAGGCTGAAGTACAGAGCAGATGCGCTGGTGTAGGCGTTTAGGTTTGGCGAAAGCCCAGTAAACAGTGCATTGTTAACACTTTGGGCGTATGAGTTTGTCGCTGTGTGTTGCGTGAAGTTCACACCGTCCGCACTAACCCACAGGTCCAGAGTTGTTCCTGCGGTAAAGCCTTGACTGGCCAGGGAGGTTCCTGAAGTAGGAGTGTTTTTGTTGATATATATGCCTGTGTAATTGCCGCCGCTCTGATCAAGAGCGTATCCACCAGTCGTGCTGGAATTTGATCCACTCCAGTTGCCATCAGATTGCTTGTCAGAGTGATATGCAACGGGGTGAGTGCCTGGTTGCGGCAAATAGTCGTCCAGATCTTCTACGCCAATGCTGACAGCGCCTGTAAGCCCATTAACACTACTGACACTGCCGCTGGTCGAAGCAGGCCTCCAGAGACCCGTAGAAGCCTCGTAGAGGAGTGCCTCGCCGTCTTGAGGGGTAAGGAACGCATTCTGTTCCTGAACGACGATAAACTCGTTGTTAGCCTGGGCGTCCAACAGCTCCTGCGGCCAAGGGTAACCAGAAAAACTAATATAGTCCGCTCCTGAGGCGTATGTGCTCGCAACGGTGCTGGTTACAGCCGTATGCTTGTATCCCCATCGCGTGACGAATTCAATCGCAGTACCAACAGGAACTGTGCTGAGCCAAGACTGTATAGGGTCTGTATCGTACCATGCAAAATAGTTGTTAAAATTAGACCCGATATCCCACATCCCCGACGCGCTGGGAGTGTTGTTTGAGGGGCCAGACAAAACAAACGACTGCTTGGCTGGGTCAACCCCGTACTGAAAGTTTCCTAAATTCTCAACGTCAATAATGACATCATCAATCTGGCTATTGACGCTGGCAACCTTGCCCGAAAGGGTGACGATAGTGCCAACAGCATCCTTTGTGTAAAGCGCTGCAGCGCCCGTAGTAAGGCCAATGACTACCTCTCCCTGGCTGATCTCGTCCGTTCCACCTGACCCGATAGCAGACTCGATTGCCGCCTGGCTGTCCGTAGAGTTCTTGAGTACGATTCTATCGGGAAAAACAGCCACAGTACAAGTACAACTGGGCTAGGCTTCCTATGAGGGCTATCCGTTGAAGGTCCACTTGCCAGCAAGGATGCAGCCTGGGTTAAAGTGAGGACCGAAATAGGTTTGCCCAAGCGTGGGCTCACCAGGTTTTAGGTACGTCTTCCTTAGACAGCCAGCTTCCGTGCTTCTTACCAGGCGTTGTATGTTTACTCCACTTGAGTTCGCCAGGTACATGCCACATCCTAAGCTTTGGCCAGTACAGTCTCCTGGGCCAACAGAGATACCGCTGCTCCACGCTGATTCCCCGCAGGGGCTGAACTTACCAGGGTGGGAGCAAGGGGGTCCGTAGGACACGGGATAGCAGCCGCCATCATCGCAAAGGCCGCTACCTTGACTGAAGCTAGCGTAGACAGTCCTAAATTTTCGCTGACCTTGGTCCACATAGCTTTGCGTGCCAGTGAACGACCAACCACCTGGTTGACTGAAGTCTACGCACGCCTCGCTGCATCGAGACCGAATCTCTGCTTGTAGCTTACTTCTTAAATCATTCGTGGTGCCGCCAAAACCTTCGTATGAACAGACTCTTGCGGGACCCACATCTTTGCCGCAGCAGATATGCGATTCAATTTTGACACATTGACGGCAGCGATTGTTCGTCTCGTCAGTTGCGGCGCATTGGCCAAAGCTAGAGCTGGATGAGTCGGTGATGCATGCCTTGCATCCATCACAAGTGCGTCCCGCGTTACAGTAGCACGGAACATTAACAGTTCGTCGTGCGCATTTACCAAGCGAACAGGTCTCACATTCGGGATCGCAAAGTGGTTGCCCATCGCATAGGCTTGAGACTGTACCGAGAAGGGCATAGTACCCTTCGCACCAAGCACTGCACGAACGTTCATCGTTGTTTTGGCCACCATCGTCTTGGCCACCATCGTCGCGTGCGCATTTTCCAGTTACGCTATTTGTGGCCGCATTATAGCCGTAATACAGTCGTCCCCCGCAACAGTCAACCCTTCCACTACCCCTTCCGCATGTTGCGTCCAAAGAGCAGGAGCGTTTGCCTGAGTTACAGTCACCCTCATATATGTAGCAGCCCTTCACATAGGTCCCTTGAGTGTCATTAGTGCCGCTTCCAGGGTTATTATTGATTGGCTGACACTTGCCATCGATACAGGCGTATCCAGCCGCGCATTGAGATGTTGCAACACAAGGACTGCCGTTATTTTTGCTGAAGTACCCCAGGTCCCGCAGGCGCCGCTCTTCTTCTCGCCGCAGCCGATCGGCCTCGTAGCGTTTTTCAAACCAGTCTTCAAATTGGGCTGCCATGTTATGTGTTGTCTAAGGTTCCGCGACCAAAGTGCATCGGGTCGACTTCTGCTCCAGTATACCCATCTTCAAAAGCTCTCATGGCAACTGGCACCCATTGCAAGGTTCCGCCAACGTTTACCCCAACATACATGCCGTAAAGTTCAAGGTTGCCGCCAAAACCAAACTGAATGTTGTTGGCCACGTCGTACGTCTGGTAGTAATCAAAGATCAACTGCCCCTCGTAGTCGGGGGTGGAAGCGGTATGATCAAAGTCGGGCCTCCTGTCGACAGACACGGGCTGATTCAAGACATGCCTGCGCTGAACAGTTGGGCCAGCAACAACTCGCGGTGAATTGATAGCCATCACAACACCTTAATGTAACGATCCCCAAACGGGTCCGAGACGTAAAGCTCGACAGCATCAATCGTGTCGTTGTAGTAACCAAACATCACATTAGGCTCTACTGGCGTGGCCAGGGTTTCAGACGTGTTGGGTTTCGTCCCCAGCATCTGAATCGCAACACTGTAATTAGTGGTGATATCCTGAGCCGAGAAGGATGATCTGTTGATTGCCATGATCAGTACTTGCTGTAGTAAACGCCCTTGGCGTGAGTTAACTCGACCTCGCTGCCTGCCCTGATAGAAGTCAAGCCAATCGGCTTGGTCGTGTACTCCTTGTCGTTATACGAGACCACAGCCGTTCCGTCGTTGGCCAGCCTTACCCAAGACGCACGAACACTACCCTCAAAGTCTCCAGGAATAACTTCCTTGCTTTCTAGTCGCTCCAGCTGAACAAGTCGCTCGCTAGCGCTAAGATCGATTAGTTCATTCAGGAGGCTCATCAGTTAACAACTCCATACTGCTTCAGGTTCCAGTAAAATGCTGCCTCGTTGCCGTCAACCAGCGTGACGAGACTGGTGGTTTTTGCGCTAGTGAACAGGTCGCCTGCATTTGCGGGAGCATAGATCGTTCCAGCGCTGAAGGTTAGATCGCCTGCCCCGACAGTCGGATCCAGTGCGGCAAGGGTTGCATTGTTAATCGTCAAGGTGTCCGATGCCGCGTAGTCGTAACCAGGCTTGTTGATTGTAAGGGCATAGTCCGTGGTAGCAGCACCAAGGTTTGTAACCACCAGATCGACGGTCAAGCCTACTCCAGAGCCGCTTGTACTGTCAATGGGAATGTTTGTGTAAGCGGCTGGGGAGTTAGCAGCAGAGGCGGGTGCGGCGGTGACAGAGCCTAGTGTTAATACGTTTCCAGTACTCCAGACAAGCGCGACATGGCTAAATTCCAGCGCAGTGGTACCGCCATCATGCGCGAAAACCGTCGCCTTCTGTGACATAGCAACGCCACCATCAGCGTATCCGCCAACGTCGGCGGATTCGTACTTGATCACGGCACGAGCGTAGCCGCCAGTGCCGAGGGCAACCTCACCTGCAAGCAAAGTAGTGTCTGAACCTACGACGCTAGGGTCAAAAACAAAGGCGGGCAGATTGATCAGTCGAGCCTCGAAGAACTGGTCAACGTAACGTTCACGCAGGATGTCGTCAATTTCGGTAGAAGATACCTTCGCTGCGATTGTCATAGACCCAAAGCTGATCGACTATAGAGTACCTACGGTGCTGCCGCGAAAAGATCGTCAGTCACGACAACAGCAGTGGTGGTAACGATTAAGCCATCATTCGTTTCCAAAGGAATGCTGCCAGTGCCTGTCGTCTCGACGATCCCTCCTGGCTCTACCACTATACCCCCGACATGCGGAATAATAGTAAGATCCACCCGAGCGGTTAGGTCCGTAGGGTTGGGGGTGCGTACTGGAGAGTCTCCGTAAATAAAGACATACGAATCCAACTGAAGATTGATGTCAACGTTAAAGGAAAAGCTTTGGCCGACTACGTCATTCGCAATAGATGGCGGAGCAGACACTCCAGGCGGAGGCGTAGGAGCCCCTGGCGTTGCACTCATGTCTGGACTGGAGTTGCCTGTCAGATTGTCCCCAAGCACAAGCGTGCCGATGCTGAATCCGTTCCAAACCCCATTCATCACAACAATCGCTTCCTCTTGGGTCACGCCCCAGGCGCAGGCATCCATCCGCATTGCGGCAATTCTGTTGTTTTTATTGTCAGCATAACGGAACGGCCTACCTGGATACCAGCCAGTTACGATCTCAGAGCGCATTGACTCGCCAATCTGCAGACCGTAAAGACTCCCCTTGGTAAATCGAACAAGGTAGTTGCTGTAGTCAGCAACCCATCCTTGGACAGTAGAACTGCTGGAAGAAAGCAGCGGAACAGGGATTGACTCCTCCAGCTGGTAGTTGGCCGCCACTGAAGGTGGAGTGATGTAGGAGTTTGTATTCAGGTTAATTAAGGTCGAGCGTTCTGAGGTAGAGGTCGAAGGCGATTTGACCGAATCAGGACGAGGGTCGTTGACGACGTTTGTAGCAGATTTTCTAATAACGACTGTCTTGATTCCTTCCGTTGCGTCCAAGTAGCGGGCGACTGAATACGAGCTACCTAAACCCGAAACCCCGATTCCCCTAGAGGCTACACTGTTGAAGGTAATTGTTTCTTGAATGTTTAGGTTGTTTTCTAACCTGTAGTTCGTGATAACTTTTGTTGCTAAGTAAAGCTGATTATATTTCGTATCAAACTGCTTGTCAAAATCTTGAAGTCGACCGTTAGAAACGCCAGAGCGCCAGTCTTCTGGATTGGCAGCGGAAAGCATTGTTTCATAACTGTCCTGAACAGTGCTTGCCAAGGACCCATCCCTGTTGTAAAAGTATTCAACGACAGTACGCCTTAAAACGCTCGTTTCCATTCCGTAGTATGAACAGCCGCCGCTGGGGCGACAGCTGTAGCCGTAAATTTGCTTACAGAAAGCATATCTGTCTGCAAAGTACTGCGAGTTAGCCTCAATGAGTGGGCCAGACTCTTCCTCTTCGGCCCTAGAAATTTGTCCTCCTATGCCAAGGTAGTAGCTTGTGGATGTTACGACCTTGTTGGCAGGAAGGTAGACAGTCGTTCTTTCGGTAACGAAAGCTTCGTTGCATAGCTGGCTTTGCTGTTCGCCGTCCTGCTGCCCTTGGTTTGACTGCGGGGCCTCGATAACAGTTCCACAGCCACTAACTCTAACTGGACTACGAGGAGGTTCGTTTACTCTTTCATTGATGTTGCTGTCATTTTCGTCTTGTTTTACACGAGCAAACGTAACAGCAGGATAGGTAATAAAGTAGTTTGATTCTGTTACCGTAGTGTCTTCCGTCGGCGCACTTTGATCGCCAGTAATTGCGCCAGCAGGAACCTGGTAGGACAGCTTGATTGTATCTGGAATTGGACCAGCTCCCGCCAAAGGCGAGACCGATAAAGCTGTTTCTCCTAGCACGGAAACCCAGTCACCACCGTCAACGCCAGAGCTGTTGTCGTTGCCGAAAAACCTTCGGCTTTGGAGAACGCCTTGATTGTCCTGATACAGGATCATGCCAGCCGAGGCGAAGCTGGCCGAGCAGTTTTCGATCGTCCGCTGTGTCGGATCCAGGGGGATTGGCACCAGAGGAAGTACCTCGGAGGTGTTGTCCGTTAGGTAGGCCAGGCTTAAGCGGCAGCCAACCTGGATGTCAAGTTGCTCAGCCTCCACGTTGTAAGCTAGGCCAAGCACATAAAGATGGCCCCTGGGGTGCCTGTAAGCCGCTCCACCAGGCTCTTGAACGTCAAGGGTGATCAAGGTGCCACGCTTGAACAGATTGCGGTCGTAGTCCTCTATATCGACCCCTCCTGGCCTTTGCCCAAGCAACAGCGTGCCGCTGGTTGTGATTAAACCATTCTTGAATGCGCTGACATCGCTTACCTGCAGGGAAACGAAACTGCTCGTGTAGTCTTGCCCGCCGACTGTCAGGCTTGCGGCTCTTGTTTTTTGTACGAGGTACCCCATGATCAGACCTCCTGCAAGCCGAAGCTTACCATCGTCAACTTGGGACCCATGCGTGTGTAAGAGGGCGCAGTGACGAAGACGACATTCGTGGTAACATCAGCACCCCAGGTCTCGTCAACAACCCCGCACGCAGCCGTAAGCCCTGCTGCTCTGTCCGTATCCCAGGCCCTGAACATAGCATCAAAGCTAAGGGCATCCGCTGTGTCCATAACTGTAGAAATGACCCATTGGTATTTCTGCGCATAAGCAGATCCGCCAAGCAGGTTAGCGCCGCTAGCAGACATTTCGTAGGAAATTTCGCCAACATACGACCTTGGCATTGCATTGTCACCAAAATTGTCAATATAAAAACTATAAACAGGCGATCCACCTGACGGCGTGTAAGAAATGCCTAGTCGTCGTGCCGCCATTAGGATTGCCTAGCTGGGCTAGGATTCCGAAGCCCGTTCTGCAATGGCCGCGTACTTGGGAAGATCTCTTCGACCCGTAGGAGGAACATGCTTATTAGCCTTGATTGCCTTAAGGACCTTATCGCTTGCCCTGGCATAGGCCTCAAAGGCTTCGTCGTACCAGGCTAGTAAGGTCTCATGGACTGGCTCATCAACATCATCCCCAGTTGAACGCTTGACGGCTATCAAAAGCCATATAACAAGGTTTTCCAGTTCCGACAAAGACATCTCATCAGGATGCACGTCTGGAAACTTGCGAGGGTCTTCGCCCATGGTGTACTCCAGGTAGAGCCTGGCAGTGTCGCTAGTGTCTCCGAACAGGAACATGGGCCAACCTTCGCTAGGCAAAGGATACCGATCAGCGGAACCGACGGCGGCGGAGGCGAGTCATCTCGACCATCATGTTGTTAGCAGCTTGGACGGGGTTGGCTGCTTGGACGGTAACGCTCTGGTTAAAGGTGTCCCCGCCCATTGCGCTCTGAATAGCCTTGACCATGGAACCCATTCCACCACTGCTGGCGCGAGAAGCATTTGAAGCTGCTGCGCTGTTAAGGTTGACGCCACCCGTCGGGATATTAAGCTGGCTCGTCAGATGGGCAGGAATAACGGTACCAGAGCCTGGGGCCTTCCATGCGCCAAACGCGGGAGCATTGATCATGCTGAGCCTGCCACTAGCGCTTAAAAAGGCCTCACGACCAAGCTCGTTGACCTGGTAGGAAGTGCCGCCAGAAACTGGGCCACCTGAAGCCCTAGCAGAAAGCCTTCCCGAGCCTTCAGCACTGCCAGAAGACTTGTTGGCCCTGGCTGCGTTAAGCTCCCTTTGCGCCGCTGCAGCCTGCCTGAGCGCGGTGCCAAGTTCATTAACCCTTTGTGTGGCTTGGCCGTACTCTCCCGCAAGTGTGTTAACAAGGCCAACCTGTTCGTTAACGCTTACGTTACTGAGGTCAACCTGTCTCGTCACATTTTTGGCATTCGCAAGAGCTTGATCCATGAGCCCGATCTGTTTGTCACGCTCTTTGGTTATATTTCTTAGCCTTTTTTCGTTCGCTTTGATTTTATTACCAATCTTTTCTTCCGCGGTTGCCTGTTTTTCTTTAGTGGCTTTAATTTCCTTGTCTTTTTCGGCTTGGACTTCAGCTTTTTCCGCAAGCTTTTTCTGAATTTGCTCCTGCCGCTCCATTCGTGACAGGCGGGCTTGAGCACGCAGCAATCCTTCTTTATCGAGTTCTCCGCTCGAAATTTTGGCCTGAAGTTGACTCTTCTCGAACTGGTAAAGCTTTTCTTCTGCAGACGTTCTTTCGCGCAGTTTTCCGATAGCTAAATCGATAAGATCAAGCTCGGCGTCATAGCGAGTGTTGATTTCATCCAAGCGCTCTCGATGATTATCCTTCATCTCCTGCTGTTTAATTCTGTCCTCCTCAAGCGTTTCCTTGATTCCTGCAATCTCTTTATCGTACTTTTCTTTGACAGATTCTTTCAAAGCTTTGAGTATTTCGATCTCTTCGTTAAGCGCTGCTTTTCTTTCATCCTGCTGGGCCTTTGCCTCCTTATACCTATCCAGCAGGCCGTCAAATCCTTGGTTGCTCGCCTCAAGGAACTTCACCTGCTCTTGAGTAAGCTCGCCAGTAGCTCCTGCAGCTATAAGTGCTTCTTGCTTCAGGTTTTGTGTCCCAGCAGCTGCGTTGTCCACACTGGCCTTCACGGCAGAGTAAGCAAGCGCAGCAGTTCCCGCAGCAGCCGCAACCTTGAGTATGCCGCCAGGAGCTAAAGCTACAAAGAAGGCCTTGGCAGCATTCAATGCCATCTGTATATTCTTATAATTTTTAATAGCCTTGACAACAGTCTCGATTGCATTAGCAATGACAAACCACTTGGACAGGGCGAAGTAGGCTATTGTTGCAGCGGCCAGCCCAGCAAAAAGCCCAATGACAGTGCTCATATTGTTTGCGATGGCGAAGATGCCGTCCGCAAAAAGCTTCATAGAGCCACTGACGACACCTCCCATGGCTCGATCCAGGTTATTAAAGCCATTGATAAACTCCAGCGCCAGCTTCTGCATGGCAGCCTCAATCCTCTGCAGCCTGCCAGCAAAAGTCTCCTGCATCCGCTTGGCGACATTCATGTAATCACTGGTATCTGAAGTCAGATTCTCAAGAGCTGCGCTGACTGTGTCAAAGCTAATCTTACCCTCCGACGCCATTTTCTTGAGTTCCGTGGTCGTATAGCCAGTTACAGTACTCATCTCCTCCCAGATGGGAATACCCTGGATGGCGAACTGGGTCAAGTCACGAGTATAGGCCTGGCCTTGGGCAGCAATCTGGCCAAGGTTTCTAGCTAGCAGGTTGATATCTCCACCAGTGGCGGCAGAAACGACCGCAAGCCGCTCGGTAGCATCGATGGCGGTTTCGGTCTCAACGCCAAATGCCATCATGATCTTGCCCGCCTGAGCAACCTGTTCCAGGTTAAACGGACTGTTGGCGGCAATTCTCACGAATTCATCAAAGGCATCCCTAGCTTCGTCCGCCCCACCAGCAAAAGCCTCCAGCTGCAGTTGAAGCACTTCCATGCGCTGTGCGGTTGCAGCAAAATCACCAATACCGCGAGCGATGCCCATGATCGCGCTTGTCGCCAAGTTGGCAACGGTCTGAACGACAGCGAATTTGCCGATTATGCCAGTAAGCTGTGCCTTCATCTGTTGCAACGGACCGCCCTGGGTCATAGTCCTCAGGCGCTTGGTAGCTTCCTGGATTCTCTGCGTTACCTTGTTCCAGTCAGCGGAAACCTCCTTGGTACCGTTTTTGTATTTTGCAGTATCTCCTTGAAGCTGTTTTAGAATGGTCAACTGACGCTTTAATTCATTAGGCGTCTTCCCGAACTCGCCATTGATAGCCTTGACCGCCGTTTCAAGCCTTTTGGACTCCTGGTTAATGCTCTGCACCTTTTTGGCGACCAGTTCGCCGTCCTTCAGGTTGATCTGTACGCTGGTCTGAAGGTTTTGCCCGAATGCCTGGTTTAGCTGATGCTTAGCCTTGGCTGCGCCCTGATCGAAAGCACTGAAGAACTGGTTGATCGACGAAACCGCTGTGTTGGTGTCGACTTCTAGGTTAAAATTAAGATTTTGAGCCACGTCGAGACCAGAGCTGCCTGTAGGCTTCCATAAAAAAAGAGCCCCCGAAAGGGCTCTTGGTTCTTGCTAGGTTAGAATCAGCTCTGGAGGGTCAGGTGGTAAGGGCCGTAGCCAGTCAGGGTGCATTCCCAGGACACGATGCTACTAACCTCGTTGGACTCGGTGTAGCCAGTCAGGGTGCCGTAGCCCACGATTTCTTCGGTGGTGCCAGTAGGTCCAACACGCTTGAAAGCAACACGCAGGCCATCTGCCACGGTGTTCTGCTCAGTCAGGCGAAGGATCTTGTAGCCAGCATCGCCGAAATCAGCGATACCAGCCAGGGTGACGCTGAAGCTCTTGGTGGTGGCCACAGCCTGGTTGAAGCCGTTGGTGCTGTCATCGTAGGTATAGATGTCCTCGGTTCCCGTGTCGGTCTCCAGGGAAGCGGAGGTCAAGCCCTGCAGGCGAACAGCGTCATCCGTGCCGTCCATAGTGAAGGCAACGGAGTTCACAGTGAACACGCCATTACTGTAAGCCACGGAGTGGGCAGAGTCGACAGGAGTAGCGGTGTCAACGGTAGGAGCTGCAGCGAAGTCGCTCACCAGTGCGTTCTGCACTGGGACGATGTAAAAGTCGTAGCCGAAGGCTGCCGAGAAGTTTGCCATAGTAAAAACGGGAAAACCCGCATGAAGGTACCTCGGACCCTCATGGGGCCGTTATCTTTATTCTTCCAAACGGCTCGGAAGCCTGGTAGAATGTTCTTGAGGCGGTTCCTCGATATATCGGAGTCTCTGGGCTCCTCGTTTTATAGGAGCCGCCCGACTCTTAAGCTGCCAGGACAGGCATATCAGAGCGGATCACAAGCTTGGTCTGCACCAAGGACCCCAGGCCATCCGTTGTTGCGACTGTCTGGATCGCCTCGGACCCCAGGAAGCGGCTACAAGCCCTTTCCGCAACCGCTTGGACATCAGAGCCCTTGGCGGGCTCCCAAGCCACCAGGAAGACGCTCCAGTTGACAGTTAAACGTGCAGCGTCGTTGCTGATGTATTCGTTCTTCGTAAAATCACCAGCGTCTTGAATAATGCACTCGACACCCTGCACATTCCTAAGGGCTGGCATGTCTTCTCCAGCCGAAACGATGGACAAAGCGGTGGTCGTTTGACCAGCTCGGAACTCGTAGGTGCCCAGCAGATCAGTAAACGTGCTGTCAGCAGCCAAAATGTCATAAATGACCTGTGCTGATGTCGGGAAAGTCTGTGCCACAGGCCGAAAAACGCTATTTTAGGGTACCTTCCTTGGTAAACTTAGGGCAAGACAATCCACGGAGGCTTCAATGCTAACGAAAAGAACACGTTTCTGTGGTGATGTCTCAATGATTTTCTGAGATGCACTGTTCGCAGGATTTCCTCCCCGTTTACGAGAGGGTTTCAGATTATCTCCATAACATGTCTGCCTTGACTCGCGGTGAAGCCCGCCGCCAATGGCGTCAATCCATTAAAGACGCCTGGAACAACCGCTGCGCCTACTGCGGCAAACCCCCTATCGACGACGAAAGCCTTACTGTTGACCACGTTCGCCCCAAGACAAATGGCGGCGAAGATAAGACATCGAACTGCATTCCTGCCTGCCGAGAATGCAACCAGGACAAGTCCAGCCAAGAGTGGGCTGCGTGGTACCGCATGCAACCCTTTTACAGCATCGCCGCTGAGTGGCGCATCCAGCAATGGTTAAAGGGTGGGATTCAGGGTTTTGGGCCGTACTCCGAAGAGGACAGCCGCATTGTTGACGACTACATTAACCAGATCTCAGGGGATTGGCCTATCGGGTAAGCAACTCGTTCTCTCTCGCGACGAGCTTGGTTTCAATGAAGGGCACTCGGAGGATGACTTCGGTGCCCTTTGTCGTTGTGAACGTTCTCGCCTGGTCGCTAGCTGACTCCATTGCAATCAAAAGGCCCGAGTAACCGCCTGGCCTTGGCTCTGGGTGCAGTAAGATCGCGTCCTCCGCAACAAGGGCTGGCTCCGCAGGAACATAGCCAGGGGTCGCGGACGATGCCAGCTCCTTGTAGCAGAACAGCGCCCACGAGGGTAGTAGCTTGAGCCTGAGAAGCTCCAAGTACGCCGCGCCGTTGTGACCGTCAGGCGTTTCTCCTGCGTCTTGAGGCTTGTAGAAACTGAAATCCAGATAGGAATATGGCTGAGACTGCTTCTTGCTGTCCCGATTGGCGTTGGCTTGCATAGATGAAAGGAGTGCAATCGGACGCTCCTGGTCATGCAAGCGCTGGTGATAGACTTTGAGTCCGCGATTGACTGCCGCAACAACATACCCCCAGGGAAGCTGGGAATAGTTGTCTAGAGCAAACTCAGGGTCGCCAGGAAAGGTCGACTTGAGGATCCAGTAGAACTCCTCAAAGTCGTACCCCGCGTCCTGGCTTACTACTTTCCCTCAGCACCGCCATCTTGTGCCACAGCAGCTTCTAGAGCCTCCGTGGAGCGCTGATCTTCTTCGACGTAAAGTTGAGACAGGGCCTTGACCAGATCAGGATGCAAATCCATAGATTGGTCAACACTCCACTTCTCGTCAACGCGGCAGATCAGCAAAGCGGTCGCCTGAACGATATCCACGCGCTCTTGGTACGCCATCATCTCAATCATACTCTCAAGGATCTCATCCTCGAAGGGTTCCATATAGCTAGGTCGCTCAGGCTGCATCAGGTCCTGCATGACCTCCACCTGCGGCTTACCCGCATCTCGGGCAATACGACCGCCAAGAGCGTACATCTTGCGAATGCTGTCGTCACCCTGTGTAGCCTGCTGTACGATAGCCTTTTCGGCCACACTTAGGTATCCGCGACGTTCAATCTCAATGATCCCACTCTCCTCTGTCCCCACTCGCTCAACGATAGGCTTGAGACGGGGCTGTACGACGAAAGGAAGTCCCTTTTTCTTTGCCATGATTGGGCGGAAGCTGGGCTAGGATACCTATCCAAACTGAGCCGACCAGGCCTCCCCTATGCCTCTGTCAAACGGCGTTCTCATATCGAAATCCTTTAAGGCCATCTCAATCCAAGGCCTGCCAGGGATGGTTACCGTTGCAGCGTTGGGATTACCGTAAGGGCGCATAACACCACCATAGTGGACGAAAGCCGCATAAGGTGTTTTATAGATGATGCTGAAGCCGACCTTGGTCTGGGCAAACTTTGGCCTGATCTCCAGAGAGTTCTTGAGTTTTCCTGTATCGATAGCCCCGACCCTGGTAATAGACTCGTCAAGAGCAGTTCCGAGACTTTTCTGGATGTAGGTAGCGCCCTTTTGAGCGCCTTTTGAAAGTGCCTTCCTGACGGCGGCTTGCATTTTCTTTGTATCCGCCTTACCAGCCACCTTGGGCATCTGGATTTCGATTGTTGCGTTAAAGTTGAACTGAGTTTTTGCCATGATCAGTTCTGCAACTCCGATCCTGTCAGCTGAAGCTCAACTCCGCCGATCTCCTGGTACAGAATTTGGTCAATGCCCTCCCCTCCAAAAACGCCGCTAGAGCGTTGGATCTTCGCTGTAGGCATGATCGGGTCCTGACCAAGGCGAAACTGGCATTCAGTGCCCGTAGCAAGCCAGCTGTACTGCGTTGTGACCTGCGCCCAGACCAGCGCGGACTCGTCCGAGGCCTCCAGATCCCATGTGCTAGGTACTTCTACCCACTCCAAGGCGTAGCCACGGTAGTAGAACTGGTCGCCACTAGCCCCAGGCAGCATCTCACCCGCCAGCTGGGACGGAATCGGCACCAGCTTAGAGCCCGAGGACACGCCTGAATACTGCGCCCTCTTCAGGAAGCACTTCACAAGGTAGGAATCACCAGCTGCTTCTACCCAGCGACCATTCACAAGGCTAACAGCGCCCTGATTCGGCACCAGGACCCGTGCATTGGCGTAAGGTAACAGTGGTGAGGCCATTTTACGCCAGTTTCGCTAGTCTAGTATGCCGCGCAGCGCGATTTTTTTCAGCTTACCTCGGCTTCGCCTCGCTACGCTTCAGGATCAAACTGCATTTCCAACGTCATGGTAAACAAGGAGTTCCTGAGGGCCTGTAGCTGCTCTTGTTCTTCCTGAGGGCGTGCAGGGTGCCCAGGCCACGCTTCAATGGCTTCCTGGACCGCATAGAGCAGTGTACGGACCTCGTCGTCAGACAGTTCGACCATGAAACCCATCAGATCGTCGTTCATTTGCGACATTTGCCACAGCTCTCGATTTCACCAGTCTTGATCACAGCAGCATAGGCCGCATTCATGACCCGCCAGTCCTGGCAACCCTTACACCATACATCACAGACATCAGATTTAGCAATTTCTTCCATCAACTTGTTCACCTCTGGACTGTTTTCGGGGTGGCCCATGACGGAAAACCGTAAAATACTGCTACAGTCTACCGATGAAACGCAATCAGGAGTCGTAGACGACTCTTCAGGAACGAATGAGAGGGGTTCCGTAGTTTCCGCTACCAAGAAGGCCACCAAGACAGGAACAGAATGCAAAATACTGGGCAATTTCGTCCTTTGCCCGCACCATTTCCTTCTGCGCACCACTTGGCTGATCAGCAGAATCAGCCTCCCACTCCAAAACATCCGCCTTGACCAGCGTCTTACCCTCAGTATCGCTCAGGTTCTGGGTACTTTCGGCGGATTTTGCTGCCTCATACTCATCAAGTGCTGCTCGCACATTGATGACCGCCTGGGCACTCATGTCCTCAAGCTGATTAGCGCAATTCGAGATGCATTCAAGGGTAAAACTGCCAAATGGCACCCCCAAAGCTTCGATAATGCGCAGCTCATCACCAGCCACCCAGTTGCCAGTCGTGATTAAGGCCATGTCGGTACAATAGCTGGTCAAAGTAGTCTTCCAACCTGTTAGAATGACTGAAATAACCGCCAAACAGATGGTGATCAACTCCCTCGCCCTTCTGTTGGCAGTTCGTTGCCAGTCAAAAGATGCCGTAACACAACTTTTGGGGCGGTTTTACCACCAGATGAGCGCCAAGCAAGCTAAAATCTTTATGAATAGAACCATCATGCTCCTTGAACCCAAGGAAAGAGATTGGTTAAAAGATTTGTACTGACGCTTCGCTACAGAGTCGACAGAGTCTGTCTCCTAGCAAAACTCGTTTCAAAAATTTTTCACAGAATTTTTTGGCGGATTTTACCCCCTCACTTTTGAACCAGGGGGCGTTTTTATGGGAAATGTTCAGGGGGATACAGAGTCGGTTTCAGTTTTTACGCGAGGTTTCGAGAGGGGGCAGCCTGAACCTGCCGCATCTGGCCGCGGGGGCGGGGGGTATTTTCGGATTTTCGGCGATTTCGGCAACTTAGGATTTTCTCAGATCAGGTGAGCTGCGGATGAGTTGCGATTTTCGGCGATTTCGGCAACTTCGGTCAGATCGGATCGGATCGGGTCAGGGCAGCCGTGGGTGAGCTGGGAGAAAAGAGGAAAAAGCGAGGGGACCTCCGAAAAACCAAGAATCCCGAGACTCAGGGAAAAAGGAGAGATGAGAAAAAATACTTATTGCCCTGGGCTGGCGGATCAGATACCTTAGGGACATGGGAGGCAAGGCCACCCACCACACCACGCCGACAGGCACCAACATGGAGCTGCTACTCGTCCCCGTCATCCTGCTGGGCTTCCCCATGCTCTGCATTTACGGCTTGTAGGATTCACCCCACCCCACCCCATCACCATGACCCAACCCATCTACCGCGTTGAAGGCCTCTATGCTTCGGGCCGCTATGTCTCCCATCTGGTGGGCGCCTCATCCGCAGCCAACGCCATGGCATCCGTTGCAGCTGCCGACAATCGGATCATCAGGATCACGTCGGCTAGGCCTGCCAACCTGTAGGCCGCGGCCATCCGCTTACGCCAGCCCCCACCCCTTATTGCGAACGGCTCTCATTAAGCAAGTTGGGTAGAAATACCTATTGCCCTGGGAGCCCATCTCGTTTACCTTAGGGACATGGGAGAAACGCCTCCCACCCAACCACTACCAAAGGCAATCAGCCATGTCCAACGCAACCACCTACACAATCACCGTCGGGCTCGAATCCCCTACCCTCAGCATTCAGGCCGCCAAGGAAGCCGCTCTGTTTCTCGCGGGCGTCCGCTTCCCCTCAGGCCACACGGTCACCGAAGCGGTCGGTCGTTGGGAGTCTCCAGAGCGCGGCCTGATCGATGAGCCGTCCCTGGTCATCACCGTCATCGGGGAAGGCCAAGCCCACCGCGATGCCGTCAGCAAGTTCTGCAAACAATACAAGGATGCCGCGGCTCAGGACTGCGTTCTAGTGCAGATCACCAAGCCCGAGACGATCTGGGTTTAATTCTCAGATTCTTTTAAGCTTTAGGGGGTTGGCAGCCAGCCCCCGATCGTTTAACTTAAGGACATGAGAGGAACACCTCTCACCAACCATAGGACCCAACCATGACCCACTCCCACGACCTGCTCACCAGTCTTCGGCAACAGTACCTAGAGGCCTTCCGCTTCTGCCAGGGCCTCGCTGATGGTATGTGCTACCGCCCCACTACCTACCGCCCCGAGCCTGAGATGAGGGAAGACGCAGCCGAAGCTCTCCACACCCTGATGGGCTACCGCGCAGATCAACCCGAGATCTGATACAATCCAGGAGAGGGACACCTCAGAGTCGGATCCCTCTCCTCTGGCCTTCGGGCCTACCAATCAACCCAAGGTAACTACCATGTCCAACGCCCGCCCTTCTGCCCGCCAGCTTGCCCTATTCGCTCAAGCCCTGCGTGATGCTGAGCAGGCCGCCTGCCGCCTCCCCTCCCCTCAGGAGCTGGCCGCCCGTCGGGATGCTTATCTGGCCAGCCTGCGCTGATCGCCGCGGCCACGGGGCAAAGCCAAGCAAGCCCCAAATGTTAAGAAATGTGGAGGGCCTCGCAAGGGGCCCCTTTTTGTGCTTACAATTGGGGAAGAAAGGGCGGGAGGGCCCCGACCGAAAAACCGAACGAGAGGCGGGGTAGCCTTGAAGACGAAAAGACATCGACACCGACCCTGCCATGAAATACCCCTAGCCCAAATGTTAAGTTTTGCGAGCCCACTGGACAGGGCCGCGGCCCCCAGTGCTAGATTGGAGGTAGACCCTATAGATTGTGAAGAAATGTAACAGAATTCAAGAATAGGTATTTCTACCCCTAGGCAGGGGCCGCCAATCGACTATATTGGGATCAAGGGGGAGAGATCCCCCACCACCCACAAGGACCCGAACCATGCTTGACCAACAGGACCGCGACCAGCTGATTGCCGAGCTTCAAGAGCTGGGAGCCATTCTGGGCGGTGCCGAGACTGACGGTGAGCTGATCCAGCTGCTTGACGAGATCGAATCTGAAGCCGCCGCCCATGCCCACACCGCTTCCTTCTACTCCTTTTGATTCTCAGGTTTTCTTAAGGTTTGGGGGCTAGGCAACGGCCCCCAATCGACTATATTAGAGACACGGGGGAGACAGATCCCCCACTACCCACAAAGGACCCGCTCCCATGGCCAACACCTACAACAGCCATCAAGACTTCTCCGCCCAGCTTGCCCGCATGAGCCAGCCCAACCGTCTCCTGGATCAGTACCTGCCCCGCAGCCTGCGCAACGACAGCCAGGCCACCTTTGAGCGCTACTTGCACGGGGCCATGGGCCACCGCGCCGACCAATCTGAATTCTGAAGAGATGTTAACGGGCCCGTCACAGGGCCCCTTCAGTCGCTACCATTAAGACATCAATCAAAGGCACTCAGCCATGACCCGCACCAACGTCGACAACATCAAAGCCATCTATCAGCTGGCCACACTGACCGAAAAGCAAGACGGCGTCGCGTGGTATCCCAACGCCCGCCAGATTGCCCGCGTCCTCGCTAGCAAGCACGGCATCCATCCAGCAGAAGCAGCTGGCGTTATTGCTGCCCTATCGCCTCGCAATCGGTGGGAACGTAACGTACAGGATGCTGACTCCTTGATCGCTGCCTTCCAGGCTGGCGGCGCTGAGCAGGCCATGCTCACGAAGGTCTGCACGTTCGGAGCTAACAAAGCTAAAGCTATCAGGATCCTGGCCGCTGGCGTGCTGACTGACGCTGACGTGCTGGCCATTCTGTCAGGCCCCAAGCTTAAGGAATTCTACAGCTGCATCCAAGGCATTAACGATGTCTGTATCGATGGCCATGCCTTCTGCATCTGGGCAGCCAATCGGACAGGCCTCGCTGATGTCCCCGCTATTGGCGTCAAGCTTCGCCGTGAGATCAAGGCAGACTACCAGGCCGCAGCTGATGAGCTGGGGATCACTCCTAGCGCTTGCCAGGCGATCACCTGGGTCACCTGGCGCCGCATCCATGGCGTGACTAAGTGATTGAGGCCCTGACGTTGGCGGTCATCGCGGCCGCCTTCTCCCTGGCCACCCGCGACACTACCAAGCCGCCGCCACCGCGGACCCCTGGCCTCTCCTCCCAGGCCGCGCAGATCAAGCCCCTCACCCCTACCCAGATCGCACTAGGTAAAAAGCCCTATCTGGGCCAGCGGCGGGCACGGTCGCCCGACTTCTACCGAAACCGACGAGTGAAGAAAGCCTTAAGAAAGCTCCCCTTCTAAATCTGAGAGATCCCTGAGTCGCGAGATTCGGGGATTTTTCGCATACGCCTATTGAGAATGAGTCGCATCTGGGTATTTTTACCCAACAAGAAAGGCTCCCGAAGGAGCCTCTCAAGTGCACCGCGTGATCGCGCCTCAGGTGCCAGGGCTGCCGTGCTCTCATCTCACGGCCGAGGGGTCATCGCTGACCATCCCCATAATGGCCCATACGGCCCCCAGGGCCATGAGTATTTGTGCTCATTTTTATGTGACGAATTATTACGATCTTTTTGCGAATGATTCTCGTTTGCAGATAGGTAGAAATACTCAGGTGCATATGTACTACCCGTTTTCCACAGGTTTTTCCACAGGTAGTACAGGTGTACTATTGTTAAGAAATGTTAAGGAGTAGTACATTTGTACTATAGTACATTCGTACTAGTCACCCACCCACTACCTCCCTTTCACTATCACGGCCCGTTCACTATCACCCCGCGTTCGTCACAAAACGTAGTATTAGCAATGCTTTTGCCCCCGCCTGGCCCCATCAGTAGTCGAAATGTTACGCTGTATCAATTTTGTGTAAAGTTTGGTAACAGGCGCCGTCCCCCTCTACCTATCCACTAGGATCTTGCCCCCACCACCTCAGTGCTGACAGAGTAACTATATACACTACCCACATGCCAACTATTCGCAAGGTCCATTCTAAGCCCCCTAGAAGCCCCTACAAGGCCCCTCTACCCTCTGCTAGGTGGTATGTGTCATAGACCTATGCTAACGGCTCTCTGAGAGGCTTTCTGTTGTTGTTTTTCACGTATTAATGTCTTTATATATTAGAGTATATATATATAGATGTGCGATAGCGCAACTATCGGTTTGCGATAGCTGAAGTATCGGTTTGCGATAGCTGAGGTATCGGTCAGCGATAGCTGAGGTTGCGCAACCGCAGGTATCGGTCAAGAGAATAAGGGGGGGGAAATAAAAAAAAATTATTTTAAAAAAAAATATTTTAAAAAAATCACCGCCCTTGGCACTTGCTAGTACCTTGGGTAGTGATTACTTCTTTGGCACTTGGGAGAACGGAACAGCCAGGCTGACGGGTGTAGTAGCTTCTTGACCGTA